>OGZL01002656.1_pt1 | contig 13035 bp, 10 predicted proteins | sample 1576761 | NCBI WGS metagenome assembly OGZL01 (sample SAMEA3541595, study PRJEB24748) | human gut metagenome | biome: human gut; feature: human-associated habitat; material: faeces | place: China | collected 2012
GTGCACGCGCTGGGCTTTCGGCTGAATTTTCAGATGTTATAATATAATTTGATGTACTATGTTAAGTACCAAGCGGATAACATAAATATTATTATATGAAAGGACGGGTATGCTATGATAAAAAGCATGACCGGTTTCGGCAGAGAGCATATCGTGGCAAACGGCAGAGAGATAATCGTTGAGATTCGCTCTGTAAACCACAGATATTATGAATTTACTTCGAGAACTCCGAGAGCCTACGGCTATCTTGATGAAAAGCTGAAAGGCTTTCTTAAAAGCGGTATTTCCCGTGGTAAGGTAGAGGCGTCTGTTTCTATCTATAATCAGGAGGGTACTGACGCTGAGATAGAGCTTAACAAGGCTGTTGCAAAGGGCTATCTTGACGCACTGAGAGGTGCGGCTGACGAGCTTGACCTTGATGACGATATCACACTGTCACATATCATGAAGCTTCCTGATGTGTTCACAGTTGTGAAGAAAACAGATGATGAGGAAGTAATCTGGAACGAGGTCAGGGACGTGGCTCAGGTGGCGTTGGACAGATTTGTTCAGATGCGTGAAACTGAGGGCGTCAAGATGTATGACGATATCAGCGGCAGACTTGATTACATCGAGAAAACTGTCGGCAAGATAGAGAACCAGTCGCCAAATGTAACTGAAAGCTACAGAGAAAGACTTTATGCAAAGATAAAGGAAACTCTCGGCGATAAGGACATAGACGAACAGAGGATACTTACAGAGGTTGCTATTTTCGCTGATAAGGTGGCAATAGACGAGGAAACTGTAAGGCTCAGAAGTCATATCTCACAGTTCAGAGAACTTATCAAGTCGGACGAGCCTGTGGGAAGAAAGCTTGACTTCCTTGTGCAGGAGCTTAACCGTGAGGTAAATACTATCGGCTCAAAGGCTAACGATCTCACTATCACAAAAATGGTGGTGGATCTTAAGGCTGAGATCGAAAAGATCAGAGAGCAGATACAGAATATCGAATAACGGCGGTGTGAGATATGCAGCTTATTAATATCGGTTTTGGAAATATGGTGTCCTCCGCAAGAGTCATTGCCATAGTTTCCCCTGAGTCTGCGCCTATAAAGCGTATCATTCAGGAAGCTAAGGATAAGGGTACTCTTATAGACGCCACCTACGGCAGAAGAACAAGAGCGGTGCTTATTATGGACAGCGACCATGTGGTGCTGTCGGCAGTTGCACCTGAAACTGTAGGCGGACGTGCCGCTGTTGACGAGGAGGACGATGACAATGTATAAGAACAATGCAAAGCTGTTTGTTATATCAGCTCCCTCAGGCTGTGGCAAGGGAACTATACTTGCAGAGGTCTTTAAAAACAGAGATGTGTTCTATTCTATATCCTGCACTACAAGAAAGCCCAGAGAGGGCGAAAAGGACGGCGTTCATTATCATTTTATAAGCGATGACAGCTTTAAGAAAATGATAGACAGCGGTGAATTCCTTGAACACGCAGGCTATGTTGGTCATTATTACGGAACGCCGAAGAAGCCTGTTCTCGCTAATCTTGAGCAGGGCAGAGATGTTATACTTGAAATTGAAACTAATGGTGCTTTTCAGGTGAAGAAAGCCTTTCCTGAAGCTGTGCTGATGTTTATACTTCCACCGTCTGTTAAGGAGATAGACAGACGGCTTAGAAAGCGTGGAACTGAGTCTGATGATGTTATTGCGGACCGTGTAAGTCAGGCTGCCGGTGAGATCGGCAAAGCCGGCGGTTATGATTATGTGATAATGAACGACGGACTAGAGGACGCTGTGGAAGATTTTGTTGCAGTTATGAACTCCGTGAAAGCCGAGGACGGCAAGGCGGATAAATTCAGATCAGAAAATGATGATACAAAGAAATTAATTGACGAGGTGCTTAATTATGATGCTTAGACCGGCCGTAAGCCAGATTTTGAAGAACAATGAAAGCTATTATTCTCTAGTTATTGCAGTTGCAAAGAGAGCAAGAGAGATCACAAGCGACGCTTTTGACAACAAGCTGGTGCTTGATGAAAAGCCAGTAAAGACAGCAGTTGACGAGCTTTATAATGGCGAATACAAAATAATCGAGGATCCAAGCCTCAGAAAATAATCGAGGCTTTTTATGGGGAGGTGTACGGCTGTGCGTGGAGTTTTTATCGTGGCAAAGGTTGCAATAAGCCGTGCATCATACAGCTTTGACGCACTGTATAGCTATAGTGTGCCGGAGGAGCTGGCTCAGAAAGTGAAAAGCGGAGTGCGTGTGCTTGTGCCTTTTGGCAGAGGAAACCGCAAAGCCGTAGGGTTTGTTGCGAGAACGTATACGGAAGCCGAGTATAATGATAAGCTGAAGCCTGTTATTTCAGTGGTGGACAGTGAAAGCCTTGTCACCGAGGAAATGATGAGGATAATAATGTGGCTGAAAGAAAACACTTTCTGCACCTATTATGACGCTTACAAATCCGTTGTGCCTACAGGCTTTTCCTACACTTTTTCACAGCATTACAGCCTTGTCAATACCTACATTGACGAGGATACTTTAAATGAAGATGAAAAAAATGTGGTGGACTTTCTCCAATGTGCAAAAAGTCAGAGGGAGATAGACAGCTTTCTTGACGTGCATAATGACGCACGAAAGAAGAAAACTGTGGATTCTCTTGTGGATAAGGGCTATGTTGAGATCAGCGACGCTTTGAAAAGAAAAGTCGGTGATGAGAACGTCAGCATGGTAAGGCTTTCTGACGAGTATGTGTCAGGGGAGATACAGACCACTCTTACCCCGAAGCAGACCCTTGTGGTGAAGCTTCTGGAGGAGGGCGGCTGTGCCTCTGTTAAAGAGGTCTGCTATATGACCAACTGCACTTCAAGCATATTAAAAAGGCTTGCTGACAAGAAAGTTATCGTGCAGTATAAATACGAGGTCATGCGTGACGCCATAGGCGAGCTTGGCGAAAGGCAGGACCCTGACGATATCATGTTAAATGATGAACAATCAGCGGCATATGAGGGCATAATGGGGCTTATAAAAGCCGAAAAGCCTGCAGGTGCGTTGCTTTACGGTGTTACGGGAAGCGGCAAAACGTCTGTGTTCATAAAGCTTATAAAAAGCGTTATGGATATGGGTAAAACAGCGGTCATGCTCGTGCCTGAAATATCCCTTACACCACAAATGCTCGGCAAATTCAAGTCACTTTTCGGGGATAAGATAGCCGTTATGCACTCGTCATTGTCGTTGGGACAGCGTACTGACGAGTTCAAACGTGTAATGCGTGGGGAAGCAAGAATAGTTATCGGCACAAGAAGTGCAATATTTGCTCCTGTCACCAACGTGGGAATAATCATCATGGACGAGGAGGGAGAGCCGTCATATAAGTCGGACTCAACGCCTAGATACCATGCACGAGATGTTGCCATACAGCGGTGCGGATATAATAACTGTGTGCTGTTGATGGCCTCTGCAACTCCGTCTTTGGAGAGTTTTTATTACGCTCAAAAAGGCAGATATCATTTGTTTGAGCTTAAAAACAGATATTCAAAGTCGCCCCTGCCTGCAGTTGAGATAGTCGATATGCAGGAGGAAGCGGCAGAGGGTAATGACAGCTTGCTTAGCCGTGTTATGTGTGATAAGCTCACAGAAGTGCTTGCGAAAAAAGAGCAGGCTATCCTGCTTTTAAACAGGCGTGGCTATACAACTTATATCACTTGCATGGACTGCCGACAGCCTGTGGCTTGCCCAAACTGCAATATACCCCTGACGTATCACAAGAAAAACGATAGGTATATGTGCCACTACTGCGGATATACCATGGATAATATAGAGCACTGTCCACAGTGCGGCTCACAGCGGCTCAAATCAAGCGGCGTGGGAACTCAGCGTGTGGAGGACGAGCTTGAAAGGCTTTTTCCGCAGGCAAGACTGCTGCGAATGGACGCTGACACCACTTCTTCGAGATATTCTTATGAAGAGAATTTCAAGGCGTTTGAGAAAGGCGAATATGATATAATGCTCGGCACTCAAATGATAGCAAAGGGACTTAATTTCCCGAATGTCACAATGGTGGGTGTCATATCCCTTGACAAGGCACTGTTCACAGGGGATTTTCGCAGCTATGAGAGAACATTTTCACTGCTAACTCAGGTGGCAGGAAGAAGCGGCAGAGGAGATAAACCAGGGGTCGCATACATTCAGACCTTTGTGCCTGACCATTATGTGCTGAACCTTGCGGCAGAGCAAAATTATGATGAGTTTTATAAAGAGGAGATAGCACTGAGAAAGTCGCTGACATATCCGCCTTTTTGCGATATATGCGTCATAGGCTTTTCAGCACCCCTTGAAAGCAAGGTAATAGGCGCTTCACGCTGGGTGACTCAGCTTATAAAAGAGTATATCTCACAGCACAAGGTGAATTTTCCCCTCAGAGCGTTAGGTCCTGCACCATGCACATTTGAAATGATAAATAATCGCTACAGATACAGACTTATCCTGAAAACACGCAATACTGCGGATTTTCGTGAGATGATAAAGCACGTTCTGGGCGAGTTCTATAAAAATAAAGATTATCAGACAGTTCGTATCTATGCCGACATAAACGGCGATATTGGGCTTTAAGAAAGGATAGTTAAATAAATGGCACTCAGAAAAATACTTAATAAGAGCGACGAGATTCTTCACAAGGTCTGCAAGCCTGTTACAGAATTTGACGACAAGCTTGGTCAGCTTCTTGACGATATGACAGAAACCCTGAAAAAAGCCAACGGAGTTGGTCTTGCAGGTCCACAGGTGGCAAAGCTGAGAAGAGTGGTCGTTATAATAATCGATGATAAGGTTTACGAGCTTATCAACCCTGAGATAACATGGCAGAGCGAGGAAAAGCAGAGAGTTCTGGAGGGCTGTCTTTCATGCCCGAACGAGTGGGGCTATGTTACAAGACCTATGAGAGTTAAGTTCAAGGCGCAGGACAGACACGGCAAGTGGTACGAAATGGAAGTATCAGAGCTGTTTGCACAGTGCGTTTGCCATGAGCTTGCACACCTTGAGGGTCATCTGTTTACTGAGATAGTTGAAGAATTTGTAGAGGTCGAGGACTAATGAAAATAATCTTCATGGGTACGCCTGATTTTGCCGTACCAACGCTGAAAAAGCTTTATGATAGCGGATATGAGGTGCAGGCTGTTTTCACTCAGCCTGATAAGCCAAAGGGCAGAGGCTATAAGCTTACTCCGCCCCCTGTAAAGGTGCTTGCGCAGGAGCATGACACTCCTGTTTATCAGCCGCAAAGCCTTAAAAAAGACGGCGAGGAGTATGTTAAAATTATCAATGACCTTGCCCCTGATTGTATCGTGGTGGCGGCTTATGGCAAAATGCTCCCTAAGTCGGTGCTTGATATACCAAGACTTGGCTGTGTGAACGTCCATGGCTCGCTGCTTCCTAAATATCGTGGAGCAGGTCCGATACAGTGGGCTGTGCTTAATGACGAAGCTGAAACTGGAATTACAACGATGCTTATGGGCGAGGGCATGGATACAGGAGATATCCTTGTGGAAAAGGCTACACCTATTGGCGAGAACGAAACAGCTGCTGAGCTTTTTGACAGACTTGCCGAAATGGGTGCAGAGGTGCTTGTTGATACCCTTGAAAAACTCGACAAGGGCGAGATAGCCCCTGTTAAACAGGACGAGAGCCTTGCGACTTATGCGCCAATGCTCTCAAAGGAGCTTTGCCCTATAGATTTCACAAAGCCTGTGAGAAAGATACACAAGCAGATATGTGGTCTGTCTGATTGGCCATGCGCTACTACAGTGCTTGAGGGCAAAAGGCTGAAAGTATATAAGTCTGAGATAGCTTCCACAAAGCCTTGCGGAAAGCCTGCGGGCACTGTGGTGGATAACAGCGACTTTTCTGTTGCCTGCTCAGACGGAGTCATAAGATTTACTCAGGTGCAGGCTGAAGGCTCAAAGAGAATGGATACCTCTGATTTTCTCAGAGGCAGACATATCGAGAACGGCACTGTGCTGGGATAATTCGGAGGAACTATGGGAAACGCCAGAAAAACGGTTTTAAGGATGCTTACAAGGCTTGAAAACAGCGGCTCATATTCAAATATACTTCTTGACGAGGGTCTTGAAAGGTCAGACCTTTCACCTCAGGACAAGAAATTCGCCGCAGCACTTTTCTACGGCGTTTTGGAAAGACAGATAACTCTTGATAACATTATTCGGGAATATTCACGCAACCCTAAGAATAAGCTTGGTACTGAGGTCAGAGTTATACTGAGAATGGGTCTTTATCAGCTTTTATATATGGACTCCGTTCCTGACAATGCGGCGGTGGACGAGTCTGTGAAGCTTGCAAAGAAAAACAGAAATCCTGCGGCAAGCGGCTTTGTGAACGCAATGCTAAGGGAGTTTATAAGAAACGACAAAAAGCTTCCAAAGGGCAGAAATGCCACGGAGGAGCTTTCTATAGAATACTCCGCACCTGTATGGCTGACGGAGAAGTGGACAAGGGAATACGGCAAGGACATCTGCCTTGAAATGCTGAAAACCTCTGTGGGACAAGCACCTGTCACCGCAAGAGTGAACACGGTCTTTCATTCTCTTGAAAGCACACTGGATATGCTTGTCGAGGAGGGCATTACCTTTGAAAGGCTGTCCGTCCTGCCTGATTGCATAAGGATATGCGGTGCAGGAGCGGTAGAGCATACTAAGGCTTACAAAGAGGGCAGGATACACGTTCAGGATCTGTCTAGCCAGCTTTGCTGTGCGGCTCTTGATCCTAAGGAGAACGATACAGTGCTTGATCTTTGTGCCGCACCTGGTGGAAAGACTTTTACCATTGCCGAGCGTATGAACAACAAGGGCAGAGTGCTTGCTTTTGATCTGCATAAAAATCGTGCAGGGCTTATTGAAAGCGGTGCCAAAAGGCTTGGGCTTGACTGCATAAGTGCAGGTGTCAACAACGCAAAGCTTTATGACGAGAAAATGCCAAAGGCTGACAAAGTGCTTTGCGACGCACCTTGTTCCGGACTTGGCGTAATAAGAAGAAAACCTGAGATAAAGTATAAAGAACCCTCAGATTTCGACAGACTTCCTGAAATACAGTATGATATACTGAAAACGTCAGCGGAGTATGTAAAAGTCGGCGGAACGCTGGTGTATTCTACCTGCACGCTGTCAAGGGCGGAAAATGATGAGGTGGCAGACAGATTTTTGGCTGAACACCCTGATTTTGAGCCTACACCGCTAGGCGAGGCTTTCGGTAGCGACAGCGGTCTTTGCAGAATGTCTATCACACCTGCAAAATATAATTCAGACGGATTTTTTATTGCTAAGTTTATCAGGCTGAGGTGATCTTTTGGTAGCATTTGATGATAATGGAAAAATAGATATATTGGGGCTTCTGCCTGACGAGCTGGAAGCTGAGATACTAAAGCTTGGAGAAAAGAAGTTCCGTGCAGGGCAGATATTTGATTGGCTTCATGTAAAGCGAGTGTCAAGTTTTGATGAAATGACTAATCTATCTGTACAATTAAGGAATCTGCTTAATGAAAAATTTTGTTTAAAATCACTATTTGTGTCAAAAAAGCTTGAATCTCATACCGATAATACTGTAAAATATCTATATGAGCTTGAGGACGGAAATCATGTGGAATCCGTAATAATGGAATACAACTACGGAAACACCATTTGCGTGTCAACTCAGGTGGGTTGCAAAATGGGCTGTCGCTTTTGTGCGTCAACTATTGCAGGCTTCAAGCGTGATCTGACTTCCTCGGAGATTCTGGGGCAGATATACGCTTCTGAGCGTGACAGCGGAAGAAAGATATCAGGCGTGGTGCTTATGGGAATAGGCGAGCCTATGGATAACTTTGATAATGTGGTGAATTTCCTTGAAGTGCTGTCCTGTCCAAAGGGCTTTAATATGTCGCTAAGGCACGTTTCAGTATCTACCTGCGGCATTGTGCCGAGAATATATGAGCTTGCAGAGAAAAAGCTGGGCATAACATTGTCTATCTCTTTGCACGCTTCCAATAATAAGAGCAGGAGCGAGATAATGCCTGTTAATGACAGGTATGATATCAACGAGCTTCTTGCCGCCTGCCGATACTATTTTAAGGTAACTGGCAGGAGAATTTCTTTTGAATATGCTTTGATAGACGGGCATAACGATTCTATGGAGGACGCAAGGGAGCTTGCGGAGCTTCTGGGCGGATTTGTCTGTCATGTGAATATAATCCCTGTTAATAAGATAAAGGAGCGTAATTATCATTCTGACAGAAAGTCAGCCAACAGATTCAGAGGATATCTGGAGAAGCTTGGGATAAACGCTACTGTTAGGCGGACCTTGGGTGCGGATATAGACGCTGCCTGCGGTCAGCTAAGACGAGAATATGAGATCTGATAAAAGGTGGTGAATCGCTTGTTTATAGCGTCTGATACAGACATCGGAAAAAAACGCAGTGAAAATCAGGACAGAGTGCATGCTGAATTTCTTGCTGACAATGTTGCCGTTGCGGTGGTCTGTGACGGTATGGGCGGAGCGTCATCGGGCGGAGTTGCCAGTCAGCTTGCCATTGACGCAGTAGTAAAACGTATCAAGGAAAATTTCCGAAAAGATATGAAACCAAATTCCATAAGAAATCTTATGCTCACTTCAGTGCATTATGCGAATACGATCGTGTATGGCAAGAGCAAGGAGGATATTGACAAAAACGGTATGGGTACTACCTGCGTTGCGGCATTGGTGGTGGATAAGACCGTCTATATGGTGAGCGTGGGCGACAGCCGTGGATATCTTCTTACCAAGGACGGTATAGCTCAGATAACCACTGACCATACTTATGTGGAAATGCTTTATAGGTCGGGTCAGATAACCAAAGAAGAAGCGAAAAATCATCATATGAGAAACGTTATCACAAAGGCTGTGGGCGTTGAATCAGATGTTGAGGTCGATTATTTCGAGCTTGAAGAAAATGATAATTTTGCGGTGCTGCTTTGCTCTGATGGTCTGACCAATTATTGCACAGACAATATGATATATGAAACTGTGTTTGGCAATAATCTTGACGAGGCTATAAAACAGCTTATTGCTTTCGCAAACGAATGCGGCGGTAAAGATAATATTACTGCTGCGGTAATAGCAAATTAATGGAATGACAATAAAACATGAATAATATAGGAGTTGAATTACATGGATTCTAATATCGGCAAAAAGCTAGACGGCAGATATGAGATAACCGAGCTTATCGGCGTGGGCGGAATGGCTGACGTTTATAAGGCAGTTGACGTTATGGAAAACCGTACTGTTGCGGTAAAGATACTTAAGCCTGAGTTTTCACAGAACGAGGAATTTCTCAGACGCTTCAGAAACGAGAGCAAGGCTATCGCTGTACTTTCTCACCCTAATATCGTAAAGATATATGACGTGGGATTTTCTGACGAGATACAGTTTATCGTTATGGAGTATATCGACGGCATCACCCTTAAAGAGTTTATCGAGCAGCAGGGCGTGCTTAGGTGGAAAGACGCTTTGCACTTTGTAACTCAGATACTCCGTGCTTTGCAGCACGCTCATGATAAGGGTATCGTTCACAGAGATATCAAACCGCAGAACATAATGCTTTTCCCTGACGGAACTATCAAGGTCATGGATTTTGGTATAGCAAGATTTTCAAGGATCGACGGAAAGACACTTTCTGACAAGACTATCGGTTCTGTTCACTATATCTCACCTGAGCAGGCAAGGGGCGATATGACAGATGAAAGATCTGACATATACTCTGTAGGCGTTATGCTCTATGAGATGCTCACAGGCAGAAAGCCTTTTGACGGTGAAAACCCTGTGGCTATCGCTCTCAAGCATATGCAGGAGGATCCGGTTCCGCCAAGAGAGATCATGCCTTCTATCCCGGAAGCTCTTGAAGAAATAGTTATGCACGCTATGGAGAGAGATCCTGCAAGACGTTATCAGTCAGCAGCAGAGATGATAAAGGATATAGACACATTCAAGCTCAATCCATCTGTTGTTTTCGGATATAAGAACAGCCCTGTTCCTATCCCTGTGGCTGATAACAAATATTTTGACGATGAGCATAGTGAGAACTATGACGACGATGAAGAATATGAGGACGATGACGAAGAAAACGATGACGAGGAAGAAGAGGAAGAAAAGAAGCGTTCTTACGTTGTTCCGATACTCCTTGCTGTTACAGTTGCAGTAGTTATCATTGCAGCGTTCGTTATCGTAGGAGTTGTATTCAAGTCATTCAGCGGTTCAAACGGTATGCACACAGGCACAGTTACACTGCCAAACTTTGTGGGCAAGAATATCGTTCAGGTTGAGCAGGATTATAAGGATAAGCTTAAATTTGATATCACCGAAGAGTATAATGACCAGTATGACGAGGGAATAATCACATTCCAGGGTCAGGCAGCAGGAAAGTCTGTTAAGGAAGGCTTCACGGTTACACTTACTGTAAGTAAGGGCAAAAAAATGTCAACTATCCCTGACATGGTGAAGAAAGACGGCACTGTGGCTGAAAGCGAGCTTAAGGCTGCAGGATTTATGGTCGTTAAGAGAGATATATGGTCTGAGGATATAGCTTCAGGTCTTGTTGTGAAAACACAGCCGGCAGCAGGCGAGCAGTATGCCGTAGGTGCGACTGTTGCTTTGTTTGTAAGTAAGGGTCCTGTTGAAACAAGAGTCAAAGTACCAAGAGTTGTAGGTCTTACAGAAGAAAAGGCAGTTGCAATGCTCAAGGAGAACAAGCTCAAGGCTGAGGTCAAGGAGATCGAGCATGAGGGCGATAAGGGCAAGGTCATCGAGCAGGATACAGATGAAGGCACATATGTTGAGCGTGACACAACTGTTACTATTTACGTTTCGACCGGAGAAACTTCACCTGTTGAGGTAACATTCTCACTGCCACTCCCAAGTGGTATCCACGGCTCATATTCTATAGACATCTACAATAACGGCAACGTTGCATATACACAGAAGATCGGTAGTGGAGAATCTGTTGCAGGCGGTTCTGTAAATATAACTGTAAAGGGCAAGAAGACAGAAACTCTGACTATCTTCATCACAAATGACGAGAATCAGCAGAAGTGCCGTTATGCGGTATATGACGTAGATTATGATAAGCAGACAGCTACTCTTAGCGGAAGCCTGAATGAAAGCGGTCTGATCGACATTACTCCGACAACGACCACAACTACTACAACTACGACCACAACAACTACTACAACTACCACTACTGAAGCACCTGCACCGGGGCCTCAGGAGCCAGACGAGCAGGGTCAGTAGTTCATGAATGGAATAATCGTTAAAGCTATCGGAGGCATCTACTATGTAGAAGCCTCCGACGGCATTTATGAATGTAAGGCAAGAGGAGTATTCAGAAGAAAGAACATTTCTCCTGTAGGCGGTGACAGAGTCGAATTTTCATTGGAGGACGACGGAAGCGGAGTTATCGAGAAGATAGAGGAAAGACGCTCATTGCTTATAAGACCGCCTCTTGCAAATCTTGATATGCTGGTGTTCGTTTCGTCTACCTGTGAACCAAGACCTAATCTGCTGTTGCTTGATAAGTTTATTGCAATAGCTGTTTTCAAAAAAATAGAGCCTGTGGTAGTCTTTACAAAGATAGACAAGGAAAGCTGTGACGAGCTTGTGGACATATACAAGGGTGCAGGGATAAAGACCTTTCAGGTAGACAATACCACCGGCGAGGGCAGTGAAGCTGTTAAGGCAGTGCTGGAGGGCAAGCTGTCGGCATTTACAGGAAACACGGGCGTTGGCAAATCGTCACTGCTCAATAATATGTTTCCTGCATTGGGGCTTGCCACCAACGAGATAAGCAAAAAGCTTGGCAGAGGAAAGCACACCACACGCCATGTAGAGCTTTACAAGCTGGAGGGCGGTGGTTATATTGCCGATACCCCTGGCTTTTCGTCGTTTGATACCAACAGATATGATATTATTTTCAAGGACAAGCTTGCAGGCTGTTTTCCTGAGTTTCAGAAATACGAGGGCAAGTGCAGATTTCCTGATTGCAGTCACACAAAGGAAAAGGGCTGTGCGGTCATAGAGGCGGTAAAAAATGGCGAGATCGCAAAGTCAAGGCATGAAAGTTATGTGGAAATGTACGAGCAGGCAAAGCAGCTTAAGGAGTGGGAATATAAAAATGACTAAGAAATGCACTATCTTTTCAGGCGGTGAAGCGGTTTCGGCTCAGTGTGTGGCAGAATATAAGCCCTTTATCGACGATTCTCTTGTGATATCCGCTGACAAGGGCTATAAGCTTGCACAGGCAGTTGGCGTAAAGTCGGACATTATTATGGGCGACTTTGATTCCGCTGAAAAACCTGTTTTTGATAATATCGAGATCTTCCCCTCAGAAAAGGACGATACCGACCTTATGCTTGCCATAAAGCAGGGCTTTGAGTCGGGTTGTGATGATTTTCTCATATTTGGTGCAACAGGTGGACGAGTAGACCACTTACTTGGGAATATTCAATCTCTGGGATATATTTTATCTTGTGGCGGTGAGGGAATGATAGCCGCAGATAGGGAGATAATTCGGCTTTATCGTGCAGGCAGTTACAGGATATATGACCGTGAGGGCTTTTCGTTCTCACTGGTGGCATATACCGATAAGGTAGATGGTCTGACCATAAAGGGTGCGAAATATGAAGTAGAGGACTGTCTGCTGACCAATGCTTTCCCGCTTGGTATATCAAACGTGGTGAAAGGCTTTGATGGGCAGGATAGAAAATATGCTGAGATATCATTCAAAAGTGGCTATCTGCTGTCAGTACAGTCAAAAATGGTAACCGATTTTTGATTTTTGAATAATATAAACTATAACTATTCGGGAGGTAATACTTATGAAAGTTGTAGTTGTAAAAAGTCCAAAGGTCATATCGGGCTTAATGAGGCTTATTTTCAAGATCAAAAAGGAAGAAGAATAGGATAACTGGCGGTACTCGTGTGATATAATCCCCTTAGAGTAGACACATGAAATAATAAAATGGTGTAACTCTAAA
>OGZL01002671.1_pt1 | contig 12995 bp, 9 predicted proteins | sample 1576761 | NCBI WGS metagenome assembly OGZL01 (sample SAMEA3541595, study PRJEB24748) | human gut metagenome | biome: human gut; feature: human-associated habitat; material: faeces | place: China | collected 2012
TATTGTTATTGTAGACCCAAAGCATGTTTCGGTGAAAGATACTCCTATGCAAGTTACTTTTACGGATTTGAAACTGAATGGTATATCAGTCATTCCGGGAGATAAGGATTCTCCATTGGAAGCTTCATTGGCTTATGCAGAGTCTGTCCGGTTGAATTATGACCAAAATTCGTTTGTGATTGAATTTTCTACATTCAACTATTCAGATGCTGGATTGTCGAAGTTTGCTTACAAACTGGAAGGATATGACGATACTTGGAGTGCTCCTTCTTCATTGAATTTTGCAGCTTACAAGAATCTGCCTCCAGGATCCTATCATCTTCATGTAAAGGCAAGGAATACAGCTGGTACATGGTCGGATGAGTCTGTCTTGAAAATCGTAGTTGTTCCTCCATTTTGGAAAACGACATGGGCAATGCTGATTTATGTGCTATTGAGTATAGCTGTTTTATATGCGGCTTATCGAATAATATCGAAGATGAATACTCTACGGAATAAAATTGAGGTAGAAGAACAGCTGACAGAGTATAAACTGATGTTTTTTACCAATATATCGCATGAGTTCCGTACACCTCTGACTCTGATACAGGGGGCTTTGGAGCGCATTCATCGTGCCAAGAAAATCCCTGCTGATATGGTTGGGGCTGTCCGTGTAATGGATAAAAGTACACAACGCATGCTGCGGCTTATTAATCAGTTGCTTGAGTTCCGCAAAATGCAGAATAACAAGTTAAGTTTATCGCTTGAAGAAACAGATGTGATAGCATTTCTGCGTGAAATTTATCTAATTTTCAAGGATGCTGCTGAGTCGAAAAATATGGAGTATGTGTTTTCTCCTTCTGTGTCAACGTATAAAATGTTTATCGATAAAAGTAATATTGATAAAGTAGCCTATAATTTATTGTCGAATGCATTTAAATACACTCCTTCTAATAAGAGAATTGAATTTAGTGTATCTGTTGACGAAGCGAATCATAAGCTGATAATGAAAGTGATCGATACAGGAGTAGGTATTCCCGTAGAAAAGCGTGGAGAGCTGTTCAAACGTTTTATGCAGAGCAGTTTTTCAAGCAGCAGTATGGGGGTAGGTTTACACCTTACCCATGAACTGGTACAAGTACACAAAGGTACGATATCATATGCAGAAAATCCAGGTGGCGGTTCTGTGTTTACAGTTGTGCTTCCAACAGATGCTTCCGTATATGAGGGTAAGGATTTTCTTATACCCGACAATGCTCTGCTGAAAGAAGAGATAGAAGCTGAAAAAGCACATCAGGCAGAGGATAGTTGGGAGGTGTCGGAAGATGAGAAAAACGAAAAGAACACCTCAACGGAGCCACTTAATAAGCGTAAGATTTTGATTGTAGAAGATGATAATGATGTACGTGAGTTTTTGAAAGAGGAGCTAAGTCCTTATTTCGAAGTGGTAGCAGAATCTGACGGAACTTCCGGACTGGAACGTGCGAAAGTTTATGATGCGGATTTGATAATAAGTGACGTTTTAATGCCCGGATGTTCAGGGTTTGAACTGACGCGTAAATTGAAAAATGATTTTAATACCAGTCATATACCTATTATTTTACTGACAGCTCTTAATTCTCAGGAAAAACATCTGGAAGGTGTTGAGGCTGGAGCCGATGCATATATAACGAAACCTTTCAGTAGCAGTCTGTTGCGCGCCCGGGTATTTAAACTGATAGAACAGCGCGACCGCTTGCGGGAAAAGTTCTCAAAAGATCCTCATGCTGTACGTCCGGCTATTTGTACAACAGACCGTGATAAGGAGTTTGCCGATAAATTGGCTGAAACTTTAGGAGAGCATTTGTCGGATCCGGATTTTACAATCGATGAATTTGCTTCAATTATGGGACTTGGCCGAACTGTTTTTTATCGTAAGGTAAAAGGTGTGACAGGATATTCGCCGAATGAATACATACGAGTTATGCGTATGAAAAAAGCGGTTGAACTCTTGGCTGAAGGTAAATATACAGTTGCAGAAGTGACTTATCAGATAGGAATGAATGATCCGTTCTATTTCAGTAAGTGCTTTAAAGCTCAGTTTGGAGTACCTCCGTCATCTTATTTGAGAGGAGAGAAAGAGGAATAGTTTATTCTATCACTTTTTCTAGTATTAAGCTGAATTATTAAAACTGGAAAAGACTCTTTGGAGATGAGGCTCAAAATAAAAAACAGAGATAAGTTTACTTACAATCCATAAGTCACAACATAAAAAAATCTCCTGCTTTTAGTCCTATAATTGTAATAAATAAGGGTTAAAGCAGGAGTTTTTTATTGCGAAGTTTCAATCTATAAGATTTTTACTTTTGTACTTCATTTTGAGCCTCTTTTATAGAATGACGATTATCGACTTATTTCAATTTATAAATTTCGCTTCCGGCCAGAAGGAAACAACCTGTTCCAAAATCATCAAAATCAGGCTTGCTGTCGTAAGTTACGGGCTGTCCGTCTTTAGGCTCCTTTCCTGTTCCCTGTACATAGCCTAAGAACCCATCAGGATGAACAGCGTCTTTCACCATTGCATTCCAGGCTTTGAGTACTATTGGCAGGTATTCGTCGCGATCAAGCAATCCGTTGCGTATTCCCCATGCCATTCCATATACAAATAAAGAAGTTCCTGTCAGCTCTTTTCCGCCGAAGTGATTAGGATCGTGCAAGCTTACATTCCAGAATCCGTCTTCACGCTGGCAAGCTTTGATAGCCTTGCTCATAGTCAGAAAGTCATTTATATAATCTTGGCGGTGAACTTCATTGGCAGGAATTTCATCGAGTACGCGGACTAGGGCAGCGTATACCCAACCGTTTCCACGGCTCCAATAACAGTCTTCTCCGTTAGGTTCTTTGTAAGGAGGGTCGAAGTCCTGATCTCTCCACCATAATCCGTCCTTTTGATTGAACATGCCATGTTCTCCATGCTGGTTGCGTGTATACTCATACATCTGCCACATCTTGTCGAAATACTTCTGCTCTCCGGTCAGTTTACCCATTTTGGCGAAACCAGGCATACCCATTTGTATGGCATCTATCCACCACCACTCATTGATTTGTGGAGTGTTGACCAACATGTTGAGGTTGGATTTTACATTTAGCAGGATTTCCGGTTTAGGGCAGAGGTTGTACATGTCGATATATACTTGTCCGCAGGCATAATTGTCGGCATGTCGGGTTGTTGTTCCTCTCCACATCCCCCATTTATGAAAATCCCCCCATTGATAAGCATATTCGTAATATTCAGTATCCGGATAAATGGAATAAAGAGCCAGCAGTCCCTCGTAGTACACAGTGCGTGTCCAGATATTGCTGGCCCGCATCTTTCCTTTGACAAAACTGGGTAGTGTGCAGTCCGGATTATTCTTCATATAATGTTTGTTCACTTTGATTAAAGTGTTCAGAGTTTCTTTCTGGTCGGGCAAATTTTGTGCATGCAGAATATTTGTCCCTCCCAAAGCGAAAACTAAAGCTGCAATAAATAATTTTTTCATGGCCTTTGCTTGTTAGTTATTGTAATATAAGTTTATTGACAAAAATAGTTGTCTGTCTTTATATATAGAATGGAAAATCATACAATAGTCTTTGATTTTATTCATTTAGCTCGTTTTAGGGTAAAAATGTACGAATTTATCAGGATAATGTATGATTTTCTATTTTGAGGTTATAGGCTTTTCTCTATTTTTGCCAATGTGAAAAGTAAAGATAATTTGTTTTATAAAAAATATACTATGAATAAAGTGTGGACAAGATGTGTTGTTTCTATTGCTTTAGCTTTGTTCGTTTTGCAGGCTTCAGCAAAAGAAGTTTTCCCGGACGGAACTCCTATACCCGACTGGTTTCGTCAGACAGAAATCGTTAAGTTGGAAGATTTAGGAAAAAGCTATCGTATTACAGACTATGGAGTATTGAATGACAGTACAATCATACAGACTCAGCAGATACAGGCCGTGATTGATAAAGCTTCTCAGGAAGGGGGAGGGGTGATTTATATTCCTCAGGGAACTTTTTTGAGTGGATCATTATTTTTTAAACCTAATACCCATCTTTATATAGAGAAAGAAGGAACACTGAAAGGTAGTGATGATATCAGCGATTTTGCAGTCATTGATACACGTATGGAAGGACAGAATCTGAAGTATTTTGCAGCGCTGGTCAATGCTATTGGTGTGGACGGATTTACGATTTCAGGAGAGGGACGTATAAACGGTAATGGGTTGCGTTACTGGAAGTCTTTCTGGTTGCGTCGTCAGGTGAATCCTAAGTGTACGAATCTGGAAGAACTGCGTCCTCGTTTAGTTCATATTGCCGATTCGAAAGATGTTCAGTTGTCTGGTGTTCGTCTGGAGAATTCTCCATTTTGGACTACTCATTTGTATCGTTGTGAAAATGTAAAATTGTTGAATCTCCATATTTTTGCACCTCATTTTCCTGTAAAAGCTCCCAGTTCTGATGCTATCGACATTGATGTATGTACCAATGTCTTGGTGAAAAATTGCTATATGTCTGTCAATGATGATGCGGTTGCACTGAAGGGCGGAAAAGGTCCTTGGGCAGATCAAGATAAAGAAAATAATGGGGCTAACCGCAATATTATTATTGAAGATTGTGTATATGGTCTTTGCCATAGTGCGCTGACTTGTGGCAGTGAGTCAATACATAATCATAATATAATCCTTCGTCGTTGTCGGCTGGATAATGCGAAACGGTTGTTGTGGCTGAAAATGCGTCCCGATACACCGCAGAATTATGAATATATTACCGTAGAAGAGATTACGGGAACTGTTTCCAGTTTCTTGTTTGCAAAGCCATGGAAGCAGTTTTTCGACCTGAAAGGGCGTAAGGATACACCATACTCCTATTCCAGTCATGTGACAATGCAGAATATCACGATGGAATGTGATGTCTTGTTTGATGTGACCAAGGCGGACGATCAATATAAATTGTCTGATTTTACTTTTAAGAATTTGGATCTGAAGGTGAAAAAGAATGCGAAAATAGAAGTTGACTGTGTTGATAATTTTGTATTGGAAAATGTTAAAGTTAATGACAATATAATCAGGAAACAGGTTTTAGATTTTAAATAGGTATTAGTATTTTAAGGTTTAATTTTTTACTTTCTTCGGGCAGATTTCAGGCAGTCTGTCCGATTTTTTTTTGTTTCCCGACAGAGCTTTTTGCTGATATATATGGCTGTGTGTCTTGTGAAATTTGTACGAATTATCAGTGTGTTTATGATTATAGCAAAGGGTTTCTTTGGAAATATAAGGATGAATCATTCTTAAAAACTTGATTCATTCAAAAAATATGCTGTTGTTTTATGTATTTTTTGTACAAAAGGAACAGACATTCGTACAAATTTTTCGAAAAGAAGATGATGTTTTTCCTGACTTTTCAAGATGTTTTTGGGGAAATATGACCAGCTGTGATGTTGAATTTCAATCAGATTGAGTGAGAAATTTGCAGTCTTCGATGAATAAAAGGGAGAAAAACAAAAAACCGACTCTCATAATGAGAATCGGTTTTCTGTATGTAAGGAATAATAGATTCAGTATTACAAGTTAACGCGTTTTTCCTGAATTCTAGCTTTCTTACCAGTAAGAGCACGCAAGTAGTACAATTTAGCACGACGTACTTTACCAACTTTGTTGACAGTAATGCTGTCGATAGCCGGAGATTCCAAAGGGAAGATACGTTCTACACCTACAGTTCCTGACATCTTACGTACAGTGAAACGTTTCTTTTCACCGTGACCTGAGATTTTGATAACAACACCGCGATACAACTGAACGCGTTCCTTGCTACCTTCAACGATACGGTATGCTACTGTAATTGTATCACCAGCTTTGAATGAAGGATGCTGTTTGCCAGTAGCAAATGCTTCTTCTGCAATTTTAATTAAATCCATTTTTTCTTTTTAAATTAAATTGTTTATCGTTACAACGTAACATATCAAGTAACTCTTCTTGACAGCGATTACGCGAAAGCGGTGCAAAGTAAGTAATTTTCTGTGATATAGGCAAATCTTTTTCGTGTATTTTAATACGAAATCTTGTGTTGCTTGGCTTTTTTCCCTATATTTGAACACTAAATATGAATAATTTTGTATGAAAAAGCATGTATTTTATACTCTCTTGGCAGGTTCTTTTATATTTACGGCCTGCAACTCCAGTTATTCTTTAGTATCGGTAGAAGGAGGAAGAGTACCCATTACCAGTGTTTATGACGAACAGCAGGATCAGGCTGCATGGAGAATTTTGCAACCTTATCGGGCTAAAATAGATAGTTTGATGACTCCAGTAATCGGACATTCTGCCCGTAAGCTCGAAGCGTATCGTCCGGAGTCGCCTTTGTCGAACCTGATGGCAGATATTCTTTGCGAGGGAGCAAAGAGTAAATTGGGAATAAGTGTTGACGTTGGGGTTATGAATGTAGGTGGTATCCGTAATATTCTTAATGAAGGAGATATTACATTCGGTTCTATTTATGAAATCAGTCCTTTCCAGAATGCTCTTTCTGTTGTTGTATTAAAAGGAGAAGATTTGTTGGAACTCTTTCAACAGATTGCGGCCGTACATGGTGAAGGCTTGAGCGGGGCCCGACTGGTTATCTCGAAAGACGGACGTCTGCTACGTGCGGAGGTAGGTGGAAAGCCTGTTGATCCGGCAAAAGAATATCGGGTAGCTACGATTGACTATCTGGCTGAAGGAAATGATCGTATGGAGGCTTTTAAGAAAGCAACATCGAGAACAGAACCACAGGATGCTGTGTTGCGTGATTTGTTTATCGATTATGTAAAGCAGTGTGAGGCCAAAGGTGTTTTTGTAAACGCTGAGATAGAGGGACGTATTGTAGAACAATGATAAAGAAACTGATATGAAAAGAATATATTTCGTTTTATGGGCCTGCCTCTTTGCAGGAGTATTGTTTGCCCAGTCTACCAAAGAATTGTATTTGTTCCATACAAATGATATGCACAGCCGTGTAGAACCTTTCCCGGAGGATTTTCAGGATACGATGCTGGCTGATAAGGCAGGACTTTTACGTCGTGCAACTTTTATCAAGCAGCAACGCAAAATACATGAGGATTTGCTGTTGTTCGATTCAGGAGATTTTTCGCAGGGTACTCCTTATTATAATATGTTTAAAGGGGAAGTGGAAATAAAGCTGATGAACGAAATGGGCTATGATGCAGGAACCATTGGCAATCATGAGTTCGATTTCGGGCTGGATAATATGGCAAGGTTGTTTAAAATGGCGAATTATCCGATAGTATGTGCAAATTATGATGTGACGGGCACTGTGCTCGAAGGACTGGTTAAAGAGTACACTATCATTCAGCGTAACGGCATAAAGATCGGAGTTTTTGGTTTGGGAGCGCAACTGGAAGGATTGGTTGCTTCTGAATGTTATGGGAATGTAAAGTTTGAAGATCCGGTTTCGGAGGCTCAGCGTGTCACGGATTTGCTGAAAAATCAGGAACATTGCGATTTGGTGATTTGTCTTTCTCATCTGGGATGGGAGGGAGAACCTTATTCCGATATTGAACTGATAGAAAATACGCGTGATATTGATGTCGTATTGGGTGGACATTCTCATTCGTATTTTGATGCGCCGAAGTATTATAAGAATTTAGACGGAATAGAGGTTCCTGTACAGCAGATGGGAAAGAACGGAGCCTTTGTTGGACAGATGATTTTGAAACTTCAGAAGAATTGATTGTTAGAAAACACTTGCTTGTATAAAGGTAAAATTTACGGCAAAGGTTTATAAAAATAAAGGAAAGATTATGAATAGACGTGTTACGGGATTATTGGTTTGTATATCGTTATGGATAGGTGCATATGCTTCGTCTGTAAGAATATTGGAGCAGGCAGATGATTCTGTGGCGTGTCGCCGTTGGGTTGACGGGCAGCTTGCCCGAATGACATTGAAGCAGAAAATCGGTCAGTTGTTTATTCATACGGTTGCACCGATAACCATACAGAAGAATAAAGATAACATAGAAAGAGCTGTTAAAGAGTATGGAGTCGGAGGCTTGCTTTTCTCCAAAGGAGAACTGAAGAAGCAGGTGCAGCTTACCAATCAGGCTCAGCAGTGGGCAGATATACCTTTGATGATTACATTCGATGGTGAGTGGGGATTGGGCATGCGTCTGGAAGATACTCCGGAGTTTCCCCGAAATAGAGTATTGGGATGTGTGCAGAATGATACATTGATATACCAGTACGGACGTGAGGTTGCAAGGCAGTTGCGTGAAATAGGTGTGCATGTAAATTTTGCTCCTGTAGCCGATGTTGATAATAATCCCAATAATCCGGTTATCAATGTCCGCTCTTTCGGGAGTGATCCAAAAGTGGTAGCCGATAAGGTTGTAGCTTATTCTCGCGGGCTGGAAGACGGGGGAGTAATGGCGGTATGTAAACATTTTCCGGGACATGGTGATACGGATACTGATTCTCATCATGTGTTGCCGGTGCTTGATTTTGACCGTACCCGCTTGGATAGCGTAGAGTTATATCCTTTCAAAAAGGCAGTCGAAGCAGGAGTCGGAGGCGTAATGATTGGTCATTTGCATGTTTCGGAACTTGATGAGAAACCAGCCTCGATATCTTCGGAGGTCATTAGTTCGTTATTGCGTAAAGAACTGCACTTTTCGGGATTGGTGTTTACAGATGCACTGGAGATGAAAGGCATTTCAAAAAATGCCGATGATCTTTGTGCACAGGCCTTGATGGCGGGAAACGATATGTTACTGGTTCCAAGAAACTTGAAAAAGAGTCTTGAAAGTGTAATGCGTGCCGTAAAAAGCGGCAAGCTTACAGAAGATGTCATTACGGAAAAATGCCGGAAAGTGCTTACTTATAAATATGCCTTAGGCTTGAGTCATAAGCAACAGGTAGCGGCCGAAGGAATTGAAAACCGTATTTGCTCTGCTAAAAGCGACAGTCTGATGATTGCTTTGGAGAAGGCTGCTGTTACAGTTCTAAAAGATTCTGTAGATGTGTTGCCTCTCGATCTGTCTTTATCTGAAAATATCTTGTTGAGTTTATCCTCTTCATTGTCGGAAGCATATCCTTTTTATAAAGAGTTGAAAGAATCGGTTTCGCTGAGTTGGTTGCATGGCAATGCTGATTCTCTGCAACAAATTCAGGAACGTGTAGCTCCAGCTCATCAGGTTATTGTAGCTGTTCACCAAACAAAAGATTTGTCTGCTTTTCTTCCTTTTTTAGAAAAGGTGGCGGCCGATAAACCTCTTGTCGTTGTTTGTTTTGCGTCGCAAAAAGTTTTGCAGGAGATGTCTTCTGTATTGAAGAAGGCTTCGGCTGTGATCTTGGCACATACAGATAAAGCCGAAATTCAACGTTATGTAGCAGATGTTATGACTGGGCAGGATCTTGTTGATGGCCGTCTTTCTGTTGATATGAACGGTTTATGGAAAAGCGGCACAGGTCTTACTATCGATCCGGATAAACCTCGTTCTTACAGTCCTGAAGAGCTGGGCATGGATTCTAAGATTCTTCTGGCTATCGATAGCATTGCAGAAGAAGGTATTCGCCAGCAAGCATATCCGGGATGTCATGTACTGATAACCAAAGGTGGTTATCCTGTCTATAATAAATGTTTCGGTACATTGACTTATGATGGAAAAGAAGAAGTGAAAGAGCATACAATATACGATCTGGCTTCACTCTCTAAGGCTGCGGGAACTTTGCTGGCAATAATGAAATTATACGATGAAGGTAAATTCGGCTTGACGGATAAAGTCAGCACTTATTTGCCGGAATTGAGAAAAACGAATAAGCAAAATATAACCATACAGGATTTGCTGTTTCATGAGTCGGGACTTCCTTCGTATCTTCCATTCTATGAGGAGGCTATTGACCTGAAAACGTGCAAAGGAGGATTGTTCCGTAAGAAACCTGATGCAGGACATAAATTGCAGATTGCTTCGAATTTATATGCATGTACCGATTTCTCTTTTAAAAAAGAATGGGTGTCTTCTGTCCCTTCTGAAATCTATTCATTGCAACTTGCTGACAGCATGTATCTGAATAAGGAATATCAACGCGTCGTTATGCAACAAATTATTAATGCACCGCTGAAGGGACATTCATATCGGTATAGTTGCTTGAACTTTATGCTGCTGAAAGAGGTTGTTGAGAGAATTTCGAAAGTACCTATGGATGTATATCTGGACAGTGTTTTCTTTAGACCTATGGGACTGAAGCATACTGCATACAATCCGTTGAAACGTTTCCCTAAAGAGGAAATTGCCCCTAGTGCGAAGATTGATTTCCTGCGTGGCGGTCCGTTGCAGGGCTATGTTCATGATGAGGCTGCTGCATTTGTGGGAGGTGTATCGGGTAATGCAGGACTTTTTTCTACAACACATGATCTTGCTGTGATTTTCCAGATGTTGCTTGATCGGGGTATATGTGGTGACCGTCGTTATCTGAGCCGTGCTACTTGCGATTTGTTTATGGGTATGAAAGCCAAAAACAGTCGTCGGGGATTGGGTTTTGATAAACCTGATATTGAGAGTGATGATAATAGTCCTTGTGCTCCTGAAGCTCCTGCCTCTGTTTTTGGGCATACTGGGTTTACCGGAACTTGTGTCTGGGTTGATCCGGATAATGAACTGGTGTTTGTCTTTTTGAGTAATCGTACTTATCCTGTTGCATTTGGTCATGATAACTTGATGAAGCTGGATATTCGTTCTCGTATTCAACAAGCAATGTATCAATCTATAATGTATTAATACTATTTAGACATAATACAAATTAGGGAAATATTGCAATGTAGATATTACAAATCTCACCAAAAAGATTACCTTTGCATCATCAAATTAGTACTAATAATAATTTAACTTTTACTACAATGGCTTACGTAATTAGTGACGATTGTATCGCTTGCGGTACTTGTATCGATGAATGCCCAGTTGGCGCAATCTCTGAAGGTGATAAGTATTCTATCAACCCGGATATGTGTACAGAATGTGGAACATGCGCAGATGTATGTCCTTCTGAAGCTATCCACCAGGGATAATCGAATCGTCTTATGACAAAATTCATAATAGGTCATCTTTAAAAAGATGGCCTATTTTTTTTATATTTTTCCTTGTTTTCAGATTCTTTTCAGTTTTGTTCCTTTATTTTGTACTGTAACAATAAAATGATTTTTTATGATAAAGCCCCGATTATTATTTGGAGTATGTATGGTTGCAGGTACATTACTTTTTGCATCATGTAGTAACGATGAAAATAATCCTTTGCCCGATGGTACTTCGGGAGAGGTTCCTGCTCTAGTCTTGGATGAGTTTGATAGCTTATTTCCTGGTGCTACCAATGTTGTTTGGAGTACAAAGGGAGAATATGCTGTAGCCAATTTCTATTGGGATGGTTCTCGTGCAGATAATATCGTTCGTAACCATACTGCTTGGTTTGCATTGGCAAATGGAGTATGGGGTATGACAGAGAAAGAGATCAGATTTGCAGATTTACCGGAGGCTGTGAAAAATGCTTTTGGAGCAAGTGAGTATGGACAGGCTCCGTGGCGTGCGGATGATGAAGTTGATGTGTTGAAAAGAAACGGTAACTCTGAAATCTTATATGTTATCGATGTCGAAAAAAATGAAGGAGGAAAAGAAACGGATGTTGATTTGTATTATACGGCAGAAGGTGTTCTGGTAAAAGAAGTCATTGATGCGGAAGATGAAAAGGATTATCAGGATTATTTGCCGCAGACACCTTCAGGAACAGTGGAAAGCTGGTTGAAAGAAAAATATCCGGATGCCAGGATTATAGATGTAGATAATGAAGATGGAGGAACAGAAGTAGAGTTTATTTCCGGTAATATGAAGCATGAGGCTTTCTTCGATCGTTCTCAAAACTGGGTGTATACCAAGACTGAGTATCGATTCAGAAATATAGATGAGGTAACCGATATTCCTTCTCAAGTTCTCGCTGCCTTAAAAGCAACTCCCGAATATCTAGAAGCTGGATGGGTAGAAGATGCCGAAAAGTATGAAACAGAGAAAGCAGGAACCTTTTATTGCTTTGAACTGGAGAATCGTTTCGACGATGATGTGAAAGTATATATAGGTAGTGATGGAACTGTTTTACAGGGGCGTCCTGATTTTGGAGGAGAAAGCTCCGGAGGTGCTGGCGTTGCTACTGATATAGAAAAATTCATTCAGGAAAATTATCCGGGTGCAGTTATTATTGAACGTGGATATGATGATGGTTATATAGAAGTGGATATCCGTCACGATGGAAAGGAAAAAGAACTCTTATTCAATGGAAAGAATGAATGGATACGCACTTCTTGGGAGATCAGATATAATGAACTGCCTTCGGCTGTAACTTCTGCTTTAGAGGCTGAAGGATATCAAAGAGATGATGACGAAGTGGAAGTAGTTCAAACTCCCGATGCTTCATGGTATGAGGTAGAAGTTCGTCGTCAGGGAAAAGAATACAAAGTCTTTATAGATGAGTCTGGTAAGATAATTAAAGTCGTAGAAGATTAAAATCAATATACTATAAGCAGAAAGCTTGGGTGAGTCACAACATCCAAGTTTTCTGCTTAATTGTTTTTATTATATCTCATAAATACTTTTATGCTTCAAACAGTTTACTTCTTGACAACAGACATGAACCTATGACGCATGCCTGATCTTTCAGTTTCGATAGTACAATTTCAGAATCACGGCTCATCAGGCTGAGGGTATATTTTCTGATTGCAGAGATAACCGGTTGCAAAAGAAAATCTCCCGCACGTGACATCTCTCCACCGATAATGACCATATCTGGATTGAATGTGTTGATCAGACTTCCGATATGGAAACCTAACTGCTGGCCTATTTGTTCTACCAGTTCTATGGCGAGCAAGTCTTCGCGGTTTATTGCACTGAAGATATCATCGAGTGTTATTTGGCACAGTTGCAAATATCCGTGGCTTATTTTTGTAGTATAGGTCTATATTTTCTT
>OGZL01002674.1_pt1 | contig 12983 bp, 14 predicted proteins | sample 1576761 | NCBI WGS metagenome assembly OGZL01 (sample SAMEA3541595, study PRJEB24748) | human gut metagenome | biome: human gut; feature: human-associated habitat; material: faeces | place: China | collected 2012
GCTTTAACTGCCGCATTGACAACGCCAGCCGTCCGGACGGTTCACTGTCAGGCAACTCTACTACAACAGGAAGAACCGGCAGACAAGTGCCGTCCTTCTCTTTTTTACAGAGCAGGATATCGGGATGTCCGGAGTCATCCCCACCTGAATGCCACATGTCCCGGAACACCATTGTCCCGTTGGTCTTTTTCCATCCGAGATATCTCAGGCAATACCCTACATCCCGCAGATAATCCCCTTTTATCGCTCCCGGTCTAAGACAAGGTGACAAATCCTCCACAATTTCAGGCCAGTTTTCATTCATGGTTCATAGTTTTTTTCAATATTATTATTCAAGATACGGGCTGTACACATCATCAGGAGCCGCTTCCGGATATCGGATACTGCCTCGCGATACGTAAAGCCGGGCTACCGGATTGATTCATAAAGACAAAGATACCGGTTTTGTCCGGACATTCAAGTTATAGTTTCTTAATATATCCTGTTTGTCCATTCCGGCTTGTTCCCGGTTCATGTGGATTTGCATAAGTTATGTAAATGTCACAACCCGGTTCCCACTATCTCAGCCTTTCATGGATGTTGATGACCGGCTTGCCGCTTTCCAACGCCTTGCCTACCGTGTAGAATGTTCCCCCTTTCGGCACAAGATCCCAATAGGCTATGACCGTATCCGCTTTACGCACCATGTATTCATCCCTGCGAAGGTAACAGCCCTTGTGGTAATTCTCGGAAACCATGACCACCCGGTCCATCCTTTCCAACAGACGGGCATACAACAGCCGGTCTTCCGCTTCAAACCACAAGGGCTGTTTCCGAAATGGTACTGCCGCTATGAGCTTGATACTTTCGTATCTCTCCCTGACCTGCAAGACCGCCTCCGCAGCAGTCATATCAAATCCGTTGGCCATCCCGGTGTAGTACTCCTTGTATCCTTGCTCGTACAGTTCTGTTACCACCCCGGCCACAGCCTCCCTGATTTGTGCAAGTATCCGGGGATCGTTTCCGAGTCCTTGTAGAATACGTTCCTTACGGTGTCCCGTGAAAGCTACTGTCTGATTGTTTTTTGTTTCCATGTTATCTTCTGTTTTTTGTTTTACATATATCCATTCAAACTGAACGGTATTTTATTTTCAGAAGGCTTTTCGCCCCTTGTTCCGGAGAAATGAAATTCCGGTTTCTTCTTATCTCTGTTTTCCTGTTTCATATTGTCGGGAAAATCCTTTTTATAATGTGGCGATACTGTATTAGTAATAGAATGTAGTCAGATGAGTTTTATGATCTTTTACAATTTTTACTTCCTGCATCTGTCCGTATATCTCACGCACGGATACCGGACAGTCCATCTTTTCCCATTCTTCCGGGGAAATCCTCATGTCGGAGTGCCTGAAACATAGCATGACCATTTCCAGGGAACCCTCTTCTGCGAATATGAAACCTTCATGGTCGTCGACAAACTGCCTGAGTCCATCCTCATCCTTGCAGGATATTTCTCCGGTGTACATGTCCCCGTCCGGCCGGGCGTTTTTGCGGATATGGATTTTGAACCATTCCCGGCTTTCCGGCTGTTCAGGTGCGCCACATTCCCACAGGGCAATTTTCGCATCGTAGTAAACCTCCCCGTTTTCACATGCCCCATAATGCCCCCAATGTTTGAAACGGCCGGTTGTCCATGCCTTGAACCTTACATCGCCTGCCTTTACCCACACACACTCACCGCCATGCATATCGCATTTGATGCCCTTTTTATCCCGGGACACGAACGGGACACGGGAAAAATTCCGGAGCACGATGTTATCTCCATACACGGCATCTACGAAGAACGGCCGGGAACGTTCACCGTATTCGGAAATAAGGAACAGGCTGTCACCTGTACGGGGATACCGGTCGGAACGTGTCTTTTCGATGTGTTCCACCATTGCGTTCACTTTCTCTATGTCTTCCCGGACAAGCCCGTGCATCCGGTCATACCAGTAGTTCAGGCGGATGAACGTTTCCTTGCAATACTTGTTTTTTGTTTGGATCATGGTCTTTTTTATTTTGTGGTTAAACATGCCCGGCTTTGGTAAAGCCGGTATTTCTTTTCTTATATGCATCCGTTTGTCTTTTGCCCTGATTGTGCAAGGCTTGGCGAAAAAATACCGCAGCGAAGCGAGGATGATTTTTTCAGCCAACCGGTCCGAAGGACCGCCTTGCTCGATCAGGGGCAAAAGGCTACCTTTGCAGGTAAGAAATAGAAATGCGGAACACTGCTTGATTCCAAGGCGGAAAACCTTTGCCTCACCAACCTGATATATCCCCCCAATAAAATCCGGCAAGGAAAATCTGTTTTTAAAAGATTCCTTGGTTCATATGTCTTACATTGGACAGTATAGGAAAGCACTTAAAGTCCGGATATTTTCCAAACGGACATTACCGGTCATCAAACGCCTCCATCCTGTTTCTTTCCTGCAAGGCAAGGATGTCCTTCTCCTTATATAGTAATTTGCTTCTATCTTGTAGTAAGGAAGTTTGCCGTTTATCCTGTACTCTGCCAGCGTCCTGCGGGTCAGTTTCAACCGTTCGGCAAGCTCACGGTCCGTAATGTAACGTTCTCCGTTCAGAACCGGACGTAATTTCTCCTCCTGCTTGTCCGGCATTTCGGACAGGCTGTCTATGTTCCGGAAAAAACGAATGATTTCCGGGGTTTCTTTGGTCAGCATGGATTGGATTATCTCGCTCTTGAGGGGTTATACGGTAAATGTTGTTTTCCATAAAACGGATAATATCCTGACGCTTGTAATACACCTTACGGTCTATATAACTTAAGGGATGGCTGTTTCTGGTGTAACGTGATGTCATAAGATGTCACAAATCGTACGGTTTGTAAATCAATGAATTAAGCACTATATATTCGCAGTCGAAATGATTTTTTGTCTCACTAATTAAATGTTTCGACACATGAAAAAAAGATTCTTTTTGGCAGCCATGACGCTGCTGGTTTCAATGGGGGCTTTCGCCCAGGGTAACGGTATTGGGGGAATTACGGAAGCTACCAATATGGTCACTTCGTATTTCGATCCCGGAACCAAGTTGATTTATGCCATCGGTGCCGTTATCGGTCTTATCGGAGGCGTGAAGGTATATTCCAAGTTCTCGTCCGGCGACCCGGACACTTCGAAGACCGCCGCCAGCTGGTTCGGCGCGTGTATTTTTTTAATCGTGGCAGCGACGATCCTTCGCTCGTTCTTCCTCTAAAAAACCGCAGCCTTATGGAAAAGTACAATCTGATTCTCTCAGACCCGCCTTGGGAACAGAGGAAAGGCGGCATCCGCAAATGCAGGCCCTTGCAGGGCAGGAATCTGGATTATCCGACATTGCCCTTGTCCGGGATAAAGGATATCCATGCAAGATTTATGGGCCATGCCCAGGACGACCATCTGTTCTTCCTGTGGACCATCGACAAATTCCTGCATGAGAGCGAACGCATGATGGCAGAACTGGGATACCGCCTGCACGCCCGCCTGATCTGGAACAAGTTGGGCGGGGTCGCTCCCTGCTTCTCGGTACGCTTCTCACACGAATACCTCCTATTCTTTTATCACGGGAAATTCACCCCGGTGGCTTCGGGTGCAAGAGGTGCGATTACAACGGTATTCGAGGAGAAGGCCGGCATCCACAGCAGGAAACCGGAAATAAGCTACAGGATTATTGAACGGCTGTATCCGGATACCCGGAAACTGGAACTGTTCGCCCGCAGGCCGCGTACCGGCTGGGACGTATGGGGAAATGAAGTCGGCAGTACAGTGTTCCTTGAAAAAACGGGGTGCCATGGCGGAATATAATGTCAACAAGGGGATCGGGCGCAGCCCGGAGTTCAAGGGGCTCAAGAGCCAGTACCTGTTCGTTTTTGCCGGAGGTCTGCTCACCCTGTTCGTGGTGTTCGTCATCATGTACATGGCAGGCATCGGCCAGTGGGTCTGCATCGGTTTCGGTGTCATCGCCTCATCGGTGCTTGTGTGGGCGACCTTCCGCATGAACGCGAAGTACGGCGAATGGGGGCTGATGAAACTCCAGGCGTTGCGCAGGCATCCCCGCTACATCATCAACCGGAGAAAGTTTCTACGGTTGTTTTTCCTAACCTCTAAAAAAAGAAGCGTATGAGAAATATAATGAAGACAGCCACGCTGGAGAGCAGGTTTCCGCTGCTCGCAGTGGAGAACGGCTGCATCATCAGCAAGGACGCGGACATCACCGTTGCCTACAGGGTGGAGCTGCCCGAACTCTTCACGCTGACACGTGCCGAGTACGAAGCGATGCACTCCACCTGGGCAAAGGCGGTCAAGGTGCTGCCGAACTACAGCATCGTGCACAAGCAGGACTTTTTCGTGGAGGAGAGCTATAAGCCGGATATCTGCAAGGACGGCCTCAGCTTCCTCAGCCGCAGTTTCGAGCGGCACTTCAACGAGCGTCCGTACTTGCAGCATACCTGCTACCTGTTCCTGACCAAGACCACGAAAGAGCGCAGCCGCACGACGAGCAGTTTCAACGCCCTGACACGGGGATTCATCATTCCCAAAGAGATGCAGGACCAGGAAACCGTCACCCGTTTTCTGGAAAGCTGCGGGCAGTTCGAGCGTATCGTGAACGACAGCGGCCTGCTCCGCATCACGCGCCTGACGGACGACGAGATAACCGGGACGGACACCTCGGCAGGTATCATCGAGAAATACTTCTCGCTCTCGCAGGAGGAGACCGCCTGCTTGCAGGACCTTTCGCTCGGCGCGGGGGAAATGAAGGTGGGCGACAACTGCCTCTGCCTGCACACCCTTTCCGATCCGGAAGACCTGCCGTCGGGTGTGGCGACCGATACACGTTACGAGCGTCTTTCCACCGACCGCAGCGACTGCCGCCTGTCCTTTGCCGCCCCGATAGGGATACTGCTCACCTGCAACCACGTGGTGAACCAGTACCTCTTCATCGACGATTCGGCGGAGAACCTCAGGAAGTTCGAGCAGACGGCGAGGAATATGCACTCGCTCTCCCGTTACAGCCGTTCCAACCAGATAAACCGGGAATGGATCGAGGAGTACCTGAACGAGGCACACAGCAAGGGGCTTTCGTCCATCCGTGCCCACTGCAATGTCATGGCGTGGAGCGATGACCGCGAGAAGCTCAAGCGCATCAAGAACGATGTGGGCAGCCAGCTGGCATTGATGGAGGCGAAGCCGCGCCATAACACGGTGGACGTGCCGGTCCTGTTCTGGGCGGCGATACCCGGCAATGCCGGTGACTTTCCTTTCGAGGAGAGCTTCTACACCTTTATCGAGCAGGCCTTGTGCCTGTTCATCGGTGAGACCTCCTACAAGGATTCCCTTTCACCGTTCGGTATCCGCATGGTGGACAGGCTGACCGGAAAACCGGTCCATCTGGATATTTCCGACCTGCCGATGAAGAACGGCACGATAACCAACAGGAACAAATTTATTCTCGGACCGTCCGGCTCAGGCAAGTCTTTCTTTACCAATCACATGGTGAGGCAATATTACGAGCAAGGAACACACGTGCTGCTGGTGGATACGGGAAATTCCTATCAGGGGCTGTGCAACCTTATCCATGCCAGGACAAACGGCGAGGACGGGATTTATTTCACCTACGAGGAGGATAATCCAATAGCTTTCAACCCTTTCTATGTGGAGGACGGTGTTTTCGACATCGAGAAGAAGGAGTCCATCAAGACGCTCATTCTCACCTTGTGGAAACGTGACGACGAGCCGCCGACACGAGCGGAAGAGGTGGCTTTATCCAATGCGGTAAACCTCTTTTTGGAAAACATCCGCAGGGACATAAGTATCAAGCCCTCTTTCAACACCTTCTATGAGTTCATCCGTGACGAGTATCAGGACATTCTGAAACAGAAGCGTACCCGTGAGAAGGATTTTGACGTGTGGGGATTCCTTAATGTATTGGAGCCTTACTACAAAGGCGGCGAGTATGACTTCCTGCTCAACTCGGACAGACAGCTTGACTTGTTGAACAAACGCTTCATTGTCTTCGAGTTGGACAATATCCGTGACAACAAGGTATTACTCCCTATTGTAACTATCATCATCATGGAAACCTTTATATCAAAGATGCGCAAGTTAAAGGGCATCCGCAAGATAATTCTTATCGAGGAGTGTTGGAAAGCATTGACTTCCGCCAACATGAGCAGTTATATCCGCTATCTTTTCAAGACCGTCAGAAAGTTCTTCGGTGAGGCGGTAGTGGTCACACAGGAAGTCGAGGATATCATTTCCTCTTCCATTGTCAAGGGCACCATCATCAACAACAGCGACTGCAAGATTCTGCTTGACCAGCGGAAATATCTCAATAAGTTCGATGAGATACAGTCGTTGCTCGGCCTGACCGACAAGGAGCGGGCGCAGATCCTCTCCATCAACATGGCGAACAATCCGTCCCGGAGATACAAGGAAGTGTGGATCGGGCTGGGCGGTACGCAGTCGGCGGTCTACGCCACGGAGGTCTCACTTGAAGAGTACGCATGTTACACCACCGAGGAGACCGAAAAACTTGAACTTATGCGGCTTACGGAAAAGCTGGGCGGCAACATAGAACTTGCCATCAAGCAGCTGGCCGAAAGCAAACGGGAAAAGTAAAAGGGACTGAATTTACATGGAAACCCAAAAACAATCACGAATCATGGGAATGGAAGAATGGATAAAAGAACAGCAACGCCGTTATCTGGACGAGCCACGCTATAAAGAGTTGCAGGAAGTGAGGGAACAGGCAAGGAACCTTGTCCGGAAGAAGGAATACCGTAAACTGACGGAACTGGTCAGGCAGTACGGGAAATCCGAGGATGTGGTTTCCCATGTCGCCTGCCTGCTGTCAGACTCGTGCCTGTTCCCGACACCGGAAAGGACGGCGGAAACGGACAGATCGGAATTGATGGAGGCATTGAAAGGCACTTATTTTATGGAGAAGAACGGTTGCCGGCTTGCGGATATCAGTCCCGAAGAAGCCGGCTCCGTCCACGGAATGCTTGCCATGCACACGTTCATGCGGGATGCTTACTTGAAGGCACATCCCGAAAGCGGACAGGAACGGCCGTCACCGGAAGAAGTGCGGTCATCCGTCCGGATTCTGGATTACCGCCGGAAAGGGAGCGACACGTGGGAACTCTGCAACCTGGCCGTGCATCTTGTGCCGCCTTCGCGGTATGTGGCGCTCCGGTACGGGCTTGCGGATGATTATGACAGGCTTGACAGGCTGAACCGTTCCGAACCGGGACCGGCATATGACGGTTACGGGGTGGTATTGGAAAGCCGCCTGTGCAGGAATGCGGAAAAGGCAGCGGAAAGCATCAAGGATGTCCGTCTGCCGGATTTCTATCTGGAAAGACTGAATGGGGAACTGGAGATTTTGGGACGGATTGCGGCCTCGCCGGATGTGGTCCACGACATCCTGCATATCAGTCCTGACTTTCTCGCCAAGTACGGTATAGACAAGAACGCTTCCGCTACGGAACGCTCGTGCCAGGCGGAGAAGGCTTACCGCGAGCTGGATGCCCGTTTCGTCAGGATGACAGGCCGCAGGCCGTATGCCGATGAGCTGTTCGCCTCTATCAGACACAGGAAGAAGGGTATGGTAAAGGAGAAAACCCAAAAACAACCGGACAGGCCCATTCTCCGTAACCCGCCGTCCAAAGGGCGGAAAATGGGAATTTGATTCCCATCGAAACAACAATCGGATTATTCATCATTAAAAAAGCAGATTTATGAAAGTAAAAATTTTAGTGCTGTGCATGGGCTGCATCTTCACCGGCTTCACGGCAAAGGCACAGTGGGTCGTGACCGACCCCGGCAATCTGGCACAGGGTATCATCAATGCCGCCAAGAACATCGTACATACATCCTCCACCGCCGGCAATATGGCGAATAATTTTCAGGAAACTGTCAAAATTTACAAACAGGGCAAGGAGTATTACGACGGGCTTCGCAAGGTGAAGAACCTCGTCCGGGATGCCCGCAAGGTGCAGCAGACCATCCTGATGGTCGGTGACATCACGGACATCTATGTGAACAGCTTCGAGCGTATGCTGGGTGATCCGTACTTCACGCCGGAGGAACTGAGTGCCATAGCCCTCGGCTACACCAAGCTGTTGGAAGAGAGCTCACACCTGCTCAGCGACCTGAAAACGGTGGTCAACGAGAACGGCCTGTCGATGAACGACAAGGAACGGATGGATATCATCGACCGGTGCTATACCGACATGCTCCAGTACCGTGCCCTGGTGCAGTATTATACCAACAAGAACATCGGCGTGTCCTACCTGCGTGCCAAGAAACGGAATGACCTTGACCGCGTGATGGCTCTCTACGGCTCACCCAATGAACGCTATTGGTAATCCCAAATCCGAATGCTTATGGTATTGCTGTCAGTAAATTTCGACAACCTGCATCAGATTTTGCAGAGTTTGTACACGGACATGATGCCGCTCTGCTCGCAGATGACCGGTGTCGCCAAGGGCCTTGCAGGGTTGGGAGCGCTTTTCTATGTGGCTTACCGCGTGTGGCAGTCATTGGCGAGAGCGGAACCCGTGGATGTGTTCCCGCTTCTCCGTCCCTTTGCCCTGGGGCTGTGCATCATGTTCTTTCCTACACTTGTACTGGGTACGCTCAACAGTGTCATGTCTCCCATAGTAAAAGGTACACACACGATTCTGGAATCGCAGACCTTCGACATGAACGAGTACCGGGCGCAGAAGGACAGGCTGGAGGTGGAGGCGATGAAGCGCAATCCCGAAACGGCTTATCTGGTCGATAAGGAATCTTTCGACAACAAGCTGGACGAGCTGGGCGCGCTGGACGCGATAGAGGCCTGCGGGATGTATGTGGACCGGGCGTTGTACAATATGAAAAGGGCCGTGCAGAATTTCTTCCGCGAACTGCTGGAGCTGATGTTCAACGCCGCCGCCCTTGTCATCGACACGCTCAGGACATTCTTCCTGATAGTCCTTTCGATACTTGGTCCTATTTCCTTCGCCATCTCCTGCTGGGACGGCTTCCAGGCCTCGCTCAGCCAGTGGTTCGTCCGCTATATCAGCATCTACCTGTGGCTTCCCGTCAGCGACCTGTTCAGCAGCGTGCTGGCAAGGATTCAGGTACTGATGCTACAGCAGGACATCGAGCAGCTTGCCGACCCTGATTTCATACCCGACGGATCGAACGGCGTGTACATCACGTTCCTGATTATCGGAATCATCGGGTATTTCACCATTCCGACGGTTGCGGGCTGGATCGTACAGGCCGGAGGCGGTGCGGGCAATTACCTCAAGAACGTGAGCCAGAAGGCATCCCAGGCCGGTTCTGTGGTGGCAGGTACGGCAGGAGCAGCGGTGGGAAACATTGCCGGAAGGCTTGTCAAGTGATAACAATAAAACATTTACAGAATGGAATTCAAATCATTGAAAAATATCGAGACCAGTTTCAGACACCTGCGTCTGTTCGGGATCGTCTATCTGTGTGTATGCACCCTGCTCGTGGGCTTTTCCGTGTGGAAGGCCTACAGCTTCGCGGCGGCGCAGCGGGAAAAAATCTATGTGCTGGACGAGGGCAAATCGCTGATGCTGGCCCTCTCGCAGGACCTGGAGCAGAACCGTCCTGTGGAGGCAAGGGAGCATGTAAGGCGTTTCCATGAACTGTTCTTCACGCTGTCACCCGACAAGAGTGCGATAGAGGGAAACATCCAACGGGCGATGTTCCTCGCCGACCGCTCGGCATACGCCCACTATGTGGACCTGGCGGAGCAGGGATACTACAACCGCATCATTTCAGGGAACGTGAACCAGCGTATCGGGATTGACAGCGTGAAATGCGACTTCAACACCTATCCGTACGAGGTTGTGACCTACGCGAAACTCTCCATCATCCGGGAGAAGAGCGTGACCGAACGCAGCCTTGTCACAAGGGGCAGGCTCATGAACTCCATACGCAGCGACAACAACCCGCACGGGTTCATCATTGAATCGTTCCGCGTGGTGGAGAACAGGGATATAAGAGTGTATGACCGTTAAACTAAAGAATGTATGAAAAAGAGAATGTTGAAAATCAGAGGTCTGGCAGAAGGCAAGCTGCGGGACTTCTGCGACAGCCTGACTCCCGAAAGGAGAAAGGCGGTTGTCATCGGACTGTGCGCCGTGTTCATGGCAGTGAATTTCTATATGATATTCCGTGCCATATACGATATCGGGCGGGAGGATGCCCGTCAGGAAGTAATCGAGATTACCCCGCTGGATATTCCGGACTTCGTTCCTGCCGACACGCTTTCCGATGAGAAGGTACGTGACATGGAAGAGTTTTTTAACCAATTTAACAGACAAGACAATGAGTAACGATGCGAACAAATTGAAAAAGAGGCAGGAAATCAGGAAATATCCGGTTTATGCCGGAATGTTCCTGTTGTTCATCGGCTGCATGTGGTGGATTTTCACCCCGTCGAAAGAGGACAGGCAGGAAGAGGCCAGGAAAGCCGGTTTCAACACCGAACTGCCCGATCCGAGGGGCGCGGGCATAGAGGGCGACAAGATTGCCGCCTACGAGCAGGCCGACATGCGGCGCAGGCAGGAAGAGAAGATGCGCACGCTGGAGGACTTCTCTTCGCTTGCCGACGGGAAAAAGCGGGAGAATCAGCAGGCTGTGGAAATTGTACCGGATTCGGAATACCAAGGGGCAAATCCTTACGGCAACCGGAACGGTAACGGCAGAGACGGTTCAATCGCTTCATCCACATCCGCCTATAACGACATCAACGCCACGCTGGGCAACTTTTACGAGTCGCCTCAGGAAGACCCGGAAAAGGAAGCGCTGAAAGCCGAGGTGGAGCAGCTGAAGCAGGCGGCCGCCGCACAACAGCCCGCGCAGATGACTTACGGGGAACAGGTGGCCCTGTTGGAGAAATCCTACGAGCTTGCCGCCAAGTACACGTCGGGAGGTGGCGGAAATCAGACGGGGAACGAGGCGGTCACGCGGAACGGGAAGGCGAAAGCCGTTCCGGTGGGACATGTTTCCACTCCGGTGGTATCGTCCCTGCCGCAGCCCGTCAGCGATACCGTGCTGTTCGCAAGGCTTTCACAACCGGGACGGTTCCATACGGCAATCGGGAAAACGGAAGCCGGGAGTATGAGGAATACCATCCGTGCCTGCATCCACGGCGACCAGACCGTCACCAGCGGTCAGGGGGTAAGGATACGCCTGCTGGAGCCGATGCGTGTCGGGAAGCATGTCCTTCCGAAGAACTCCCTGCTTACCGGGGAGAGCCGCATACAGGGTGAACGGCTCAATATCGGGATTGTGCAGGTGGAACATGACGGTATCATCATCCCGGTGGAACTTACCGTGTATGACAACGACGGACAGGGTGGAATTTTCATTCCCGGGTCGATGGAAGCGAACGCGGTCAAGGAAGTTGCCGCCAACATGGGGCAGAACCTCGGCACGAGCATTTCCATCACCAACCAGTCGGCCAAGGACCAGCTGCTTTCCGAACTCGGACGCGGTGCCATTCAGGGGGTGTCACAGTACATTACCAAGAAATTACGCGAGGAGAAGGTACACCTAAAGTCCGGCCATACCCTGATGCTTTATCAGAATGACAATCAATAACCCATTAAAATTAAAGAACATGAAAAAGATTTTTGTAATGCTTGCCCTTATGACGGGCGCAGTGAGTGCTTTCGCACAGAATGCCGTTGATTCAACGGCAACAGTTACCGGCGGTGTCACGCTGACGGCGGATGTATATCCGCGGCAGGAGGACGGTGACCTCTATCACGGCCTGACCAGGAAGCTGACCTTTGACCGCATGATACCGCCATACGGCCTGGAAGTGACTTATGACAAGACCACGCATATCATCTTCCCTTCAGCGGTGCGGTATGTGGATCTCGGCTCTGCCAACCTTATAGCAGGCAAGGCGGACGGTGCGGAGAATGTCATCCGTGTGAAGGCTACGGTAAAGGATTTCCGTGACGAGACTAATATGTCGGTCATCACCGAAAGCGGCAGTTTCTACACCTTCAATGTCAAATATTCAGATGAGCCGCTATTGCTCAATGTGGAGATGAAAGACTTTATCCATGACGGCAGCAAGGTGAACCGCCCGAACAACGCCCTTGACATCTATTTGCAGGAGTTGGGCTGCGAATCGCCCAAACTCGTGCAGTTGATTAACAGGAGCATCCATAAGGAGAACAGACGCCATATCAAGCATGTCGGCAGCAAGGCTTTCGGCATCCGGTATCTCTTGCGCGGGCTTTATACCCATAACGGCCTGCTTTATTTCCACACGCAGATAAAGAACTCGTCCAATGTGCCTTTCGAGGTGGATTTCGTGACTTTCAAGATTGTGGACAAGAAGGTGCTGAAGCGTACAGCCATTCAGGAGCAGGTCATCTTCCCGCTCAGGGCTTACAACTATGCCACTATGGTTGCAGGGAAAAAGGAGGAACGTACCGTCTTTACCTTTGACAAGTTCACCATCCCCTCGGACAAGGTGCTGGTGGTGGAGATGCACGAGAAAAGCGGTGGCAGACACCAGACCTTCACCGTGGAAAGCGAGGACATCGTGAGAGCCAGAGCCATCAATGAACTTAAAGTGAAATGAGTATGCGCGGAGTCTTTTATATGTTTGTTGCAGCCGTATCGCTTGCCCTGTTTTCAGGGCAGGCATACGCCCAACGGTATCTTCCCGGAATGATGGGCGTGGAACTTCGTGGCGGTTTTGCGGGCGGCTCTAAAGGGCCTTTGAATTATTATACCGGATTCGCGGTGTCGGGATACACGAAGAAAGCCGACCGCTGGGTGGCAGGTGCGGAATACCTGCTGAAGAATTATGGGTATCGTACCATATCCGTACCCCGTGCCCAGTTCACGGCAGAGGGAGGCTATTACCTGAAGTTCCTGTCCGACCCTTCAAAGACACTGTTCCTTTCCATCGGCGGTTCA
>OGZL01002687.1_pt1 | contig 12933 bp, 9 predicted proteins | sample 1576761 | NCBI WGS metagenome assembly OGZL01 (sample SAMEA3541595, study PRJEB24748) | human gut metagenome | biome: human gut; feature: human-associated habitat; material: faeces | place: China | collected 2012
TGGAGACCGCCGCCCGTCTGCTGCGCCGCAGCGACCTGAACATCCAGCAGATCATCACCCAGGTGGGCTACGAGAACACCAGCTACTTCTACCGCCTGTTCCATGAGCGGTATGGCCAGAGCCCCCGGGAGTACCGCCGGGCACGCAGCCAGCGCACATAAGCGCATCAGTGAACGACCCTCTCCGCCTTTGCAGCAGGCTTTGACGGAGAGGGCCGTTTTGTGCTATATTAAAGTAGAACGATCAGGGCGGGCAGCGGCCTGCCGGAAGAGAGGTTGGATGACGATGTTTCGTGGAGCAAGACGTGCAGATCTGGATGCGATCCTGAAAATTTATGCCCGTGCCCGGCAGGCGATGGCGGATTCCGGCAACCCCACCCAGTGGGGAGATCATTTCCCGCCGCAGGAGCTGCTGGAAGAGGACATTGATTCCAACCGGCTCTTCCTCTACCTTGTCAACGGCGAGCTGGAGGGCGTGTTTGCCTTCATCCTTGGCCCGGACCCCACCTATGCCCGGATCGAGGATGGCAAGTGGCTGAACGATACCCTGCCCTACGGCACCATCCACCGGCTGGCTTCGGCGGGCAGGCACCCCGGCGTTGCCGCTGCAGTGATCACCTGGTGTCTGGAGCACTGCGAGAGCCTGCGGGCCGACACCCACGCCGACAACAAGATCATGCAGCACCTGCTGGAAGAAAACGGCTTTACCAGATGCGGCATCATCCATGTGGAGGATGGCACGCCCCGCATTGCCTACCAGAAAATGTCCCTTACCCTGCCTTTGCGCCGGGATTGAACCGCAAAAATGCGCCGCCCCACCGGAAACGATGGAGCGGCGCTGTTTTTATGCAGTTCTGTCAGCCGTGGAAGGGGGCGGGTGCGCCTGTGCTCAGGAAGCGGCAGCAGCTGCCGGAGCTTCCGGGGCGGGCTGCTCTGCCGCAGTTTCTTCCGGCGTGGGCTGGAAATACTTCTCGTACAGCTCCATGCCGATGCGGTAGCCCTGCCACACGATGACTGCCGTGCCTGCACCGGCCACGCCGATGATGGCGGCAGTGCCCAGAATGCTGGGCTCGCTCTCGATGGTGGCATCCCGGTACTGGGCTTCCACGGTCACGGTGCTGCCCTTGGCCACGGTGCCTGCCGGGATGATAAAGCTCTCCTCGTTGTAGGCGACCGCCGGGTTGCCCAGCAGGCTGGCTTCATCCATGGCCCACAGGTCGAACACCATGCCCTCGGGCACGGCGCTCTGGTTCAGCGTCACCTTGACCTCGGCATCCACCGGCACGCTGGCGCTGGTCATGGCTTCGCCGCCGTTGTAGGTGAACGTGCCGCCCTTCACCGTCAGGGTGTAGGTGGAGGCTCCGGGAGTGGGGTCAGGTTTGGGTTCGGGCTTCGGGTCGGGAACAACGATTTTGGTCGAGTTCAACTCCACATCGCTGTCGGGCATCTCAAAGCATACCACTTTTTTGTTGGTTTCACCGTTCGGGTAGTAGCTGGTGAATGCCTTGCCGATTTCCTGACCGTTGATATTTGTAATATCTGCATTGGATTCTACGGTGAGGACGGTGCCTGCATAGGAATACAGATCCCATGCGGTGCCCTGAACCAAATCATCGGCGGTCTTATCGTAAACAAGAGGATGCGTATCGTTTACTTTCAAGATGGTTCCGTCTTTTACGGTAACAGAGCGATAATTTCCACTCAGCACGGTTCCCTGGGTGAGAATGCTGTCTTTTCCGTTGAATGCACCGCCGGTTATCTCGCCGTTGTTATAATACAGACCGGCTGCAAATGTGCCGCCTTTGATTTTAGGGGTCATGCTCGAAGTGCTGCTGGGCAAAGCATTTGCTGCCAGAGTGTTGAAAACACCGTCCTCGATGATGCTGCCCTCATTGAGGATGCCGCATTTCACTGCATCCAACTGGCCGGTTTTATGGACGGGGTCGGTAAATCGGAAGTTGTAGGTATTTCTGCCGGTCAGATACAGTGTGGCGATGCCCTCAGATGATTTCTGGATGTGCCAACCGTCACCATAGTAGGTATAAAATCCTCCATCGGCCTCAAAAGGAGCATTGCCTATAACCGGTGTGCCATCACTGTCCATGATAAGAGACAAACCATGGGAAGCCTGGTTCAGTATGATATCCGCTTCCGGATCAAGAGCACTCATAAAACCAAGAGATTGTATATTGATGCGCACGGTGTTTTTGTTGGAAGAATCCGGATATAGAGAATCATCGTTTTCCAATAAAATGCGGTTGATATCAAGGATAGGCTCACTGGCGGTAATGATATTGGCCCCTGTCGGAACTACATAAAGTGTGTTGCCCCAGTCGCCGGACGCAAGGCCGTTGACCGCTGTGATAGAACCGGTTCCGTTCTTCAGGATGACTTTTTTGAATGTATCAGTGCCTGCACCTTTAACGGTGGGCTCGTTTTTGAACGCGCCGCCGGTCAGCGTTGCACCGGATTCAACCACCAAATGGACATTCGGGTTCAGGGGGCGCAGTGCGTGTTCCTCACCGGAGAAATCATAACTGCCGCTTTCCAGCGTCAGCGTGCCATTCTCAAACTTCCAGCCGTTGCCGCTGTAATCCTGGGTGCCGCCCTTGGTGCCAACGGGGTAGCCGTCTTTATCGATCACCAGCCGGGTCAGTATGCTCAGGGTAACGGTGCCCGCATGGGCGTGTGGTGCGGTAAAAGTGACATAAACATTATCACCTATATCGGAATATCTTGCACTTGGTGCCCAATCTTCTAACAAACAAGGTGTGTCGTTTGTGTCTCCGAATGTAACATCATTAGAAAATACTCTGTTTGTACTGCTACGGGAAAAAGCATATTTGATGGTGACGCTGGTATCATGGTCGGAATTGGGAATGACATAACCGCTTGAGCCGAGATCCTTGATTGTTGCGTAGCGAATCTCATAGCTGCCATTATTCTGATTCACATTCAAGGTATAGCCTTTATGGACAGTGCCACCTGTTGGTTGTTCAGAAAAAATGCCGCCCTTTATGGTGCCATTGTTGGTAACGGTAGATTTAAACGTGCCATTTTCAATCTTGCCTTCAGGTTTATTGGAAACGGAAGAAGAAAAAATGCCGCCGGTAATAGTACCATGATTTACAACGGGCATGAAGTAACCGTCACTCGTTATAGTGCCATAATTGGTAATACTGGGACCAGGATTATCGATGTCCCCAAAATAACCATTTACAATCGTTGCGTTTTCCCCTATGATGGCAGAACATAAAATACTGCTTAGATCCAGACGGATGTTTCCGCACTCTTTCAAATCATAGGTAGTAGGGTTTTCGGGGGCGATGGTCAAAACTTTAGCCGTAGCATCATAGCTCCAGTCTTTACCGGTATAAATATTGTGCCCATCAGAATCGGTTGTAGGAGTTATATCATCGTGAACCGGATAACCTTGCCTAAATCGCAAAGGTTTCAAGTTGGAGCCGCCTTCCTCCGCCCACGCTGTAAGTGCCGACACAGGCAGGAGCGTTACCGCCATGCACAGCGCCACCAGAAGGCTGAGTAGTCGTTTCTTCATAGGGGGTCCCTCACTTTCTTTGGGCCGGAAGTGGAGCTCCGGCAAAATGGATGCTCTTACTTCCTTAAATACACGCCGCGCGAAATCCTTTCACCCTTTTTCAAAAAAATTTGAAAAAAAAAAAAAAAAAAGAAAAAACAGACGGCAGTCTGACAGTGGTGGATAATCCCTTGACAAATCGTTTAAAATTGACTATACTACAAATAGAAAAGGTGCTGACGAACAATGTTTGGTCAGCTTCCCGTTTCTAGTGGATCAAAAAAGATTGACCGTTTGAGTTGGGGAACTGTGGCGGTCAATCTTCTTTGTTTTTATCGCTCTTCTCGTGAGAAATCTTCCAGCCGGCATCAAATGCGGCTTTCGCGACCGTGACAAGCAGCGCCAGCAGGCTGATCAAGCGCTCCCGGATACTTCTGATGAAGTATGCGGGGGCTTTTTTTCGTGGAACTTGGGGCTTGTGGAGCGGGGGCAATCGTTCTATAATACAAGCTGTGAAATGGATCACAAAAGGGGTGGAACGTATGGATGAAAAACTGAACGAGGCCGTGGCGGCGCTGCGGCCCCAGATGGCGGCGGCGCTCCAGCGGCTGGTGCGCAGGCGCAGTGTGGAGGCCGACCCGCTGCCGGGCAAGCCCTTTGGCGAGGAGGTGGATGCCTGCTTTGCCGAGGCGCTGACCCTCTGCCATGAGCTGGGCTTTGAGACCACCGACATGGATCGGTACATCGGCTGGTGCGAGATCGGCACCGGGGACGAGATGGTGGCGGTGCTGGGGCATCTGGACGTGGTGCCCGAGGGCGAGGGCTGGCATCACCCGCCCTACGCCGCCGAGATCGAGGGCGGCAGGCTGTATGGCCGGGGTGCCATTGACGACAAAGGCCCGGTGGTGGCCAGCCTGTTCGCGCTGAAGGCCATCCGGGATCTGGGCATTCCGCTCAACCGCCGTGTCCGGCTGCTGTTCGGCCTGAACGAGGAGACCAACGACCGGGACGTGCTGTACTACAAGGCCCACAGCGGGGAGATCCCGGTGCTGGGCTTCACCCCGGACGGCGAGTATCCGCTCATCAACGGCGAAAAGGGCATCCTGAACGAGAGCTATGCTGTTCAGCTGCACCAGACCGGTGCCTGGCAGCTGAACAGGGTGCAGGGCGGCGTGGCCAGCAATGTGGTGCCGGACTACGCCTGCGCTGCGCTGACCGCCCCGGCGGGGGCCTCCCTGCCGGAGGCGGAGCACATCACCGTGACGGCCATCCCCGGCGGCTATCAGGTGGAAGCGGTGGGCGTTTCGGCCCACGGCAGCCACCCGGAGCAGGGCGAAAACGCCATCGGGCGGCTGGTGTGCTACCTCGACCGGCTGCCGCTGGAGGGGGATGCAAAACAGGCCGTGCACTTTCTGGCCGAGAAGCTGGGCACCGACCCCTACGGCGAGCGCCTGCTGGGCCACCGGCTGGAGGATGCGCTCTCCGGCCCCATGAGCTGCAACTGGGGGCTGATCGAGGGCGACGCGCAGCATCTGTGGGTCAAGCTGAACTACCGCTATCCCGTGACCATGGAACGGGCGGACTGCCAGCCCGCTGTGCAGGCCGCCTTTGAGGCCGCAGGCTGGGCGCTGGATGGGCAGGTGCACAAGGAAAAGCTCTACTACCCTGCCGAGACCCCGCTGGTCAGCGCCCTGCTGGAGGTTTACCGGGATGCCACCGGCGACAACGCCCCGCCCAAGTGCATCGGCGGCGGCACCTACGCCAAGATGCTGCCCAATGTGGTGGCCTTTGGCCCCCTGTTCGCAGGCGACCCGGTCACAGAGCATCAGCCCGATGAATGTTTCGATCTGGAACGTCTGGTGCAGAACGCCCAGATCATTGCAAACGCCATTGTGAAGCTGGCAAACCTGCCGCTGGAATAAGAAGGAGGACGGGACTATGAAGATCACGCAGGTGCGGCTGGGCCGCATTTCTACCCCGCTGCGGGTGCCGTTCAAAACGGCACTGCGCACTGTGAACAGCGTTGAGGATGTTATCGTGGAGCTCCACACCGATACCGGTGCGGTGGGCTACGGCGAAGCACCCCCGACCGGTGTTATCACCGGCGACACCACCGGGGCCATCCTCGGTGCCATTCGGGATCATATCGCCCCTGCCCTGCTGGGCCGCGACCTCGATGAATTTGAGGATCTGACCGCCGCTGTGCAGAAGGCGCTTGTCCACAACACCAGCGCCAAGGCCGCTGTGGACATGGCCCTGTGGGATCTGCTGGGCCAGAAGTACAGCGCCCCTGTCTACCGGATGCTGGGCGGTGCCCGCAGGAACATCGTGACCGATATCACCATCAGCGTCAACCCGCCCGAGGAGATGGCCCGGGATGCCCGCACCGCCGTCCAGCGCGGCTACGACTGCCTGAAGGTCAAGGTTGGCATTGACCCGGAGCTGGATGTGGCCCGCCTTGCCGCGGTGCGGCAGGCCGTGGGCCGGGACATCAAGCTCCGCATCGATGCCAATCAGGCCTGGAATGCCAAGCAGGCGGTCCGCATCCTGAACCAGATGCAGGAGAAGGGGCTGGACATTGAGTTCGTGGAGCAGCCCGTGCCCGCCGCAGACCTTGAGGGGATGCAGTATGTCACCCGCCATGCCGATGTGCCCGTACTGGCCGACGAGAGCGTGTTCAGCCCGGCAGATGCCCTGCGGATCATGCAGACCGGCGCGGCCGACCTGGTGAACATCAAGCTGATGAAGTGCGGCGGCATCACCAATGCCCTGCGCATTGCCGCCGCCGCTGAGGTGTACGGCGTGGAGTGCATGATCGGCTGTATGCTGGAAGCAAAGATCTCAGTCAACGCCGCTGTGGAGCTGGCCTGCGCCAAGAAGATCATCACCAAGATCGACCTCGACGGCCCGGTGCTCTGCAGCGAGGACCACATCCTCGGCGGTGCCGTGTTTGACGAAAAGAACATCACCGTCTCCGACGCGCCCGGCATGGGCATTCAGGGCTTTGTGCCCGGCAAGGTGTCCTATCTCGACTAAAACCGGAACAGACCGCATCCCGAAACACACGGGGTGCGGTCTCTTTTTGTGAATCTGTATTTCACATACGGACAGTGAAAAAAGCTCGTGTCTGTATATGTTGAAATGAAAAACAAAAAAAGCGGGCAAAATCTTTGACTTTTCGGCCTGCGAGGCGTATAATCGTACTTGTTCCGTGTAGAGGAATGGGAAAACTGTGCGCAGTAGGAGCACAATCTGGATAGGGGAGTAGAAAAGTTATGAAAACGTTGAAAGCGGTTGCGGCAAGGTACAACGCCACCAGCCTGATCCTGCGCATCGTCATCGGCCTTGCGGTCGGTGTGGTGCTGGCACTGGCGGTGCCCGGTGCAGGCTGGGTGGAAGAGTTCGGCAGCCTGTTCGTGGGTGCCCTGAAGGGCATTGCCCCGGTGCTGGTGTTCGTTATCGTGGCCAGTGCGCTGGCGCAGGGCACGTCCAGGCTGGACCGGCGCTTTGGCACGGTCATCTGGCTGTATATGCTCACCACCTTCCTGGCCGCCGCCATTGCGGTGGTGACCAGCTTCCTGTTCCCTCAGACCGTCGTTCTGGCTGAGGCGGCAGAATCCGAGGTGGTGCCCCAGGGTCTGGGCGAGGTGATGAACACCCTGCTCACCAACTTTGTGGCAAACCCCGTCAGCGCCCTGCTGAACGGCAATTACATCGGCATCCTGTTCTGGGCCTGCTTGTTCGGTCTGGCCATGAAGAAGTACGGAGCAGACAGCACCAAGCTGTTCCTGGCAAACACCGCGGATGCAGTCTCCCAGATCGTCCGCTGGATCATCAATCTGGCACCCTTCGGCATCATGGGCCTTGTGTACACCAACGTATCCAGCAACGGCCTGTCCATCTTTACCCAGTACGGCAGGCTGCTGCTCCTGCTGGTGGGCACCATGCTCTTTATGGCACTGGTCGTCTCGCCCTTTATCATCTTTGTATATCTGCACTGCAACCCGTATCCGCTGGTGTTCCGCTGCCTGCGTGAATCCGGCCTGACCGCCTTCTTCACCCGCAGCTCTGCCGCCAACATCCCGGTCAATATGGATCTGTGCGAAAAGCTGGGGCTGGATAAGGATATGTATTCCGTCTCCATCCCCCTGGGCGCTACCATCAATATGGATGGTGCCGCCATCACCATTACCATTATGACGCTGGCTGCGGCCAATACGCTGGGCATTCAGGTGTCCCTGCCCGCCGCCATCCTTCTTTCCGTGATGAGTGCTCTGGGTGCCTGCGGTGCTTCCGGCGTGGCTGGCGGCTCCCTGCTGCTGATCCCCATGGCCTGCTCCCTGTTTGGCATCTCCAATGATATCGCCATGCAGGTGGTCGGTGTCGGCTTCATCATTGGCGTGGTGCAGGATTCCGTGGAAACTGCCCTGAACTCCGCCGGTGACGTGGAATTTGCCGCCACTGCGGAATATCACCAGTGGCGCAGGGAGGGCAAGCCCCTGCCGGCGTTCCTGTGCAAGTGATGCAAAACTGAAATGGCTTTTCAAAGGCTGCTGTGCTGCTGGCACGGCGGCCTTTTTGTTTGGAACTTTTTTCTGGGCATTTTGCACAGGAAAGCCCTCGTCCTGTTGGAAATTGACGGATCCTGACGGATTTTGCATGAGAGTATCCCCTTTTGCAGAAGAAATTCTGGGCAAAACGGAGAGAAAATCTGAAAAAACTTTCAAAACAAGGCTTCAATTGTCCATGTATACAAGAACTTTATTTTTTATAAAAAACGTTTTGTGCTAGTTGCGCAAAGAACGAAAGAACGTTAAAAATGTATCACTAAATTCATAGTTTGTTCATAGAATTTATAAAACGATTTCATAATTGAGTGGCATAATATGGCCATCCTCAGAGAGGGGAACAAAAGAACGAAGGGTTCTGAGAGGTTCCGCTCTGAGGATGCAGGGAGATAGAGGCCCTGCCAAAAAAATACAATGACATTTACCGATATACGGAGGATATTTATTATGATGAACAAGAACACTGCTATTCTGGACAACACTATGATGGACGCTTACCTGACTGTCACCGAGGGCGTGTCCGATAACTGCGGCATTGGCCTGGCTTTTGCAAGCCTGCTCGAGAGCGCAAAGATGAACTTTGTCAACCGGAGCAACCGCCGCGCTGTCAATGCAAGCTTTGCCGGCTGATCTTCTCCAATTTGCCGGTTGAAGATTCTCCTTCTTTTTTTGTTACAGCTGCTGCCACACTGTAATATGAACTGAAAAGCCCGGAACCACCTGCCGCCATAGCAGGTACGGTTCCGGGCTTTTTTGCTGTGTGGGTTCGGTCAGCGCAGGGGTTTTAAGCCGTCAGCTTTGCTTTCTGCAGTGCGGCCACGATCAGCGGAATGAGGATGAGCTGCGCCACGATGCCGGGCACGGCAGTGAGCACCGCACCGGACAGGAACGCGCTGAACGGGAAGCTGGAGCCGGACAGACCGGCCAGCACAAAGCGCACTGCACCCCAGACAAGGCGGCCTGCCACCATCGAGGTAACAAGGGTGGCGTAGATCATGGGCAGGGTGTGCTGCACCTTGCGGTACATGAAACCGGCCACAGCGCCGTATGTGGCCAGCTCAAAGGCCATGGCGATGGCAATGGGGTACATCGGGGGCATCCCGAATAGCACCGAGCGGAGCAGCGGGGCGGCAAAGCCCAGTGCCAGGCCCCAGGGGCCGCCCAGCACAAAGCCTGCCAGCAGCACCGGGAAGTGCATGGGGCAGAGCATGTTGCCGATCTGAGGCACATGGCCGGTGATCATGGGCAGCACGAAAGCCAGTGCCAGAAACAGTGCGGCCAGCACCAGATCACGGGTCGCGGAACGGGTCTTGGTATTCATCAATGATTCCTCCTGAAAATGACAGACAAAAAGGGCCTGCCGCCGGCACGCGCGCCAGCGGCAGACCCCTTCATGGTGTCTGTTTTAAAATAGTGTTTGCGGGGAGAAACGCAGGCTTCGGCCCGCAAAGCCCCGGCTTCAGCCGGGAATTGTGCAAAAAGTATAGCAGATGCAAAGCTGCCTTGTCAAGCTCAGCGGATGAGGATAGTTACGGGGCGGTGTTTGCGGATTTTTGAAATTTGTAGATGTAATAAAAGGAATCTTCACCGGGGCCTTCTGCAAATGTACTGTTACAGACATTGGTGTGAGAATAACCATTGTCGGAGGCTGCATTCAATTCGGCATCAGAAAGCGCATGTTCCATAAAGAGCCAGATCTCAGGCTGCGAAGAAGTGAAGCACTGAGAAATATCGGAGGATTCGATTTGAGCATGGACACGACCCGGAAAGTAATAATCAAAGAGTGTCCAGTCTAGGAAGTAGTTCGTTGTATAAAGAACTGCATTCTGAGAGGGAGTGATAACTTCCAGACACTGGGTGGTCGCAAGGTCGATGCGCTTTTCCCGCTGATAGGTTTGGTAGAGATCCGGTAGACTGCACACCAGCGTGCCCAAAATCAGAATACTGGACAGAATGGTTCTCCAACGGACTTTAGACAGAAGAAAGCCAAAAACCAGGTAAACGACTGCGGTAAGCGGATAAAGGTATCGAACGAGAAAAAGCGGGCGAACGGCATGTGAAACGATCAGTCCGACTGCGGAGGTGCCGGCGGCAGAAAGCAAGCCGATCAAAAGCCAGATCGTATCAGGGGCGAAGAGCCATTTAGAGGATGATTTGGCCTGTGCTGTGAAATAAAGAAGGAATGCAAGCCCGAAAATGAGGACTGTCCAAGAAGGATTGAAGAAGAATCCGATACAATTGATCGGAGAAGGAATGAAGGTGGACCACCAGTCTGCCGCAGCACGTTTGAAAGTGGGAAGCAATACCAGAAGCCAGGGAAGGTAGACGACCACTGCGGCACAATAAGTGATAAGGATTTTTTTAAAGCTGCTCTTATCCTGCGGAAGCAGAGAAAGCAGAGCCAGATAGAAAAATGCAACGGAAATCAGGGCATAGTAGTGCGTATAAGCGGCACAAAGAGAGGCGACGCTGAAAATGACCCAATCGGAGGTTTTACCGGAATGAAGAATGTTATGGAGTGCCAGATAGGCCGCTAACACAAAGAAAGCGCCGAGTGAATACATTCGGGCCTCGACATTGAACATGATAGCGGTATCAGTCAAAGAGGCAAAAGTGGAAACAACAACTGCGGGAATCAATCCGAACTGTCTGAAAATCACTGTACAGGCAAGAATCAGAATGAGTCCATAGGGAATCAGAGCCGACAGGTGGTAGACATATCCGTGATTGCCCAGAAGATGATATAGGAGCTGTGTGAAAAGATAGTACAGCGGCGGATGGTTATCTGCCGCTGTGACTTGGAACATTTCAAAAACATTCATTTGGGCAAGGCCGATGCTGAACCCCTCATCTCCCCAGAAGGAGTTGTCAAAAATGCGGACAAAGTGCATGGCGAACAGCACAAGGGCATACAGGTACAGCAGCCAGGGCAAAATCCTGCGGCTGCGCTGTGCCCGGGATGTGGGTGCGGAAAAAGACATAGGAACCTCCCAAAATGATAAAAAAAGCAAACAAATTCATCTTATTATATCATACAGCGGCAAAAGATGATATTGCAAAGCAGCCAAAAGCTGCAAAAATGTTTTGCGGGGGCAAAATGAACCTGCATTTTCAACAAAAACGGGAACATTTACAAGCGATTTTGCCAAGGGATGTACATTTTGACGAAAGAACCTTGACGTTTTTGCATAGAATAGATAATATAGACTTGAGAAATAGCGCATCGGGGCGTACGGCCCGGGTGCGTACCATATCCGATGCAAACGCTGAGGTTCATACGGGAGGACCAAAGATGACAAATGCAGAAAAACTTACCCTGGCAAAACACGCCTGCCACATCCGCATGGGCGTGATCGAGGGCACTCACAGCGCCAAGTGCGGCCATCCGGGCGGCAGCCTGGATATCGCCGAGGTGCTGGCGTACCTCTATTTCGTAGAGATGAAGGTGGATCCGAAGGATCCCAAGAACCCTGACCGCGACCGTCTGGTGCTCTCCAAGGGCCATGCGGCCCCGGCGCTGTACGCCGCGCTGGCTGAGCGTGGGTTCTTCCCGGTGGAGGACCTCAAGACCCTGCGCAAGATCGGCAGCTACCTGCAGGGCCACCCCAACATGAACAGTGTGCCGGGCGTGGATATGTCCACCGGCAGTCTGGGTCAGGGCGTGAGCGCCGCCTGCGGCATGGCACTGGGTGCCAAGCACGCCGGTAAGCCCATCAATGTTTACACCATCCTGGGTGACGGCGAGGTGGAAGAGGGCGAGTGCTGGGAAGCCTTTATGTTTGCTTCTCACTACGGCCTGTCCAACCTCTGCGTCATGCTGGACCGCAACCATCTGCAGATCGACGGCACCACCGAGACCGTGATGAACAGCGCCCCGCTGGAGGAGAAGCTGAAGGCCTTCAACTTCAACGTGCTGACCATCAACGGCCACGATTTTGATGCCATTGAGAGCGCCATCGCCGCTTTCCGCGCTGAGAACGAAAAGCCCACCTGCATCATTCTGGATACCCTCAAGGGCAAGGGCGTTTCCTTTATGGAGAACTCCGTTGACTGGCACGGCAAGGGCCCCAACGATGAGGAATACGCACAGGCCATGCAGGAGCTGAATGCAGCTTACGCCGCGCTGGAAGAGGAGGACAAGTAAGATGGCAGAAGTGAAGAAGATCGCTACCCGTGACAGCTACGGCAACACCCTGAAGGAGCTGGCCGCTGAGGGCCACGACGACCTGGTGGTGCTGGACGCTGACCTGGCTGCCGCCACCAAGACCGGCATGTTCCGTAAGGCGTACCCGGACCGTCACTTCGACTGCGGCATTGCCGAGGGCAACATGATGGGCGTGGCCGCAGGTCTGGCCACCATGGGTTATGTTCCCTTTGTTTCCAGCTTTGCCATGTTTGCCGCAGGCCGTGCCTTTGAGCAGATCCGCAACTCGATCGCCTACCCCCGCCTGAACGTCAAGATCGGTGCCACCCACGGCGGCATCTCTGTGGGCGAGGACGGTGCTTCCCACCAGTGCTGCGAGGACTTTGCCCTGATGCGCAGCCTGCCCGGCATGACCGTGATCTGCCCCGCAGACGATGTGGAAGCCCGCGCCGCTGTGCGTGCCGCTTACGCCATGCAGGGCCCTGTTTACCTGCGCTTTGGCCGTCTGGCTGTGCCTGTGTTCCACGATGAGGCCACCTACCACTTTGAGCTGGGCAAGGGCGAGCAGATCACCGAGGGCAGCGACATTGCCATCATCGCTACCGGCCTGATGGTCAACGAGGCCCGCCTGGCTGCCGAGCAGCTGGCTGCCGAGGGCATCCACGCCCGGGTCATCAACATCCA
>OGZL01002699.1_pt1 | contig 12907 bp, 7 predicted proteins | sample 1576761 | NCBI WGS metagenome assembly OGZL01 (sample SAMEA3541595, study PRJEB24748) | human gut metagenome | biome: human gut; feature: human-associated habitat; material: faeces | place: China | collected 2012
TAGCCAGCACGCCCAGCGCCGCAAACAGCAGCTGCGGGCGGATGTAGGTGTAGGCGTCGCCGCGGCGGTAGAGCGCCACCGCGTACCCCGCGGAGAACAGCATGATGAGCCCGTAGCTCAACAACAGCAGCAAGATCAGCAGAAACGGTATGTCGAATGTCGGCAGCGATGCCGCCCGCGCCCGAATCCTTTGTAGAAGTGCAGCCATAACAAAGCCCCCTGCGCAGAGTGTACGCAGGGGGCGGCGGGTTTATGCTTTTGTCAGCGGTTCAAATCAAGGCTCAGCATCGTGTAGCCGTTGGCGCCGCTCTGGATGCTCTGGCCAATGGCCTCATAGCAGGCCTGCAGGACCTCCATGTTGGGCTGGGGCGCGTCCGGGTCGGTGATGGTCCCGGTGGCAAGAGCCTCGTTATAATTCTCAATGATCTGGGCACAGATGCGGCGGCGATCCCGCAGCGGTGTCAGCAGATTGGCCATCCACTGCTGGTACATGCCGTGGTAGTCGCTGCCGTGGTCAGCAAACAGAAAGTAATATTCCTGCTCGACCTCCATGGGCGACGCCTGGCAGCGGTAGAAATCCCCCAGTGCCTTGCGCTTTTTATCGGTGGAGTATTGCAGGATGTCCGACAGTCCATTGAGGAAAAGCTCTGGGTGCCGAATCCATTTGGAGTACGGCTCCACCTGCACTTTTAGTGCATCAAAGACGGCCAGAAAATCCTCAAGCGCGATCTTCATCTCGCCCTTTTCCCATTTCTGGATCGTGCGCTTATCCCGGCCCAGGCGGTCTGCCAGTTCCCGCTGTGAAACACCCGCTGCCTCCCTCGCAGCGGTCATTGCTTCTGCCACACGGCATCGATATGCGGACATAACATCTTCTCTCCCCTCAAAACGCGATTCACCGCCGGAAAAACAGCAAAGCGGCGGTGCAAAATGCGCCGCCAAAATTCCCGGCACTGGTTGTGTACTTTGCACACCGGGATATGCTATATTGTGAAGGGCGGCATCTATAAGTACACTAACACTACCGTAATTTTACTCTAGTTACCATTTTTTGTCAATATATTTTGTTATGTAACATAGCAGGAGTGGGTGAAAATCGTGTATACCTATCGCGTTGTCTGTCAAAAGCTCTCCGCGCCCGAGCTCGGGCCCTACATTACCTACGGCATTCTGGCCGCGCGGGACCTCCGCGGCTGCCAGCAGGTCGTGCAGTTTATCTCCGACGTATCGTTGGACCGCGCCTTCGTCGAGGCCCTCGCACGCCGCTGCACCGCCGCCCAGCTCGACCCCTGCCACCTGCTGGACGTGGTCGAGGATGCCATCGGCGGGTAAAGCCTTCCGCCCCCAAAGGCTCCGACCAGTGGCGAGGTGCGCCCTTTTGCCGGGTGTCCTATAGCGCAAGGGACACCTCTCACATGCTGTTCCCGGCAAGCGCATTCCTTGCCCGGGTGTGTTTGCCGTGCGCCTTTTTATGCGGCCACCGTAACTTGCTTGTCAGCTCCTGCTCATACTCCGGCGTGTCAAAAAATCACATTCGTGGCCTATTGAATATGTAGGGGCGGCCATTGGTCGCCCGCCAACTTGGCGCAGCGACGCCTTTTCTTGGTAAGTTTTTTCACAGGCAAACGGGCACGGGCGAGCAATGCTCGCCCCTACAAGAGTTTTTTGACAGTCTGCATACTCAGGGAAGATATAAGATTCCATCTTCAGCTTGAACATTGGTGTGCCTCATAAGCTGACCCCCTGCCCTTTTGGGCTCCGGATAAGGATAAAACCGCAAGCACACACACGACCAAACTCACGGACATTCCCGTTGAATTTGTGTTGTGTTTACGCTTTTTTTGTGGCGATTTTTGCGCAACAGTTGCGCAAAAACATCAGCAAAACTCTAACAAGTGCTGGGCGGTGTGTATAATAGCTGCCGAAAGCGCTTGTCATTGTGACGAATTCGACAAGTCAAAATTTTGCAATCTGCCAAAAGTCACTTGCTTGAATGTAGCCGTATTGAAATTTTCATCCCAAAGTATTATACTGCTTTTTATAAAAAGGCACACACACAAACATACCGTGTCTTACTTTTCCCGACGCAAGCGCAAATGTTTGCACATCGGATTATATTCTCAAAAAAGACTGTAAATACAGCTCAGCTTGTGGAAAAAGTCCGTTTCCGTGCCAGATGTGCGCAGCGCATAAAATCGCGCCGAATGGCGCGCGTTCCCCCGCTATATCGTGAGAACACACATATACACATATATAGAAAAGGAGTCGAAGCAAATGACGAAAGCATTTTCTATCCTGCACCGTGCGGCGGCACTGCTTGTCGCCCTGTGCCTGCTGGTCGGTATGGCTCTGCCGGTTTATGCAGCTGAGGATGAGGCTTTATTTTTTGACGCAGGTTCGGAAACGATTCCGACCATTCCTGCCGCAAACACGTCAAGCGAGGGTGCAGAACCTGCGCAAGAGCCTATTGTATCCGACTTGGAAACGATTCCGGGTGAAGGAGATACCCCGCCCACTGCGAACGAGCCGGGAACAGAAGCGGGAAACACGGTAAATAATACAGCAGCGGTTCCGAACAATGACGGCAAAACCCAGGAAGCGGCAGAAAATCAGACTCCCGCCGCCGATACGGACACCGCCCCTGCCGACCCAGCCTTGACGAACAAAACCCCTGCGGACACTTCCGATACGGCTGCCGCGCCAAACCATGCCATCAACGCAGAGGAAACCACGGCGGCAAAAACCAACACAGAGCAAGATGTTCTTTTTGCTGACGGGGACAACCCCAACGAAGAAGATACTATGCCTGCGGATGATTTGCCTGACAACGATGACGCGAACACACCTGATACGATAGCGGACACCAGTGTATCGACGGGCTTTATCCCGGCTACGACAACCATTTATTTTGAGGATGACGGCAGATACAATACAACATATAACGGTCAAAACTGTACCATCCGTTTTTATGCACAAAAGGTAGCCTCTACTGACGCAGGTACCGCCGACTTGAACAAGGATATGGTGGATGCCGGAGAAACAACCGATAGCAATGGGGAAAAACATAGAGTATTCAGCGTCACACTGAATTCCGCAGATTATCCGGATGACGGGTTTTATCGGGTTATTTTCCAGTATTGGGTAGGCGGCAGCTGGCAGGAAGAAATCTTTGCCTTTGGCAATGGTGATCGTGAAACCGGAGCCACCACTCACTGGACAGCGATTGACCAACTTGCCGGTAAAAAGTTTGTTCGAACAGACAAAAATACTACGGACAAAAATTACAATCGGGGTTCATCTTACAACGCCGCCCAATGGACGCGCGTGGAGTACTATTACAAGGATATGCCGCTTTACTTCAAAAATGCAAGCGGCACCGCGCTTACCAACGTAACCGCAACATTTTACAAGCTGGTAAACGGTGCCCTGGCACCAACCGACAGCCAAACGATCGGCACGGTGGATGCGGGCAAACTTGCCGCGCAGCAGATCCGGATCCCCGACAATGATTCGCGGTTTGTGCAGTTTACTTGGAACAATGGCCAAAGCGCCCTGTATGATTTCACCACAGACTTCACCACATCCCACTACGCGGATGCCCAGAAACTGGACTTAACAGCGGCAAATTGCTATGTCTACAACGATACCACAAGCACCTGGGCAAGCGCGGGCGGTGATTTGCTTACCGCGGGCAAAAAGATTTACTTTGACGCCACGCTGTCCGCGTACAGTTATGAGGGCGAAGGTTTACAGCAGTCCGCCATGGGCGACGGCGAAACCATGTACTGCTTCCTGACGAGTTCAGACGGCGCGGTCACACAGCAGCCGATGACACAGGAAAAACCTGACTCCACAGCCGCTGACCGCAAGCTGTGGTCTTGCGAGATTCCCGGCGATGGAAAAACTTACACCGCGGTGCAATTCTCCGCAACGGATAACCAAAACGCCCCCGCAAAAGACAACAAGACCAGAAAGTACAGCACGGCAGAAATCCCCCCAGCCCTGCAAGAACCCTGCTTCTTTGCCGACGACGGCGACCCGTCGGCCTACACGGGCGGCGAAGGTGTCAACCGTGACGGCTACTGGGGCGAGAAAGCCTCTGTCCGCGATGCCGAAAGCGGCAAAAATACCACCGTTGTGGACATTGATAACAGCGGCACTTTTACCCAACAAAAGGATACAAAGTATATCACCAGCACCCTGTACGATTACTACACCGACTACGAGCTGAATGGCCTGAACCGCGACACTTACTCGTGGGTGACCACATCTTCCCAGCGCGGGTACGTCACTTTTGAGCAGTTCAACCGCGCATTAAGCAGCGCTTACACTGCAAACGGCAATGTAAAATACCCGCTTTATACCGGGCATTTCCAAAAGTCAGGCTGGGGCGACCCCTTTGCAACCGTTGCCGCCGGTATGGGTCTATACGGCTGGGGCGCTGAGGGTAGTTCCAACTACAATATCTTTATGGCCGTGAATAACTCGGCCTTGGATGATAATGGTAATGGAAGCTCCGATTACAATCGCACCTTCCAGGGCCTTGTGGAAAGCAAGACCTCTGACGGTACGGCAAACGGTCTGCCGCTGTTAAGAACCAAGAATTCCAACACAAATGCGTCGGTTGACCCGCACTTTGACAAAGACTTCCTGCAAGGCAAAAACGCCTTTAACACCGTGCTGGGCAAGGTGTACGAGGATGTTTCCTTCCCGCTCAAGCAAAAAGCCGTTTTTGCGCAAAATCCGGACAGTCCGGACGATAACGACCCGGAGAGCAAAGCCGAATATTGGTACTATGACAGCAGCAAAAGCTCTCTGTATTTGAAGCAGAACCAAACCGACGGCAAGTATTATCTGGAATCCCCCAAAGGTGGTGACGGCAACCCCACCACGGACAGCAAATCACAAAACATTTCGTCACCAAACAATACCAATGGCACCTACGGCTTTTTCCCGTTTAACCAAACAGTCAGCACAGTCGGGGCATCCCAATACAACTACGGCTTTGGCGCCAAGCTGCAATTTGACTTTACGCTTACAGAGGACGGCAAGGTTGTTGTAGGAAAAGACACCAGCGGCAGGAACATTGAAGTTCCTATCAAGTTCTTCTTCTCCGGCGACGATGACGTGTGGGTCTACATTGACGGCGAGTTGATGCTGGATGTCGGCGGCGCGCACGGTAAAGCGTCCGGTCTGCTGGAATTTGGCGCAAACAACACCGTAACCCCCTACGTCAGCTCCAACAAGAACACCGACTCAAATGATACCATGGTCTACAAGGGTTATGGGTCCGGCGAAACAACCAAAACCGTCAACTACAACGGCCAACCGATCACGTTCAATAAGAAGAGCACCACCAAAACCCTTAAAAAACAATCCACCCACACCCTGACCATGTTCTATATGGAGCGCGGTATGTGGGAGTCCAACATGGCGGTGGCGTTCAACTTCCCCGACCATAACGAATTGCAGGTCGAAAAGCAGGTCGATGTTTCGGATGTGAACCCGCTGTTCCAAGAAAGTTTCAAAAACCAGAAAATTTTCACCTTCAACATCCAAAATCTGGCCACCCACTACGAAGCAAAAGCAACTGATGAACCGGCAATCCAGACCGAGAAACTCCCGGACACTGCATACAGTTCAGCCACGGGACTATTAAGCTATGCGTCGTCCCTGCCGGAGGGTGTAGGCACAGGCAGCGCCGTGCTGTGGTCATCGGATAAAAGTGACCCATCCAGCCTATACCGCGACCAGCGCCGCGGCACACTGACATGGGACAGCGCCATAAATATAAGTCCGTACAGCTACCTGACCTTTGATGTCTATGTGCAGGGCAGCCCGACCGATACCTGCGCCCTGAGCAACCTGTATGTGGAACTTTGGGACACAAGCGGCAAGCAGATGGGCTGCCTTGGCACCAAGGGTCTGCAAAGCAGCGATGTCTACGGCGCGGCGACCGCGCTGCACCCGGGAACGTGGTACACCGTACGGCTGATGTTGAACTCCCTGAAACAAGTCGAGGGTTTCGACAAAACGCAGCTAAAAAGCATAACGGTGGGCGATAACTATGCGCGCAGCATTTACCTGCGCAACTTTACATTCAGCAGTGCGCCGACCCTGCCGAAACAAACAGGCTTTACCACCGCGCAGTACGACGTCCCAGACTATGGCTCTGCCAAAAGCGGTGAGCTGGAAAATGCGGCCTTTGCGGTGTTTTCCTCCAACCTTGGCAACGGCGACGTTGTGGATGAAAACGGACAGTTCCTGCTGCAGGACGGTGAGACCGTTACCTTTAATGACCAGTTCCGCCGCGGCAGCTACATAGCCCTGCAAGAGCAGATCGACACCGAACTGTACGATACAACTTGGACGGTATACGAAAACGGCGTACCTGTTACAAATGTAAGCGGCAAGGCTGACGTTGTTACGACGGGCAGTGTTAGCACGTTGCAAAACATCAGCGGCACCGCCCCGAACGATGGCCGAACGGAAAAGGCGGTTGATGCAACCCTTGACGGACACAACACCAAGAACGAGTACACAGAGGCCAAAAAGCCGAGCACTGCGCTGGTTTTTCGCTCTTACAGCAATTCGGCCGATGATAACGAGCTGACCAAGCTGAAAGTGGTTTTCAACAACAAGGTCAAGACAGGCAAGCTGATTATACGCAAGGTTCCCGCCGAAGGCGAGACACTGGAAGGCAAGACGTTTACCTTTACCGTCCGATTCGGCGATGTCGGCGGCCAAAGCCTCGGCAACATAATCCCGCCGAAAGAGTACACCTGCACGGTGGAAAAACACGGTGACGAGTACTACGGCGAGATCGTGATCGACAAAATCCCTGTCGGCACACGGTTTGTTGTGTGGGAAAATGAACAGACGGGCACAAGCCTGAAATCGGTGTCCTTCAACGGCGGCAAAGACTGCGCTGTTGCCGCGGACGGTGTAAAGGTGTACGGCGCCATTGACGATGCGAACGCTGCAACGGCAACATTTGTCAACTCCGCCCGTGAGCTGTTTGACATAACGGTCAAAAAAGAGTGGAAAAAGCAGGACGGTACGACGGACATTCCGCAAGTCGACCTGCCCGACGCCATTTACCTGCAACTGCAGCGCACCGAAACGCCGAACGTTGCAAACAGCTGGCAGAAGGTTTCGGGGTATGAAAGCGTAGAGCTGAAAAAACCCGACGGTTACGAAGGCTGGACCAAACAGTTTACCGGGTTGGACAAGTACGATGCGAGCAAGACGGGGCAAGACCGCACACCTTACACCTACCGCGTGCTGGAAAGCGCGACGAAAACTGGGCAATTTTACGGCGGCGCGGCTGGCGATGTGATTGAGATTTCCGGCAAGAAGTACAAGGTTCTCAATACCACCCGCGTCACAGGCGATTCGACCAACAAAACGCTGACCCTGACCAACCAACTGCAAGATGCCAAATATAACTTGGTCATCACAAAGCAGGATGCACAGGATAATAGCATAAAGCTGGGCGGCGTGGAGTTCAAGCTGGAAAAGCTGAACGATAGCGGCGCGGCTGAAACAACCTATAACGGCGTGACGGGCAGCGATAGCACGAACCAAGGCAAATGCAGCTTTGCGTCCCTGACCCCCGGCAGCTACCGCCTGACCGAGACCAAGACCGCCGAGGGCTACACCCTGCTGAGCGAAGCCATCGAGTTTGAATTGACAGTAAACGGGGAGTGCAAACGCAACGGCACGAATTATGGAACGGTAACCCAAGATACCAGCGGCGTGTACAACATTGCCCTGACCATTTACAACCGCAAGGGCTTTACCCTGCCGCACACGGGCGCGGACGCACCCAGCCTGTGGCTGCTGATAGGTTTGCCCGCACTGGTGGCTGTGCTGCTGGTGCTGGTGTTCCGCTATAAGAGAGGGGGCAAACGTTCCTGACCCCCACCCCTCTACACAAACCAACATAGAAAAAAGAGGTATGCATCAAAATGAAACTGAAACGTTTATTTACCGCAATCCTCAGCGCCGCCCTGACCCTGAGCCTTTGCGCCATGCCCGCCATGGCGGCTGACGGCACGGCGGCGACGATGCCGCCTAAGACAAGCACGATTGATACCACAAAAACAGGCTCTATCACCATCTATAAGCGGGCACTGGATAGCAGCGGAAATGCAGGTACTGCCGGTGATGGCGAAACAATGGCGAGTCCGCAGGGGGCAGCATTGAAGGATACAGGCTTTACCCTCTATCAGGTCATGGATACAAATACGTTGCTTGCCTACTATAATGATAACACAACTGCCGATCAGGTAGATGTTAAGGACTACTTTACTAACTATGCTGAGAATAAGACGGCAGCAGGGCTGAAAACTGCTTATGCTACTGCTTATAAGTCAGAAGTGCGTACAGATGAAAACGGCAAGGCTACCTTCACCGGACTGCCTGTCGGTATGTACCTTGTAATTGAAACCAAAACCCCGCAGGCTGTTACCATGCCCGTAGAGCCTTTCTTGGTTTCGATTCCTATGACCCGCATTGGCGACAAGACTACGGGCGCTGATAACCAAAACCAAAAAGAATGGCTGTATGATGTAACTGTCTACCCCAAAAACAGCATTGCCAAAGGCACGGTAAAACTTGTCAAGCAAGGTAAACAGGGAAGTACAACAACACCGCTGCCAGGCGTCAAATTCACCCTGAACAAGAAGAATGACACAGATGATGACTATACTGCGGTAAAAACTGACATTGTCACGGATAATAAGGGCGAAATCTCTTTGAAAGACCTTGCCAAAGGCCGCTACTACCTGCAAGAAACAGGTTATACCGACGGAAATGACAAGGGCTATATCCTGAACACCACCGGCAAATTCTACTTTGACATTGACGAGAATGGTAAGGCTGTGAAAGTTGACGATACCATTGCCGGTAAGGTGGATGACGCAAGTTTTACCATCGACAGCACCCACGCCACTTTGACCATTACGAACTACAAGCCCGATATTGCAAAGACCGTCACCAAGCGCGACGGCACCGCAAATACACATGAAGCCGATTACGGTGTTGGCGATGCCGTGCCGTATACCCTGACTGTCAAAGTCCCTGAAAACATCACCAGCCTGAAAACCTTTACGGTTACCGATACCACGGTTAAAGCACAGTTGATTCAGAATAAGGACAGTGTAAAAATCAGCGGCAAGAATAATGCTGGCGGCGATGTAACCCTTGCTGAGAGTGCTTACACCATTACTGTTGCACCAGATGCCAACAACTCCGTTATGACGGTTGCCTTTACGCCGAGTGCATTGACTGACGTTGCAGGCGGTGAAATTACCATTGCCTATACCGCTACCGTTCAGGATACCGCAGTTGTTGCCGGAAACGGCAACGTGAACACTGCCAAGATCGTCTATTCTCGCAAAACCAACCTGACGGAAGAAACCGGCGGCAACAAGCCCTACGAAATCACGGACAAGGGCGTTGTTTACACCTTTGGTCTGAACATCCACAAGACTGCCAAGGGCGGTACCAAGGACGGAGCGGGTCTTAAGGGCGTTACCTTTGACCTGTACAAGAAGGTGGATACGGAAACGCTGAATGGAAATAGTAAGTATCCCTTCTGCGGCCAAGAATACGCCGCTATCAGTGGTGACGATGCCGTAAAACTGGGCTTGACCACTAACTCTGCTGAAAATTGGATCAAGGTCAAGACCCTTACAACGGGCGAAAACGGCTACGTCTCCGCAGCGGGTCTGCCCTCCGGCACCTACAAACTGGTCGAGACCAAGACCGTGAACGGCTACAACCTGCTGTCTAAGCCTGTGGATGCAAAACTGAACCTTACTTATGCTGCTACATGGTCAACCACCAAGACATATGACGATAATGGCAACCAAATCAAGGCTGAAACAAATACCACAAACTATACGAGAGATACCGCGCCTGTGGCGGATCCCAGCGCAGCGATTGAAATCGTCAACCGTGCAGGCTTTACGTTGCCTGTCACCGGCGGCTTCGGTACGCTGCTGTTCAGCGGTATCGGTGTGCTGCTGGTTCTGGCGGGCGTCGGCGTTCTGTTCAGCCTGAAAAAGAAATCCAACCGTGCGTAATGCACACTATCCAAACACCCACAGCAAAATAAACGGGTAATCCATAGGGGAAGGGCCGGAAACGGTTCTTCCCCTATGGGCGGTTGTGGCAGTGCGTCAACCCTTTACAGAAAGGCTCTTTGCAATGGAAACCACCGTCAAATTAAAACTTGGCTTTGCTGCGCTGATGATCGTCTCCGGCATCGGCGTGGCCATGTACCCCGTTGTCAGCAACGCGGTGGCACAGCGCCACGCAAGCTCGGTCATTGAAAGCTACAACGACAACGTGCAGTCGATGGACGCCGAGAAAATCGACGCCGCCAAGGAGGCTACGCGCCGCTACAACCAACAGCTGAACAACGCCATCGACCGCGACGCGGCGGGCGAAGCGGACGACATCGGCACAAGCTATGTGGACATGCTGGACGTGGGCGAGAGCCTTGGCTACATTACCATACCCAAAATTGACGTAAACCTGCCCATTTATGAGGGAACAAGCGACGATGTGCTGGTAAAGGGCGTCGGACATCTGGAAGGCTCCAGCTATCCGCTGGGCGGCGCGGGCACCCACAGTGTGCTGACGGGGCATCGCGGTCTGGCCGAGGCGGTACTGTTTACCGACCTGGACAAGCTGGGCGAGGGCGACCGTTTTTACCTCCACATCATGGACGAGGTGCTGGCGTATCAGGTAGACCAGGTCAAGGTCGTGGAGCCGGAAAACACCGAGGATTTGGAAATTATCCCCGGCGGGGACTACTGCACGCTGGTCACCTGCACACCCTATGCCATCAACACCCACCGTATGCTTGTGCGCGGCGCCCGTGTGCCGTATACCGGAGAGGATGAGCAGCCCGACACGCCGCAGACCGTGCAGTACCAACAGCTGAATACCGGCAACGTGGTAAAGCGCATTGTGGACGCCTGGCCGTGGATCAGCGTGACGGGCAGCCTTGTCATCGGCGGTGAGGCGCTGCTTTTGCTGCTGCTGTTGCACCGCTGCAAAAAGCGCGAGGAGGAAGACTGATGAAACGCCTGTTTCTGCAAATTTTTGCATGGCTGGCAATTTTGCTGGGCGTTGGGCTGATGCTGCAACCCACGGTCAGCCGATATCTGACGGAGCAGAAAAGCACAAAAACCGTGCAAAAATTTGTGCAGGCCGCCGAAGCTGCCGCCCCCGCCGCGCCCGAAACCTCCGCCGCCGAACCCGCGCGCGCCTACCCCGAACTGTACGACGCGTTTCTGGCCTACAACCAACAGCTTTTTGCCCAAGGCCAAAGCGGCCTGAAAGACCCCTTTGCCTACGAGACCCCCGCCTTTGACCTGACGGGCTACGGCTTGCCCGACGACGTTATCGCCGCGCTGTGGATACCGCGTCTGGACTTGGAACTGCCTGTTTATCTGGGGGCCAACGCGGCCAACATGGCCCGCGGCGGCGCACTGCTGGGGCAGACCTCCATGCCGCTGGGCGGCGAAAACACCAACACCGTCATTGCCGCCCACCGCGGCTACTACGGCGCGGAAATGCTGCGCAACGTGCAGCAGATACAAATCGGCGACAAAATTACTATGACAACGCCGTGGGACACGCTGGTTTACCGCGTGTGCGAGCTGAAAATCATACAGCCGGACGACATAAACGCCGTGCTGATACAGCCCGGCCGCGACCTGCTTACCCTGACGACCTGCCACCCCTACACCCAAAACACCCAGCGCTACCTGGTGATAGCCGAGCGCGACCCCGATGCAGAGGCCGCCACCCATGCGGCAGACCTGGCCGAGTGTGACGAAACCTGGGACGCCGCACCGCGCCAAGTGACGGTGGAGGCCGACGGTACCTCCGCGCTGGAGGAAGTCACCCCCGAAAGTATCACTCCCCTGCCCCACGAGGGCGGCGGCGAAAACGCGGGCGGCGCGTACTCCAACTGGGTGATTTGGCTGGAAAACAACGCCCTGTGGGCGGGATGCCTGCTGATTGCCGCCGTGATCGGCTGTATGCTGATTTGGCGCAGGCATAGAAAGGATTGACCTATGCAGAATATCAACGAAAAGGCGCTGGCCGTTACAGCCGAGGTAAGCAAGGCGGTGCTGGGCAAGCCGGAAGTCGTGCTGAAAATCATGATGGCGATACTGGCCCGCGGCCATGTGCTGATTGAGGATATCCCCGGCGTGGGCAAAACTACGCTGGCACAGGCGTTTGCCCGCGCTATGGACCTGACCCAAAACCGCGTGCAGTTCACGCCGGACGTTTTGCCGTCCGACATTGTGGGGTTCTCGCTGTACCAAAAGGAAACCGGCAAATTTGTGTACCACCCCGGCGCGGTGATGTGCAACCTGTTTTTGGCCGATGAAATCAACCGTACCAGCGCCCGCACCCAGTCCGCCTTGCTGGAAGTCATGGAGGAAAGCGCCGTCACGGTGGACGGCGCCGCCACGGGCCGGATGAAAGACGCCGAAATGGCGGAGTTCCGAAATAAAACGCTGGGATTCGTCTTCCAGAGTTTTCACCTGGTACATTCGCTCAATGTGCTCGACAACGTGGAATTACCGCTGCTGTACCGGAAATGCTCGGAAAAAGAGCGACGCGAACTGGCAACGTCCGTACTCGAAAGAGTCGGCCTCTCCCACCGGATGAAACACTATCCGTCGCAGCTCTCCGGCGGACAATGCCAGCGCGTAGCCATCGCACGGGCTTTGGTGGGCGCACCCAGGATTCTGCTGGCCGACGAGCCGACCGGAAACCTCGACAGTAAAATGGGCGGCGAAATCATGGATCTTCTCTGCAGCCTCAACCGGGAGGGCACCACGATCGTCATGGTGACGCACGACGAACACCTCGC
>OGZL01002723.1_pt1 | contig 12829 bp, 9 predicted proteins | sample 1576761 | NCBI WGS metagenome assembly OGZL01 (sample SAMEA3541595, study PRJEB24748) | human gut metagenome | biome: human gut; feature: human-associated habitat; material: faeces | place: China | collected 2012
CAAAAAGCCAACGTGAACTGGACAGGTCTCAGCGCGCAGAAAACATGAAGAACGCATTTTCTGCAAGCGGCAGCGTAAAGAATAAACGAATACTGATAATAGACGACGTGTTTACCACCGGCGCAACAATGAACGAATGCGCCAAAGCCCTTAAAGTAAAGGGCGCCGCATATATATACGCAGCATCTGCCTGCATGGCCGGCGGCGATAGCGCACAATAAATATTAGGCCCTTCGGTCATTATGCGCACTGTGCCCTCATAAGCTTTAGCAAAGCTTATTTGAGGGGGATCACATGTACGCATATATTGAGGAACGCGTTATGAACGTGGCGGAATACATAGTGGAACACGAAGCAACAGTAAGGGCCGCCGCAAGCAAATTCGGAATAAGCAAATCTACTGTTCATCACGATATGCAGGTTCGCTTAAAAGGCATAGATGCAGACATGGCGGAGCGCGTGCGCGCAATACTGGATAAAAACAAAAGCGAACGCCATATCCGCGGCGGTATGGCAACCAAGGAAAAATATGAGCACGAGCATCTGCTGCACGCCTGCCAGAGAGCCGTATCCTGAATTTGACAGCACTCACCGCAGCAGTTCCAACAGTTCCTCGCGGGTCAGACCCTGCGCCTGCAGGCTCTCCCCTCCGAGGATTCTGTCTGAAAGCTGCAGCTTGCGTTCCTGCAGCTCCACGATTTTCTCTTCAATCGTCCCTTTGGCAAGAATCCGGTAAACATTGACCACATTTTTCTGCCCGATCCGGTGTGCACGGTCCGTCGCCTGATTCTGTACTGCGCTGTTCCACCACGGATCGAAATGGATCACCACGTCTGCTGCCGTGAGGTTCAACCCGGTTCCTCCCGCTTTCAGGGAAATACAGAATACCGGAACTTCATCGTGCGCAAACGACTCCACCATTTCGATTCTTTTTTCTTTCGGAGTCGCGCCGGTCAGCATGTGGCTTGCAATCTTTTCCTCCTCCAAAACCCGGTACAGGCGTTCCAGCATCGTTGTAAACTGAGAAAACAGGAGTACCTTGTGCCCGTTTTCCACTGCGTTTCGGATCAGCCCACGCACAAGCTCTGTCTTTGCAGAGCCTCCTTTATAATTATCATACAAAAGCGCCGGATCGCAGCAAAGCTGTCTAAGGCGCGTCAGTTCCGCCAGAATTTCGATCTTATCCGTCCGGATTTCCTCGTCGGATTTTTCCTCCAGCATCAGCTTCATACGTCTGACATGGGCATCATACAGCTCCTGCTGCTCCCCATCCATATCGGCATACAGGTTTTCCTCCAGCTTGTCCGGCAAATCCTGCAGCACTTCTTTTTTCAGGCGCCGCAGAACGAATGGACGAATCAGCCGCTGCAGCCGCTTCGCGGCGTCTTCGTCCTTGTGCTGGACAATCGGCTGTTCCAGCTCTGTCCGAAACCGCTGATAGCTATACAAATACCCCGGCATGAGATAGTCAAAAATACTCCACAGTTCACTCAGCCGGTTCTCTATCGGTGTACCCGTCAGCGCAAGCCGGAATCCGGTCTGAACCTGCTTGACTGCCCTCGCCGCCTGCGTTCCGTGATTTTTGATATACTGCGCTTCATCGATCACCTCGCAGAAAAAATGAAGCTCCTGATAGTCTGTGATATCCCGACGGAGCAGATCATAGGACGTAATCAATACATCCACTTCTTTCCAGCGATCCAGAACTTCCTTGCGCTGCTGAACATTTCCCGTTACCATATCCGCTTTCAGCGAAGGCGCAAACCGTTCCAGCTCATGCTTCCAGTTATAAACAAGCGACGCCGGGCAGACGATCAGACTGCATCCGGTGTGCTCTGTCAATAGGAAGCTGATGACCTGCAGCGTTTTTCCAAGCCCCATATCGTCCGCCAGAATTCCGCCGAACCGGTTGCTGTAAAGCGTTCCAATCCACGCGGCACCGGTTTTCTGATATTCCCGTAAAATTCCTTTTAAGGAGTCCGGCACATAGTCCTTTTCGAAATCCGGATTCTGCAGCTTCTCGATCCGACTTGCGAAAGATACATCCCGAATTACTTCCATCATGGCGTTTTCCTGCAACGCCTCATCCAGATACAGCATCCGGTACGCCGGAACCTCGATTTTGTCCTGCATCAGCTGTTTATCTGTCAGCTGCAGCGCCTGGCGCACCTCCTGCAGGGATTCCAGACCATTTTCTTCCATATTTACAAAGTCGCCGTTCTTGAGCCGGTAGAATTTTCGTTTCCGATCATAACGGGACAAAATTTCCATCAGCTCTTCCCTCGGCATATCCTGAGAAGACACTGTCAGCTCCAACAAGTCGCCGCCCATGGAAATTCCAACGGATACGCCGGGCGACGGCAGAACCCGCACTTTTTTCAGCGCATCGGAAACATACACCTCACCGATTGCAGAAAGCTGCACGATTCCTTCTGTCAGGAGACGATAAAACAATTCGTCGTCCTGATAAATAATCATTTCTTTTTTCAGATCATCATAAGTATTGCAATAGGAGCTTAAAATCCGCGCTGCTTCCGACTCGCTGACAAGATCCCGCCTGTCAATATCCTCTGTCAGATCGTATACACTATACTCCCGTTCTCCATAGCAGGCGATTGCACGACAGCTGACCAGTTCCTCCTGCGGCATATCCAGATAAAACCGGAATTTTACTGCCGACAATTCCGTTTGCTTTTCCCCGACTCCTTTGATCTCGCATTGAAAATGTTCTTTTAATATCGGCATCAACTGTCTGAAAAATGCCGGCAAATCCTCTTCCTGCAAAAAAGCCGTCCGGTTCGGGAGCTTTTTCATACAGTCCAAAAACTCGGTCACTTCTCCCAGCCCTTCATTGGAAACCCGATAAATCAGTCCGTCCTTAAAATACACCTGATCCCGTTCACAGGCATATCCGAACACATTTTCCAGGGAAAGCTCTGCACCACCTTCCGTTCCCGTCAGCTGCAATCTGCGTTCCAGTGCTGCGTCCGTGACATGCCAACGGCTCTCCGTTCCATCCAGCTGTACATAAAATACCCGGTTTCCCATCGCATCCAGAAATCCATCCAGTCCCCAGCCATCCAGCACGATCGTCCGAGCTTTCGGGAGCGCTGCCCGATACAGATAGGAATAACCGCTCGTCTGCAGATACGCCTTTTCATAACGGCCAACCCACTGCTCCAGAAATTCCACAAGCGGTCGCGATTCTTCGGTAAAGCTTCCTTTTATATGAACAAATTCCAGACTTTTTCCATAGGAATAGCTGCTTTGCTCCCGAAGCGCACGGATCATGGAAAAAATATCCTTTACAATATACATCCTGCCGATCCCGATCCGAAATTCCGCCCGGCATTCACGCGTATCACAAATAAGAAGCGGCTCCAGACGCACCTTCCCAAAGCTTTCTTCCTGCAGAACCGGAAGCATATGCCGGGCAGTCTGTTTCTGCAGAAGCTCTTTTAACTGTCTGGTCGTCTTCCGCTTCGGAACACCGGCAAGAAGCATGCTATCGCTTCTGAAGGCTGTAGTATTTCCCGGGGACCTGAGATTTTCCTGAATCTTTATCCCGTCCGTTGCTTCACCGATTTCTTTCTGGATGCCTTCCAGCCCACGCTGTTTCAGGAACTCCGACAGGCTCATATGCTCTTCTTCCATCCGGTCCGGATTTTCCAGATAATATAAAAGCACCGCCGTACAATGCTTGCACAGACCCTCATAGGAATAAAATGCAGGACAATCGCACCATGCCTCCTGCACGCTGTCTTCTTCCTCATCCAGCAGGATCCTCACGTCATAAAGATTTCTCCCGCTCCCTTTGACGTCCGCCTGAATCTGCCTGCCTTTTTTCGTAGTTTTTATCTGAAAGCGCCTGATCTTGCCCTGCCGCCAGATATCTACCCCTCTGGAATAGGAATACCCTGCCAGCTTTCGAATCTGTTCCCGTGTGATCATGCTGTAAGCCTCCGCTCCCGCTGTCTGCGGTCCGTTCCTGCTGCCCCTGCCTATGGCTGCGATGCAGCCTGACTGCATTGTGATCTCGCCAACCTCATCTTTTTATTATAGCAAGGAACTTTCTCTCCTACAACATACGCCGCGGGATTTCCGGAAAATTTGGTATTACAGTTCACTCGTCCCTTACGATTTTATGAACTGCTCTGCGCTTCTGCTTCCAGCAAAAAACCAAAATAAACTGCCTGCCGTCTGAAAAAGGAGGCGTCTTCCAATATTTCATGCTCCTGATAACGTCCCTGCGGCACGATCAGAGAATCCAATTCTGTTCCGAGATAACTGCTCAGCGCATAAAAATTGTCCAGCGATGGCAATGCCTTGCCCTGAAACCAGTTATAGATAGACTGCATCGCCGCCAGTCCCAAAAATTGTTTGATTTCTTTTGCCTCGATATTTTTCTTAATACAGGCTTCTTTTAACCTCTGTCCTGTCCGTAACACATCAATAAGCGGATATCCTGTCATTTCTGTACCTCCATGCTGTCTCTCCATCTTCTCTGTTTTGCCTTCTGTTCTAAGTTTTCTTACGGTCAGCGCAGTAAATGCGCAGACCTGCGGAACAGTTACTTGTTATTTTCTATTTATTCTACCTCATTGCGTGTCCCATTGTACGGACTCGCACCAAAAGATTCGTTACAGCTTACTGGAAAAGACCCGCCGCACAGCCATGCGGAATTCCCGCGCCCGGACAGCGCTGACCGTTCTCATGGATTTCAACCCGTCCGGCAACTCCGGCAGGTCTGTATCATCAATCAAATTTTAAACTATCTTTCTATCTTTTCTACCAGACTAAATTCTGTTTGCTTGGGGCACAACTACCGGGGAGGGTAGTGTGTCTGGGGTCCGTTTTGGGAATTTCGTGCGGAGGGTCTGAGCAATCCGTTTTGTTATACGTATCATTCTGTCCTATTGAGGAGGATGTGCACTACCCATTGTCTAAAGCCAATGGGCTTCCTGCTTCGCAGACCTCTTCAAAGTTTTGCATCCACCTCCAAACAGGCTCGGCGGATTCAGACCTGCTGCTACACTTCAATTCAGGTCGCAGCATTTGACAGTGCAAGCTTCGTGTCCAGCTCCAGAAGTAATTCTTCCCTGCTCTCCTGAATCCTTTCTGTCAGACTGCGGAGCTTCGACAGCTCCTGTGCAGAAAGGATAGGCTGCGGCGGCTTGAGCTGTCCAGCGTCGGCACGGCTGCCTTTCTCCTGCCCGGCGCTGCCTCTTCCTGCAGACGGATTCTGTAAAATCACTACATTTCCTTTCAGCGCCGGGCGGCGTCCAGACGGATTCTGTCCGTGCTTGGAAAACACCTTTTGTTTTTTCAAAATGCTTTCCAGGCGATTCGTCAACAGCTGCTCAAATGCCGTGTCGGCTGTCTCTTTATCGTTCAGGCGGCTGCGCAGAGCGACTGCCTCCGAGACGGTCATATAGCCGCGCGAGGTATCCAGCCATGTCTCTCCGTTCGATCTGGCGACCGCGCTGCAGATCGAATCATACCGGAGGATCAGGGCCTGGATCTGCTGCAGGGCGGCATCGAGGTGCGCACCGCAATGCGCACTTGTCCCGTCAGATACTGCACCATGTCCTATGCTGCCAGACATCACTGACTGTGCCGGTTTTCTGCCTGTCTTGGACGCGTCGAACCGCGCGCTTCTCCGTTCTGCAAAAGCGCCGTCCGTGCCTGCCTCCCTTCCCAGCTGTCCGATCTTCTTCGTGATCCGCTTCTTTAAAAGTTCGCGCTCCTTCAGCGCCTCTGTTACCGTCATCCTGCTCTTCATCATCATCGCCCCTGTCTGCATTGTGAACTCCCCATCGCCTTATGCCAGTGGGATTGCGGCAGCCTGTTTTTTACTCTGTTATCATTTTATTCCAGATTTTTACCTCTGTCATCCAGTTACAAACTGATTGACAAACAGATGTTCTGTGCGTTAAAATATTTGTTTTTTACGATACCTTCCGCTGATTCGCAGCTCAGCTTTCCTGTGAAAAGAGACACGCGAACCGCGGCACATTTTCTGGGTCGATTCTTGTCAAAAATTTCGCGTTCCTATATACTGATATAGGATGATGCAGGATTGTGAGAGTGCGCAGCACAGAACAATCTACAGGCCTCAAGGTCGGGGCTTTTGCCATGTTGCCCACGGACCCATCCGGCATCATAGATATAAAAAACCACTCCGCAAGGATTGCCCTGCATGGGATTGTCACTGCTGCAGGACAGAATGAGAGGCATTATGATACAGCTTCAGACAAAATTCAGTCGGCAGGTCGATGAACATAACGTTCTCCCGGAATATCCGCGGCCGTCGCTGGTTCGTACTTCTTATTTGAATTTAAACGGGCGTTGGGAATGCGCCTTTTCCAAAACACCAGAAATCCCGCTTTCCTTCGATTTGAGCATTCTGGTTCCGTTTTCCCCGGAATGTCAACTTTCGGGCGTTTCCAGACAGCTAAAGCCCGGCGAATATCTCTGGTACCGCCGCATCATCCCCCTCGCAAAACCGCAACAGGATAAGCGTATCCTGCTCCATTTCGGCGCTGCAGACCAGACGGCGGAGGTCTTTGTCAATCGGATTTCTGCAGTGCGTCACTGCGGCGGCTATCTGCCTTTTTCTGCAGATATCACGGATTATCTCCAGGAGGGCGACAACGAACTGATCGTCCGGATTCAGGATGAAAGCAACACATCCTGGCATGCGCGCGGCAAGCAGTCCTTAAAGCCCGGCGGCATGTTTTATACGGCGCAGAGTGGCCTGTGGCAGACGGTCTGGATGGAAATTGTTCCAGTCAATTATATCGAACAGATTTTTTATCACACCGACTATGATCAGGGACTCGTCCACTTAAAAGTGCTGACACAGCATTCCGCCCCGGTCGAATGCGTGATCTCCGGCAAGGACATGGAGCCGGTCTGCATAAACGGTATGACCAACTCCGAGCTGATCGTTTCTCTGCCCGATTTCCATCCCTGGACACCGGAAGACCCGTTTTTATATCTCGTCAGCCTAAAAAGCGGCGTCGATCGCGTATCCAGCTATTTTGCGATGCGAAAATGCGATATCCAAACCGCGCCGGACGGCACACAGCGCTTTTACTTAAACAATAAACCCTATTTTCAGGCAGGTGTACTGGATCAGGGCTACTGGCCGGAAAGTCTCTACACCGCACCGACGGACGAAGCGTTGACCGCCGATATTTCGCGGATGAAGAAGCTCGGCTTCAACATGCTGCGCAAGCACGCCAAAATCGAGCCCGAGCGTTTTTACTACCACTGCGACCAGCTGGGCATGCTCGTCTGGCAGGACATGGTAAACGGCGGTTCCGCCTATAAGCACTGGTTCGTCACCTATCTGGCTACTTTGATGAACTGGAATCATATTTCTTTTTCCGACGATGAAAAGCACGCCGGTCTGCTCTCCCGGCTCCATCCCGAGGGAAAAGACGAATTCCGGCGCGAAATCACAGAAACTATCGCCTTTTTGTACAACCATCCCAGCATCGTCGTCTGGGTTCCATTTAATGAAGGCTGGGGGCAGTTCGACGCGCTCGCGGCATGCGAACAAATCCGCACGCTCGATTCCTCCCGACTGGTCGATCACGCAAGCGGCTGGTTTGACCAGAAGGGCGGCGATATTTTGAGCCTGCATTATTATTTTCTGAAATTAAAATTCAAACCGGAAAGCAAACGCGCGGCGGCGCTGACCGAATTCGGAGGATATTCCCTTTCGATCCCCGGACACAGCTGCTGTAAAAAAGTATACGGCTACAAAAAATTCAACTCCACCGGTGCGCTGACCTACGGCTATATCGACCTGATCCGACAGACGATTCTGCCCGCTGTCAAAAAAGGCATCGGCGCGACCGTGTATACACAGCTTTCCGATATTGAAGAGGAAACAAACGGAATTTATACTTACGATAGAGAAATCTGTAAAATTGACCCCGACACGCTCCGCAAATGGAACCGGGCGCTCAAAGAAGCTGGAGAATGTAAAACATATGCCGACCATCCTACCGATCACTGATTTTCTTGACCCGCAGCTGGACATCTATGCCCGCCTTTCCGAGAATCAGCTGTTAAACCGCTGCGACCCACAGAATGGAATTTTTATTGCCGAAAGCCCAAAGGTCATCGAACGCGCGCTGGACGCCGGCTGCATCCCGATCTCTTTTCTGACGGAAGACAGACATCTGGAAAATCAGGCGGTTCCGTTTCTGGAACGCTGCCCGGACATCCCGTTTTTTTCCGCCCCGTTTGAGGTGCTCACACAGCTGACAGGCTTTGCCCTGACCCGCGGTATGCTCTGCGCCATGAGACGTCCGAGGCTCCCCTCCGTCGAGGCGCTCTGCCGGACTTCCAGCCGTCTTGTTATTCTGGAAAATATTATGAATCCCACCAACATCGGCGCGATTTTCCGCTCTGCTGCCGCTCTCGGCATGGACGGCGTGCTGCTGACCTCTGACTGCTCCAATCCGCTTTACCGGCGCGCGATCCGCGTCAGCATGGGAACCGTTTTCCAGATTCCGTGGACCTTTCTGGACAGCAGCTGGCCGCTTCCTGGGATTTCCGAATTAAAAAATCACGGCTTCCACACCGTTTCGATGGCGCTTCGCCGTGATTCTGTTTCGATTGACGATCCAAAGCTTTCTTCCAAACAAAAGCTCGCTGTCATCCTCGGCTCCGAGGGAGAAGGACTGTTGGATGAAACCATCAACAACTGCGATGACACCGTCTGCATCCCGATGTTCCACGGAGTGGATTCCTTAAATGTTGCCGCTGCAAGCGCAGTCGCATTCTGGGAGCTGGGGAAAAAACAATAGAATGCACGCTCTGCGAGCATTCTATTGTCATGAATAAAAGGAGGTATTTGTTTATGACAACAGAAGAAAAAAAAGCTCTAAGCGGTGTTCTGTTTACGCCCGGCGATCCTGAACTGGTCGCAATGAAACGCGTCGCTCATAATTTAAGCCGCGACTACAATCTGACTTACGAAGAGGAAACCCAGAAACGGGATGAAATCATTGACAGGCTTTTAAAAAGCCACGGGGAAGGCTGCCGTATGCAGGGACCGATTTTCTTTCATTACGGAAAGCACACCTCTATCGGCAAACACTTTTTTGCCAATTTCAATTTTACCGTACAGGATGACGCTTTCGTTGAAATCGGCGATCATAATAATTTTGGTCCAAACGTCACTATCGTAACACCGGTTCATCCTTTGTTGCCCCGTGAGCGTGATCTGATCGCAGATAAAGACGGAACTCCCAGACACATGTGTTATGCCAAGCCTGTTAAGATCGGCAACGACTGCTGGTTTGGAGCAGGCGTGATCGTCTGCTCCGGCGTCACAATCGGCAATAACTGTGTCATCGGAGCCGGAAGTGTTGTCACAAAAGACATTCCCGACAACTCCTTTGCTGCCGGGAATCCATGCAAGGTGATTCGCCCCATTACAGAAGCTGACAGTATGCGTTACAAGCCTGAAATCCTACTGGACAATCAGATTATTGAATAATTTTTCTATTTATCGGCGGCAAGCCCGCAAAAGCACCTTACCACACCAAAACCTCACAGCCATCCTCTGTTACCGCAACGGTAACCTCCCACTGTGCGGACGGCTTGCCGTCATCTGTATAAATCGTCCAGCCATTATCGGCGTCCTGATAAATTTCAGCTGTTCCGGCGTTTACCATCGGCTCAATCGTAAATACCATTCCGGGTACCATCAGCATTTCTGTCCCCTTTGGTGTTACATAGCTGACAAAGGGATCTTCATGAAATTCCAGTCCAACGCCATGTCCGCCGATATCCACAACGATACTATAGCCGTTTTCCTTTGCATGACGGTTGACCGCATCCGCCATATCCCCCAGAAACGTCCAGGGTTTTACCGCCTTGATGCCCTCTTCCACGCACTCCTTTGCAACCCGCACAAGCTTTTCCTTATCCGGCGTCGTCTTTCCGATGATAAACATTCTCGAAGAATCGGAGAAATATCCTTTGTAAATCGTAGAAACATCGACGTTAATGATATCGCCCTCTTTTAAAATCACGTCCTCACTCGGAATACCGTGGCAAACCTCATCGTTGATGGAAGTGCAAACGCTCTTCGGGAATCCCTCGTAGCCCAGCGGAGCCGGGATGCCGCCCAGTTCGCGGGTCTTGTCGTCAACCCATTTGTTGATCTGCTCTGTGCTGATTCCGGCACAGATATTCTCTGCCACATAATCCAGAACGGCGATATTCACTTTACCGCTCTCCCGGATACCCTCAATCTGCTCCGGCGTCTTGATTATATCATGTCCGGGCACGATATGTCCTTCCAGCTCAAAGCCATGAATCTTTTCATCAAACCGCATGTGGCAATTCTTGTACTTTTTGCCGCTGCCGCACCAGCACGGGTCGTTACGTTCCAGTTTCTTACTCATTTTCTGTGTTTTCCTCCAGTTCTCCGGCTTCAATTCTGGCAGCTTTTTCTTCCAGATACATCCACCGTTCCATTTTTTCTTCGAGCTTTGCAGAAGCCTCTTCCTTTTGCTTCGACAGCTCGTTTAAACGGACAAAGTCCGTCGCCGCCTTCAGAATATCCTCGTCCAGTCGACAGACCAAATCTTCCAGATCTGCCATCTCCTGTTCAATCGTATCATAATCCTTCTGTTCCTGATAGGTAAATTTCAGCTTCCGCGCAGGCTTTTTCCAGGTTGCCCTTGCAGACTCGCCCCTTTCCCCTGATGTTTCTTTTCTGCCGCCGTTTCCGGCTTCTGTTATACTGTCAAATTCCTGCGTCTCCATACTTTTACGCAGCGCATAATCGCTGTAATTGCCTTCGTACTGCTGCAGATGTCCGCCCTCTTCGAAGGCGAAAATCCGGCTCACCGTCCGGTCGAGAAAATACCGGTCATGGGAAACGATGATGACGATCCCCTCGAAATGATCCAGATAATCCTCAAGCACTGTCAGTGTTGTGATGTCGAGGTCGTTGGTCGGCTCATCCAAAATGAGAACATTGGGCGCGCCCATCAGCACCCGCAGCAGATTCAGCCGCCGTTTTTCCCCACCGGAAAGGCGCCCGATCTCCGTATACTGCTCGCTTCCTTCAAACAAAAAGCGCTCCAGCATCTTCGCCGCAGACACGCTTCCCTCCGTCGTCGGCACAAATTCCGCAACCTCACGGACGTAGTCAATCACGCGCATATTCGGATCCATATGCGTCACTTCCTGCGCATAATAGCCGATTTTCACAGTCTGTCCGACGATAATTTCACCACTGTCGGGCTGTTCCTTTCCGGTCAAAAGCTTCATCAGCGTCGTCTTTCCGCATCCGTTTGCGCCGATAAACGCGACACGGTCATTTTTCAGAAAAATATACGAAAAGTCGTGAATCAGAATTCTGTCCCCGTATCCCTTTTCCACATGACGGGCTTCCAGGGTCGTCCTGCCAAGGCGCGTGGAAATGCTGCCGAGCTCCACCTGTCCGTCCGTCTCCGGTGCCTTGCGATTTTTCAGCTCTTCATAGCGTTCCAGACGCGCTTTCTGCTTTGTCGAACGCGCCCGCGCGCCGCGCTGTACCCATGCAAGCTCTGTCCGAAGGATATTCTGGCGCTTTAGCTCCGTTGCCTGCGCCATTTCTTCCCGCTGCGCCTTTAATTCCAGATAACCGGCATAGTTCGTGTCGTAAGAATAAAGCTTTCCCTTGTCGACCTCTGCGATCCGATTGCACACACTGTCTAAGAAATACCGGTCATGAGTAATCATCACCAACGCCTCTTTGCGCTGTTTTAGCTGCTCCTCCAGCCAGTCCGCCATTTCATGGTCCAAATGGTTCGTCGGCTCGTCCAGAAGCAAAATATCCGCTTCCTTTAATAAAACGCTCACCAGCGCAAGGCGTTTTCTCTGTCCACCGGATAGCTCGCCCGATTTCTGGTCAAAATTCGAAACGCCCAGCTTCGTCAGCATCGTCTTCGCCTTTGTCACAAGCGCCGCCTCATCCTGATGATCCCGCTTCTCTGCCTGTCCGGATTCCGGTCCGGACAGCTCCCTGTGTCCCGCCAGCACACAGTCAAGGGCCGTCATTTCCGGATCAAAGACCGGGTGCTGGGGCAGATAGGCGATCACCGCATGGTTCGCTTTCGTCACTGTACCCTCGTCCGTCTCTTCCAGCCCCGCCATGATTTTTAACAGCGTGGACTTACCGGTTCCGTTGATGCCGATGATCCCGACCTTTTCGCCCTCCTGCAGAAAAAACGACGTATCGTCAAACAGCTGCCGTCGGCTGTATGATTTTGATAAATGTTCTATGGAAAGTAAATTCATTGCAATCCTCATTTCTGCTGCGGTCATTTTGGTCAGTTTCCTCTAACTTCTGTTCACAAACTGCCAGAACGCCATTTCTATTATAATTCTCCCCCTGCATTCGTGCAAGAAGTTGTTTTTTTCCATTGTTTTTACATGGCAAAACGTGGTACAGTGCACTCGTAGCCTACTCCTGCAGAAAAATGTGTTTACGAAAGAGGTCACTCCCATGCAACAGGAACAATCCATTTCCAGTCAAAATTTGTCCGATTCCCGGCTCAGCCGCTTCGGATTCCATTCTAAAAAGCCGTCCGATTCCGCTTTTTATAAGACGTTTTTTTCCATGTATCCGCTGCTCGTCCTGCAGAATGTCGTGACGCTTTCCGTCAATCTCGCCGACAACATGATGCTCGGAGCTTACGGTGAATCCGCACTGTCCGGTGCTGCAGCCGTCAATCAGATTCAGTTCGTCTATCAGTGCCTGCTCACTGCCCTGGGCGATGGACTCGTCATGTTCGGCAGCCAGTATTGG
>OGZL01002724.1_pt1 | contig 12828 bp, 10 predicted proteins | sample 1576761 | NCBI WGS metagenome assembly OGZL01 (sample SAMEA3541595, study PRJEB24748) | human gut metagenome | biome: human gut; feature: human-associated habitat; material: faeces | place: China | collected 2012
CCGCCTGTACCAACTGACAGGAAGCAAAGGGTTTGCCAATAAATATCCCGTTGAACCGGCAGGCGGTGTATATGTCCTCGAACTGCCGGGCCTGCCGGGGATCCTCTATGGTCTGGATATAGAGCAGCATGACCCCTCCTCCCTTCTCGCTGCGGCTGTGCAGGCAGCAGTGTGTGCCCCCGTCCTGCGCCTTCACTCTATAAACGGCGCAGCGGAGCAAATGCGGACAGGAAAACCGAAAATTTTTTCAAAAAACGCGTTTCCCTATGGAAAAAGGACGCCGGGGCGTCCTTTTCGGGTAAGACTGTTCATACATATACAGAAGGCGATGCCGGCTACACCATGACGAACATATTATAATGCTTCATCAGGCGGATATCCTCCTTGGATATCTTCAGCTCCTGGACCAGCGCCTTGTCGATGGAAAGCGGTGTTTTGCTGAGAAGGCGCTTGGCGGCGGAGGGCATCAGCGGTCGGCAGGAGATGCCATAGGTCAGCACCCACTTCCGGTCGTCGTCCATATAGGGCTGGGGAATGCCGATCTGGTATTTGTCCATGGGCATATCGTCATTCTGGAACAGCATGGCGCTGAACGCCTCGTAGTGGGTCAGGGTGCCGTGGTAGGTGCTCTCACAGACCCGGTAGTGGGCCAGGTCCTTGATGTTCATGTACATGAGCACCTCGGCCGTGCTGCTCTCCTCCGTGGGGAATATATCGATCACGGTGCACTGGGCGCGGTTGACCCGGCCGTCGAAGAAGTACATATATAATTGGGAGACCTCCCGGAAAAAGGCGGGCACCTCCGTGTTGTACTCCTGGTCAATATCCGGTGTATTGCGGTACAGCAGATCATAGATGCTGACCTTCAGGGCGTTGGCGATGTCGTAAAGCGTGGCAATATCCACGGAGATCTGTCCGTTCTCGTACTTGGAGATGGCCGAACGGGTCTTGTAGATGGCCTGAGCCAGCTCGTCCATCGACATACCCCGGCTTTTGCGGGCGTAGCGGATGCGGCTGCCGACTTCTCTTGTGATATTCTCTCTTGCAGTGTCCATAGGTGATTTCCTCAAAATCAATTCAGGCTCATTTTTTCACTGGTTTTTAACGATTATAGCAAAATACGTCAAATATGTCAACAAACGTTCCGCTCAGGAAACATAATTTGCACAAATTGTTCCGCAGGGGGAACAGGCGGCAAATTGCCACCCGGTCCATTTTCCGTTATAATGGCAACTAAGGTAAACCTTACGTACGCAAAACTGTACAAAATCACAATAATACTACGTTGAAATTGGAGAGGTGTACAAAATGAAGGTCAAAGCTGATACGTTGTTTTATGGCGGCAAGATCTACACGATGGAAGCTCCGGGCGTCTGCAAGGAAGCAGTGGTGCTGAAGGACGGCAAATTTGCCTATGTGGGCACAAAGGAAGAGGCGCTGGAGCACTTTGACTGCGCAAAGTGCATTGATCTGCAGGGCAAAACTGTGCTTCCCGGCATGGGCGACTCCCACCTGCACTTCTTCGCTTTCTGCCAGACCTATACCACGGTGGACCTGGGCGGCGCCACCTCCCGCGCCGAGGCGCTGCAGCTGCTGCGTGACCGCGCGGCAGAGACCCCCAAGGGCGAGTGGATCAAGGGCTCCAACTTTGACCAGTCCAAGTGGAAGGACTGCGAGGACCGACTACCCACTCGTCTGGACTTGGATGAGGCCAGCACCGATCACCCCATCGTCATCAAGCGCGTGTGCCTGCACACAGCAGTGGCCAACACCATGGCGCTGGAGAAGGCCAACATCACCAACGGCTACGTGTACGGCCCCGGCGGCCTGGTGGAGCTGGATGCCGACGGCAATCCCAACGGCATTTTCCGTGAGCAGGCCTCCAAGATCTACGACAATCTGATCCCCGACCCGTTCCTGGTGCCCGCCACCCGCGAGAAGTGCATGAAGAAGGGTCTGGCGCTGGCCTCCAGCCTGGGCGTGACCATGATGCACACCTACGCCGCGGAGATCTGGCACTATGACGAGGACTTCGCCGACTATGTGGCCCGCAGCGACCGCGGCGAGCTGCCGGTGCGTATGGCCGTGTGCCTGGACTATATGTTCGACCCGGAAAACCTGACACCCGAGCAGCGGAATGATCCCTATCGTGCCGCACGGATGGGCAGCTTCAAGAGCTTCTCTGACGGCTCTTTGGGTTCCCGTTCCGCCAAGCTGTACACCGACTACGCGGACGATCCCGGCAACACCGGCATTCTGGTCATCAGCCCCGAGGATCTGGCCAAGAGAATGTACAAGGCATACAGCCACGGCTTGCAGCCCGCCACCCACTGCATCGGTGACAAGGCGCTGGAGGTCACTCTGGACGCGGTGGAGTACTGCCTTGAGCAGGGGCTGAAGGACGGCATGACGCCGGAGGAGCAGGCCAAGCGTCTCCCCTTCCGCATCATCCACGCCCAGATGGCCACGCCGGAGCTGATCGAGCGCATGAAGAAGCTGCCGATCGTGCTGGATATCCAGCCCACGTTCCTGATGACCGACCTACACTGGATCGAGGAGCGCGTAGGCAAGGAACGCGCCGTGCTGAGCTATCCCTGGAAGACGTATCTGGACGCGGGACTGATCATGGCCGGCGGCTCCGATGCACCGGTGGAGAGCTTCAATCCCTGGATCGGCATCTACGCCACCGTGACCCGTCAGGATATGGACGGCTATCCCGTGGGCGGCTATCACCCCAACGAGAAGGTATCCGTGTATGACGCGGTGTGTATGTACAGCAAGAACGTGGCCTACGCCAACGGCGATCAGGACCTAATGGGAACCATCGAGGCCGGCAAGTTCGCCGACATGGTGGTCATCGACCGCGACATCTTCCACATTCCCGAAAACGACATCAAGGACATCCAGGTGCTGAACACCTATATGGCCGGCATCGAGAGATATCACCGCGACTGATACGCGCAGCACAACAAAGGAGCTAAGACATGAAATTAAATTCTTTTGACAAGGTCAAGCAGTTGACGGAAGAGATGGTCGCCATCCCCAGCATCAACAAGGAGCCGGGCGGCGAGAGCGCCGTGGCCCGCTATATACAGGACTTCTATATGTCCCTGCCCTACTTCCAGGCACATCCCGAGCAGGTCAAGTGCTTCCAGACCAAGAACGACTTTGTGGTGCGGCACAGCACGCTGGCCTATGTGAAGGGCACCAAGGGCAATTCCAACCGCACGGTCATCCTCATCGGCCACATCGACACCGTGGGCGTGGACGATTTCGGCACCATCCGCGAGTACGCGTTCCGCTGCGAGGAGCTGCCCGCCAAGCTGCGCGAGACGTTCGTGCTGCCCCAGGAGGTCATTGACGATATCGAGTCCGGCGAGTATCTGTTCGGCCGCGGCGCGCTGGATATGAAGTCCGGTGTGGCAGGCCATATGTACCTGATCCAGTACTTCTCTGAGCATCCCGAGGAGCTGGACGGCAACCTGCTGGCTATCGGCGAGTGCGACGAGGAGGACAACTCCAAGGGCATCATCACCGCCCTGGACCTGCTGGAGGAGCTGAAGGAGAAGGAGCACTTCGAGTATGTGGCGTGCATCAACGCGGACTACTCCACCAACTACGCTCCCGGCGACGAGAACCGCTACATCTACTACGGCAGCATCGGCAAGCTGCTGCCCTGCTTCGCCGTGTTCGGTAAGGAGGCCCATGTGGGGCAGGCCTTCAGCGCGCTGGACCCCAACCTGGTGCTGGCCAACATCACGCGGAAGATGTCCCTGAACACCGACCTGTGCGACATCGCACAGGGTGAGGTCGCCATCCCGCCCATCTCTCTGAAGCAGATGGACACCAAGGGCCCCTACACCGTGCAGACGGCACTGACGGCCTTCGGTTACTACAACTTCTTCACCCACGGCTGGAGTCCTTCCATCGTGCTGGAAAAGAGCAAGCAGATGGCTGTGGAGGCCTTTGACGAGACGGTGGAGTACCTGAATGCCCAGTACAAGCGCTTCTGCGAGCTGAGCAAGGTGGACTTCCATCAGCTGCCCTGGAAGACCCGTGTCTACACCTGGAACGAGTTCTATAACGAGCTGGCCGCCGTGCACGGCGAGGCCTTCAAGAAAGCCATTCACGAGTTCACCGTGAAGCTGCATGAGGACGATCCTGAGTTGGATCTGCGGCTGTTCGGCCTGCGTGTGGTGCAGGAGGCATGGAAGTGGTCTGAGGACAAGTCCCCCGCCGTGGTGGTGTTCTTCGGCTCCATCTTCAGTGCCCGTATCGAGATGACCGGCCGCACGGCCAAGGAAAAGGCACTGCTGGACGCGGTGGAGAGCGCTATCGAGGTGGTGCGGCCCGAGGCCCAGCGCCAGATCAAGACTCGTATGTTCTACCCCTACATCTCCGACTCCAGCTTTATGGCCGTGTGCGACGACACCCTGGCTATCCAGGCGCTGGAGACGAACATGCCCCAGTACGGCGTGAAATACACGCACCCGGTGGATAAGATCCGTCAGATCGACGTCCCCGTTGTCAATATCGGTACCTTCGGCCGCGACGGACATATGCTCACCGAGCGCGTGGATATGCGGCAGACGTTCCAGAATGTTCCCAACATCACCTATGAAGCGGTGAAGCGTCTGCTGAGCTGAGTTATCCCCCCTACGCTGAGAGACCCTGTCAAAACGCACAAAACGCACCAAGCACAAAACGCAAAACGCACAAGCGCAATCGCAGAGAAAATCACCTATTGTTTCGCGTGAAAGGAGAAAAGTATGGTTATACTGCAAGCTATTCAAGATTTTGGTAACTGGTTCTGGGGCATTCCCATTTTGATCCTCATCGGCGGCGGCGGTCTGTTCCTGACCATCTATCTGGGCTTCCCCCAGATCCGCCACTTCGGCTACGCCATGAGCCAGACCTTCGGCAAGATGTTCGCCAAGAAGGAAGAGGGCAAGGTCCGTCCCATCTCCGCCGCATTCGCGGCCCTGGCCTGCGCCGTCGGCGCTTCCAACATCGTCGGCGTGCCCGTGGCTATCGCCCTGGGCGGCCCCGGCGCTGTGTTCTGGATCTGGATCCTGGCTATCCTCGGCATGTGCACCAAGTACTGCGAGGTCGCGATGGGCATCAAGTACCGTCGTAAGAACGACGTGGGCGAGTGGGTCGGTGGCCCCGCCTACTACCTGCGCGGTCTGGGCAAGAAGATCGGCGTCGTGTTCGGCGTCGGCTACGCCTTCTTCTTCATGATCGAGCTGGTCCCCTCCCTGGCCTCTCAGGGCGTTTCCGCTGCTGAGCAGTTCAACGTCTTCGGCGCAAACCAGACCGTCACCGGCATCATCATCGCCGTTCTGGTAGGCGTTATCCTGGCCGGCGGCTTCAAGCGCGTGTCCAGCGTCACCGACATCCTGGTGCCCGTGATGGCCTGCCTGTACGTGCTGGGCGCTCTGATCATCATCTTCGCCAACGTGGGCGAGATCCCCGCTGTTTTTGGCATGATCTTCCAGGATGCCTTCACCGGCCGCGCCGCTGTGGGCGGCTTCGCCGGCGCCACCATCATGGCTGCTATCCGTTGGGGCGCTGCCCGCGGCGTGTACTCCAATGAGGCTGGCGTAGGCTCCACCATCGCCGGTCACTGCACCGCCGATACGGATCACCCCATCCGTCAGGCCCAGTTCGGTATCTTCGAAGTCTTCATGGATACCATCGTTATCTGCACCATCACCGCCCTGGCTGTTCTGGCCTCCGGCGTGTGGACCCAGGAGGGTCTGAGCTCCGGCCAGCTGGCCCTGGCTGCTTTCCAGTCCGTGTTCGGTAACTTCGGCGCCATTTTCGTCGCCATTACGGTGTTCATGTTCGTGTTCTCCACGATCATTTCCGCCGGCTTCTTCGGCCAGATCCAGGCTGAGATCCTGTTCGGCCGTAAGTTCTCCAAGATCTGGGTGTTTATGTATCCCCTGTTCATCGGCATCGCCTGCGCGTTCTCCAACGTGACCACCATGTACATGATCACCGACGGCTTCATGGCTATTATCGTCATCCTGAACATGATCGGCCTGCTGCTGATGTGCAAGCAGGTGAAGGACCTGCAGAAGGAGTACTACAACACTCCCGGTATGTACTACCTGGCTGACAAGGCCGCCAAGGAAGCCAAGAAGGCTGCCAAGTAACGGCTGACACAGCATAACACAGTGATAACGTAATTCCCCTGTACTGACATTCCCCGCGTTTTGTGCGTTTACCCCCCCCTGGACCTCTCAGCGAAGGGTGCTGGTCCCCTCCAGCGCCGGGGCCCGGTCCGGCCTTGTGCCGGGCCGGGCTTCCGGCATTTCAGGGGGCCTGTCCCACCCCACGATAAAAGGGAACGACCGCCGAATGGGCGGTCGTTCCCTTTTTGTGCGGCGGGTGCTTGTTTAACCAAAGGTGCCTTTTTATACACATCACTATCCGGCGGATCGCACCGTTATTCCTCTGCGGGCAGCGTCACGGTAAATGTGGAGCCATTTCCAGGGCGGGAGAACACCGTCACCCTCCCGCCGCACAGCGTTACCACCCGGCGGACAATGGAGAGGCCCAGGCCGTTGCCCCGGTCATCCGGGTATGGCGCAGCCCGGTAGAACCTGTCGAAAATGTGCCGCTGTGTCTCCTCGTCCATACCGATACCCGTATCGGAGACAGACACGGTGACCTCTCCCTCACCCCGCCGCAGCACCACGGTGATCTGCCCGCCGGCGGGCGTGAACCGGATAGCGTTGGAGAGCAGGTTAGACCAGATGTGCTCCACCAGCTCCTCATTGCCGTAATAGTCCACCGGATCCAGGTCTCCCTCCACGGTCAGGCTCTTTTTCAGCCACTCCCTCTCCTGCTGGCGCACACACCGGCGGAGCTGTTCATCCAGGCTGTACAGCGTCTTGTCGGACACGATCTCGGTGTTTTCGTACCGGGCCAGTTCCAAAACGTGGGTGCTCATGGCAGCCAGCCGTTCGGACTGCTGCACCACGGTGTCTGTATAGGTCCGCCGCTGCTCCGGTGTCAGGTCGTCGTTTTGCAGCAGCTTGGCAAATCCCCGGATGGAGATAAGCGGCGTTTTGAACTCGTGGGAAAAGGTATTCACAAAGTCCATCCGCAGCAGCGCCACGCTGGACAGTTCCTCCGCCATTTTATTGAAGCTGCGGATATATTCCGCCACCTCGCCCCGGGCGCCCCGCATATCCACCCGCACGGTATAATCGCCCTCCGCCACCGACTGCGTGGCCTGCATCAACCGTGACAGCGGCGCCAGATACCCACGGAAAATGAATATGGCCAGCAGTACGCCCAGGATGGCGCTGACCGAAAGGATGAGGATGGGCCACAGCAGTGTATAGCTGGCGTCCTCCAGATGCACCAGCCGCTGCACCAGTGTAAATATCCCCAACGCCATCCCCACATACACCGCCACCAGCACCAGCACCAGCAGGAACATGGTGCCCAGCAGCCGGACAGGCGGCTTTTCTTTTTTCACCTTATTTCTGGCCATTGCCGTCCTCCCGGGGCATCCCCATATAGCCAAATCCCCGAATCGTCCGCAGCTCGAAGTCCGGGTTGTCCCGGAATTTCTCTCGCAGTCGGGAGATGTAAACCTCCACAGTGTGCTCGTCCACATCACTGTCCAGATCCCATATGTCGTCGATAAGCTGCCGTTTTGTGAAAAGCGTCCGGGGGTAAGACAGCAGCTTATACAGCAGCAAAAACTCCTTAGCGGACAGCTGCCACGTACTCTGCGGAGTGATGACCTGCAGGGAGCCGCGGTCCAGCACCGTGGTGCCCACCGTCAAGCGTCGGTCTGCCCGGCTGCAATACCGCCGCAGCAGGGCCTCGATACGCCAAAGCATCTCCTCCTCGTCCACTGGCTTGACCATATAGTCATCCGTCCCCGCCCGGAACCCCCGGCGCTTGTCCTCCTGGGTCACGCGGGCCGTCACCATCAGCACCGGCAGATCGCAGTTCCCCTCCCGCAGCGTCTGGGTGAAGGTGATGCCGTCCATCCGCGGCATAGTGATATCCACCACCGCCAGATCGCACTGGTAGTGTTCCATCACCTCCAGCGCCTCCACACCGTCCCGCGCGGGGCACGGCTCATACCCGGCACGCCGCAGCACCTCGCACATCAGAAATCTGGCGTTGTCATCGTCCTCGGCCACCAAAATGCGGAACATGGCTGTCCCTCCCTTGTGTTTTTTTGGATTTTATCACACCTGCTCTCAAAAAACGAGATTTTTTTGAGCTTACGTTGAGGTTTCTTCGGTATACTGCCGTTACCATAGGAAAAATAGGAGGAACACCCCATGCCCAGACCTGTCTGCATCACCTACGACAGCACCTGTGACCTGACGCCCCAGTTGCTGGAGCGCTTCCATATCCGCACCATACCCCTGACTATCCAGAGTGGCGGGCGTGTCTTCCCTGATGACGGAAACTACACCTCGGCGGAGCTGTACACCGATTACCGCCGGAACGGCACCCTGCCAAAAACAACAGCGATCAGTCCAGAAGCGTTCAAGGCATTTTTCTCCCCGCTTTTAGCGGAGGGCTATGACATCGTCCACATCGACATCAGCTCGGAGCTGTCCTGCACCTGCCAGAACGCGGTACTGGCGGCACAGGAGCTGACGGGCCAGGGACAGATCCACGTGGTGGACAGCCGCCAGCTCTCCACCGGCGGCGGGCTGCTGGCACTACAGGGGGCCAAGCTACGGGACAGCGGTATGACGGCGGCGGACATCGCCGCGGAGCTGCGCCGCCTGGCACCCTGCAGCGACACCAGCTTCGTACTGGACACACTGGAGTTTATGTGGAAGGGCGGCCGCTGCAGCGGCGTGACGGCGCTGGGCGCCAATATGCTGAAGCTGAAGCCCTGTCTTGAAATGCGGGAGGGCAAGCTGGCAGTCTGCAAAAAGTACCGCGGCGCCATGGAAAAGGTGTACCGCCAGTATATCACCGAACGGTTGGTGGATAAGACAGTTGTGGCTGATCACGCTTTCATCACCCACTCCGGCGAGGTGGCGGAGAACACCCTACAGGAGCTGACGAAGCTGGTACGGGAGTTGGCACCCTTTCAGGAGGTATTCGTCACCCAGGCTGGCTGTACTGTGTCCTCACACTGCGGCCCCGGCACCCTGGGTGTGCTGTTCCTGCGGCAGCCGGAGCAATAACAAGCTGCGCATCAGTTGTGCACCCATGTCCGCACCAGGTCGGGCACCCATCCGAACACACGGCGGCACTCTGCCCTGCATTCTTGTTCGGTACAGTCCGGATGTGCGGCCATATAGGCCAGCAGGTACGTCCGTACATTCTCGCGAAGGTTTTTCCGGGCGAACCGGAAATCATACTTGGGAATTGCGTCCAGCGCAAATGAGGTCAGCGGGGCGTCGCTGTAACAGGGTTTGGTCAAGTTCACACGGGTCGTGTGGCAGATGGTGTGACGGGCGTTCGCAGGGTGGAGTATGTCCTCCAGATGCTCGAAGTCCGCTTTCGTTTTGCCGGTGCTCAACAACACGCGCGGAAGCTGCGTCTGCGTCAGAAAGTGCCCGTTGGCGAGAGTAGCCTTCAGCAGAAAGGACAGGCAGAAATCCTCCGAATTTGATAAGCAAATATCCACACCGCCGTAGCCTCGCTCATGGAAATACATCTGTCCAAATCGGTTTTTTTGCTTGCGGCTGCGATGGGTATTGTAGTCGGGGAAATGCGTTTCGTCATAGCAATAGGCCTCTACCCATAGCGGCTCAATGGTCACGCCAAAGACCTCGATGCGGCAATCATTGATAAGCTTATCGCCCAGCATTTGCAGAATATGTACCTGTTCATCATAAGCGGCATTTTTTAAATTGCTGACCAAGGTCCACAAGTCGGCAGCGCGGTCCATACACTCAGTCCTTTCCAGGGCGTTTCAAAAAGTATATCACTTGGATGGCGTTCGTACAAGTTCCATAGGAAGAACTTTGCGTAAGGACACACATTCGCTACGTTAGTTCTGCAAAATGGTGTGGATGTGAAAACCGCCAGCAGTATGTTGGGCCACTATGATACGGGCTTCACCCTGCGAACCTACACCCACGCCACCCGGCAGAAGCAGGACAAAGCCGCGCAGGCCATATTCGCCGCGTAGTCACGCACCCCACCCGCAACCAGTCGGAAATCAAGGACACGAAAACGGGCGGCAGTACCCGCGCTATTTTTCTGTTAACCGCTGCGCTTCCATATCTCTGCTTGGATGGCAAAAAATTTTCTGTTCGGCGATGACAAGCCTCTATCCTATACGCAGGTGCGGCGTATGTGCAACTGCATAAAATGGGACTTGGAGTTTGAAGAAAATATAACCCCTATCCGTTTCCGCACGACCGTCCTCACAGACGTGTATGAGCAAATGGGCGATATAAATTTGGCCCAAAAAGAGACGGGACATACGACCCCCGCAATGACCCTGAAATACTACGACGTCAAGGGATGCAAGACCTCCGGAGATGCGGCAATCGCAATAGAGCGTGTGTATACTGCCAGTTGATTGCCAGTTAGAAAGGCAAAAACCCGTAATCCATTGTGCTGCAATGGATTACGGGTTTTCCAACTGTCAAAAAGCTGGTCGTTTAGTTGGAAAAACGCCGATTTTCAGTAACGAGGTCTTTTTTGAAGCCTCAAAAGCGCGGCAAAAAACTGTAAAGATATAGCAAAATCCGCCAAAATCTTTCGATTTAGGCGGAAATTGTTGTCATGCCATATCAGAATAGATTTCCCGTCTTCCGCAACAAGAAGCACTCCATTGGAGCATATGCGAAGCTTCCTTTCCGGCGGGCAACTGCTTACAATAGTCTTATTGCTTAAAAGGAGATGAGACTATGCCAAAAGAATATCCCGCTGAATTCAAGGCCAAGATTATCAAGCGATACCAAAAGGGAGAATCCATTCAATCGCTCAGTCAGGAATTGCATATCGCGCAAAGCACACTCTACGACTGGAGAAGAGAATACTGTTCCATCAAAACAGCAAATCGTACCTACACGCCAAAAGAGTTCGACACCCTTTCAAGGCGGCTGGAAAAGTTGGAGCATGAACGGGAGATCATTCGGCTCACTGGGTACATATCAAATGTGCCCTTACAGAAAAAACTGGTCTTCTTGGAAAACCTCTACCAAAAGCCAGACAACCCGTATAGTGTCTACGAGCTCTGTGAAGCGTTGGATGTTGCCCGCGGAACCTTCTACAACCACATCTTCCGCCGAGCCGACCGCAGCAAGCGCGATCAAGAGCAGGCGCGGCTTATGCGGCTGGTACAGCAGGTTTTTGATGACAGTGCCCAGCGATTCGGCGCCGAAAAAATTCGCGTCGCTCTGACCGAAAGCGGCATCCGGGCCAGCACCAAACGCATCGCGGCGATCATGCAAGAGCTTGATCTGCACAGCATCCGCCCAGACGCAAAAAAGCAATTCAAGAAGCGTCAGCAGTACAAAAAACAGAATCTACTGGAGCAGCAGTTCACCGCGGAGCGTCCCAACCAAATCTGGGTCAGCGATATTACATACTTCAAAATCAACGACTACTGGCTCTACTTTTGTATGATCCTCGACCTTTTCTCCCGCAGGGTCATCGGCTATCGGGTGTCCCGCAACGCAAGCACTCATCTGGTCACAAGCACCTTCCGGGACGCCTATCAAGCACGAGGCAATCCCATCGGGCTGACCTTTCACAGCGATCGCGGCGCACAGTATACCTCAGCCACGCTTACGGAACTGCTGCAAAAATGTGGTGCGAAACAGTCCTTTTCCGCTACAGCACGGCCCCATGACAACGCGGTCGCCGAAGCGTTTTTTGCTTCCTTCAAAAAAGAGGAGGCGTACCGCAGGGAGTACACCTCGGAGCAAAGCTACCGCAAAAGCGTGGCGCAATATGTCCAATTCTATAATGAGCTGCGTCCCCATCGGACCTTAAAATACAAGACTCCACAGGCATTTGAGGAGGCGTACTGGGCGAGTTTATCGTAAAACTGTGTTCAAATAACGACTTTGCGTAAAAATATTCGTTTTGCGTTTTGAGAGTTTTCGCCTTCACTCGTGAGAAGTGCAAAAGAAAAGAGCCCTGATTCCTCAAGGCTTTGCGGGCATGAAGAAACCCGTTTTTCGATAAAAATGTTCGAAAAACGGGTTTCATTCATATGGAGGTGACACCCGGATTTGAACCGGGGAATGAGGGTTTTGCAGACCCTTGCCTTACCACTTGGCTATGTCACCGTGTCAGCGAAAATCATTATACTATATGCCGCCGGTCCTTGTCAAGAGTGAAATGCCCGTTGAAACGGGATTTCTTTCATTGCTTTTTGTGTTACTTCACGGTCGTCTTTGCTGCAGCCTCAGAAAAAACTGCAAAAAGAAATAGAACAAATGTTGCAATGCGCGAAAGGGTGTGATATAATAGAGCCGGAAGAACGGCGGACGCGGCGCACATACAAAAAACGGACCTGCGCCGACACGGGGCGCATGAAAGGGGCATGGCTATGGCGAAGATGACCAGAATGCAGCAGAAGATCTACGACTACATCGCCCAGGCACTGCGGGAGCAGGGGTATCCCCCCTCGGTGCGGGAGATCGGCGAGGCGGTGGGACTGAAATCGCCGTCCACGGTGCATTTCCACCTGAAGCATATGGAGGAGCTGGGCGTGCTGACCAAGGGGGCCGGCAAGGGCCGGGCCCTGACGCTGGCGCAGCCCATGCAGGAGGAAATGCCTGACGGCGCGCCGGTACAGGAGGAGGCGGCACCGGCGGCGGACCGCATCCCCGTGTGTTGCCGAAGCAGTGTTTCAGGATA
>OGZL01002729.1_pt1 | contig 12811 bp, 17 predicted proteins | sample 1576761 | NCBI WGS metagenome assembly OGZL01 (sample SAMEA3541595, study PRJEB24748) | human gut metagenome | biome: human gut; feature: human-associated habitat; material: faeces | place: China | collected 2012
CAATTACACCGTTGGCAGCACGAGAACCGTAAATCGCTGTTGCTGCCGCATCTTTCAATATCGTTATAAAACGAACACGAGTCGGATCCAAATCAAACACTTTTTGTGCAGAAACCTCAAAACCATCCATAATAAACGTCGGCATATTGGGATTACCTTCAAATGTTGATTTTAGACTACTGGAACCACGAATTTCAAAACTCGGAATTGTATTCGGATCACTTCCCATCTCGTTATTTACAACTTTCACAAAAGAAGGATCCAACATAGACAAGGTATTCAAAATACTTCCCGTCGACACTTTACGAAGTTCACTTCCGGAAAAAGTTGTCGACACCCCTGTATAACTTTCTTTCTTCCGAGTAAAATAACCGTTCACAACTACCTCATCGATCTTCTCAACATCCTCTTTCAATACAACATTAATCGTATCCTGTCCCGTGTATTTAACCTCTACCGGTAACATTCCAACAAATGAAAATAGAATGATCAAATTCTTTTGGTCCAAAAAAGAAAGTGAATAATTACCGTCAACATCCGTAGCAACACCCAAGTTTGCATCTTTCAACATCACCGTTACACCCGGCAAAGGAGTCCCTTTCTCATCTTTCACACACCCTCTAACGTTTTTTTGTAATGGTTCGCTTTTCTTTTCATCTTTTGCTCGAATCAAGATCACGTTATTAAAAAACTCATACTCTAGATTGACTTTACCCAACACCATGCTCAGAACGTCCTTCAACTCTTTGTTTTCGACTTTCACCGAAATCTTCCCAGTCTGACGAATAAGAGACGAATTATACATGAATTTAAGTGACGTCTGCTGCTTAACCGCCTTCACAAACTGTTCAACGGATACATCAGATAAATCCAGCGACACAATATTCTTTTGAGAATACACATTCGCAGGTTGGGTTATTAAATGAGCATTACTATAAATGGAATCAATCACTATTGTTTCAAAGTGTTGTAGGGGCGGTCGTTATAACAGTTATGGAATTTATTACAGGCTGCGTGGTTAATATTTGGTTGGAATGGAATGTATGGGACTACTCAAACTTGCCATTTAATTTGATGGGGCAGATATGCTTATACTTCTTTTTGTTATGGATACCGATAGCTATGCTATGCATTGTACTGGATGATTGGATTAGATACATATTTTATCTGGTATTAAAAAGATTCTTACCGGAGATGCAGATACGTCAACGGCCAAGATATTACTTATGGGGGAAGGAGGGATACCGATGTATATAGATGCAAATACCATCATCACGAGTGCAAGCGTCCTGGGAGCAGTTGTTACAATTGGAGGAGTTTTAATTGCCGGTTATAAATGGTTCAGCAGACAAAATAAGCAGGATGAAGATATTAAAGCCATGAAAGCAGAGTTGTGTCTGTTAACCTATGGATTGCTTGCGTGTCTGAAAGGACTGAAAGAACAGGGATGTAATGGACCGGTCACAGAGGCAATTGACAAGATTGAAAAGCGGATCAATAAGCAGGCACACGAACAGGAGTAAAGAGATGAGAAAGCTATTATTTCGCAGAGGTTTTACAGACAAGCTCTACTATTATAATTTCCGCGCAGTATGGCTGTTTGTGATATTCTGCTACCTGCTTACGGCATTGAGCGGAGAAAAGTACTTAAAAATTTCAGATCTTTCCATTGTAAGTGTGGGTATTCCGGCTGCATTCGCAGAGCTTGGAGTACATACCGGATTTATTATTTGGAAAGCAAAGACAGAGAACTGTAGGAAACACAAAGATCAATCAAAAGTAAAAGAATTGGAGGAAATTGAGTTATGAATGAAGTATTATTTGAAGTTTTGAAAGCAGTAATCTTATTGGCAATTGTACTGGTGGTAAGATATTTGATCCCCTGGCTTAAGCTGCAGGTCGAAGGAACGAAAAATGAATGGCTTGTGAAGTGGGCGGAGTTAGCAGTGAGATCTGCAGAGCAGACGATCCTTGGTGATAAGACAGGACCGGAAAAGAAAACTATTGTAACTAAATTTTTAAAGGAACAGTTGCAGAAGAAAAATATCTCCATTTCTGATGAACAGCTTAATACTTTAATCGAAGCAGCCGTTTATGCAATGAAGCAGGAAAAAGTATGAATAAACAAGATAAAATAGTTCTGATCTTACTAATCGTGTATCTTGTTTTTGCATTACTGGTGGCATGGAAAACAAAACCAGTGCAGTACCGGGATGCGAGGCATCAGATTGAAAGTGAGGCTATGATTTTATGAAAAAAATAGTCGAGACAGTAAAAAGCATATTATTGGTAGTGGCAGTTCTGATGGGAGTTGTGTATGTGATCACAATCCCCATCGGGTGCCTGATCTATGCAATTGTGAATGGAGGGTTTATGTGATGGCAACACAGACACAGGTAAAAGCATTTATTGAAAGAATCGCACCGATCGCACAGGCAAAGTCTAAAGGGCGAGCATTGCCGTCCGTGTGTATTGCACAGGCCTGTTGTGAGTCTGCATATGGGACAAGTCCTAAGATGATCCGGGCAAATGCTGTATTCGGTATCAAGGTCGGTAAGACAAAGGCACATTTCGGTACAGCATGGCATGATAAGGCATATAGCACACGTACAAAAGAGTGCTATGACGGTAAGACATACACGAATATCACGGACCTGTTCAGGGCGTATGACAGTATCGATGATGCAGTGGAGGATTATTATGATATGCTCGGTACCTGTAAGAGGTACAAGGCATGTGTCAATGAAAAGAATCCACAGAAGTGTATCACTGCTATTAAAAATGGTGGGTACGCAACAACTCCTGATTATGTATCAACGATTATGAGTATTATTAATAAGTATAATCTGACAAAATACGATTGCCTTACACTTCGAAAAGGATCTTCGGGATCCGTGGTGAAAGAGTTGCAGACCTTACTTATTAAGGCTGGATACAGCTGTGGTAAATACGGATCAGATGGTAAGTTTGGTGACAGCACTCTGGAAGCAGTGAAAGCATTCCAGGCAGACAGAGGTCTTGTTGTTGATGGCATTGTGGGGGCAAAGACATGGGCGGAATTGTACAAAAGCTGATCGATGGTGTATTGGAGGTATTGTGCCTGATACTTCTTACAGTAGCAGTAGGAGTGTTGTTTCCTATTGCCGTAGTTTTTAAATGGTTGGATAAATAACAGGGATCCCGGCGTTATGCCGGGATTTTTGCGTATAAAACAGTAGTTTCGGCGGCTTGAAATTCTACGAAGACGAAAATGGAAATAAATATGTGGTAGGTGCTGATTCAGTCCCAAAAAAATTGGGTGAATGTGACTTTAAAATTAAAATTCGTGCCGCTTATGGAGGTACTTCAGATGATGGCTTATACGATAAGGAATTTACATATAAAAATGGTACTTGGACTTCAAAGGACATTCAAAAAGATAATGGTCGTGGAACAATACAAGGATGGCTGTATGTAAGTGTATTATCTTTTGAGATGCTTTAAAATAACATAATTTATGAAATTCTAGTCATGTATCCTTGTGCAAACTGTCCAGATGCATTTGAAAAGATATATCCAGTATCACCTTTTTTGAGTTCTATTGTTTTATATAAAGTTTTAGAACTCGGACTGGAATACGCTATCTGCTTATCATTTATGTATAAGCTTGTATAACTTGATGTAGTAGATATCATATAAGAATATGTACCATCATAAAGTACTGTAAATTTTTTGGTTGATTCATCATAACCAAATCCATAAAAATATTGTCCGATATTTGCATTCTCGACTTTTGCCAAATTTCCAGAATTTGTGCCACTCATGTAAATATTTGCACCACTAAAACCACTCTTAAAAGGGATAAGGCTGCCATCAGCCCCATAGTAACCGTAGTTACCATCTCCATCTGTACCGAATCTCAAGCCGTTCAAACTACTGTTTTCTATTAGAAACAACATTCAATATTATATACAAATGGGTGTACCGATCTGGCCCATCATGTCGTGTCCCAAGTGGGGACGCTTATAGCCATAGCTCCGGGAAGATCCAAAATCATCATAATCGCTGTAGTCAAAACCCCGTGCAATCGGGGAAAAGGCTTTGAGGCCATAGCGTGTTTCAAAGCTGCGTGTGCCGTCTTCGGCTTCTGTCTCCATTTCGTATTCGCCGACCATGCCACCAAGCACGGCTTCATAAGCTTCTAAATAGTAATCATAATAGTCCATTTCACGGGTAAGCTCTTTAAGGGTCACGGAGCCATCGGATAATTCTTTTCCAAGCTTATTTAGAATGGAGAGACTTTTCTTGTCAAAGCGGCCGCCCGTCCTGGCAGCTGTATAGGCGAGCAGCTCAATCCAGTTTAAGGGATGAGCGCTTTCATGGCTTGCTACATCCAGTTCATATGCGGTGCAGAGTGCATCATAGCTTACTGTGAAATCCACCCATTTGATATAATTGCCATTAACTCCGGCAGCAACCTCGATGGCGGAATCACCGTTATAGGGATCTGCGGATGCGTCAGAGCGGGAAAGGATTTCGTGGACAGTTAAGATAACAGCAGTACTGCACAGGGTAAGAAATAATAATTTCCAATATAGGGAACAGGGTTTATGATACATAAGCAGAAGGTTTTCAGGTGGTGTTACAAAAGTATATGAAGCCGGCAGATAAAAAAGTACAGGAATGGAGGGAAACGGAAGGGTTGGATTTTTTTCTGTACGGGAGGCCGGATTTTATGATACACTGAGACTATTCAGAGTATACAAAGGAGATTATTTATGTTTGACAGAAAGACATATGAAAAGCGGGTAGAATGGTATCAGCATGACCGTTTCGGCATGTTCATCCACTGGGGACTGTATGCCATTCCGGCAAGAGGTGAGTGGGTACGAAGCACTGAGGAAATGCCGGAAGATGATTACCTGCCGTTTTTTGAAGAATTTAATCCGGTGGATTATGATCCGTCAAAATGGGCGAAAGCGGCGAAGGAAGCGGGAATGAAATATGCGGTGCTGACTGCGAAGCACCATGACGGCTTCTGCCTGTTTGACAGTAAGCTGACGGATTTTAAATCCACGAACACGAAAGCAGGACGGGATCTGGTACGGGAATATCTGGAAGCGTTCCGGGCAGAGGGCCTGAAGGTTGGTCTGTATTATTCCCTGCTTGACTGGCATCATCCGGATTATCCGCACTATGGAGACTGGCATCATCCGATGCGTAACTGTGAAGCGGAAACAAATGAAGGCAGGGATTTTGAGCGGTATCTTGCTTATCTGCATGGACAGGTGAAGGAGCTTTGTACGGAATATGGGAAGCTGGACGTGATGTGGTTTGACTTTTCCTATGGGGATATGACCGGGGAAAGGTGGCAGGCGGAAGAACTGGTGAAGATGATCCGGACGTATCAGCCGGATGTGATTATTGATAACCGTCTTGAAGTGAGCGGGGAAGGCTTTGGATCGCTGGCAACAGACCATCCAAGCGATTACAGTGGGGATTTCGTAAGTCCTGAGCAGATCATTCCGCCGAATGGATTAAGGGACGAACTGGGAAGACCACTGGTATGGGAATCCTGCATTACGATGAACGATCACTGGGGGTACTGCTCGAAGGATCAGAATTTCAAGCCTGCCGATATGCTGATCCGTAAGCTGGTGGAATGTGTCAGCAAGGGCGGTAATATGCTATTGAATGTAGGACCGGATGCACGGGGAAATATTCCGGAGGAGTCCCTTCAGATTCTTGCAAAGATCGGGAAATGGATGAATAAAAATTCCGCTTCCATTTACGGCTGTGGAGAAAGCGGTCTTCCGAAGCCCGAAAACGGACGGATCACCGGAAAGGGGAACCGGTTTTATTATCATATTATGGAGAATGCCATCGGCAGCGTTCCGTTGTACGGAATTGAACCGGGGAAGGTTCAGGCAATCCGGCTGCTTTCTGATGGAAGTGAGAGGAAGCTGCAGGACAACTGGATGGTGAATAACTATCCGGATGTGGCATTCGTGGAGGTCAGTGATTCACCGTATCTTCCCGATGAAGTGGATACGGTGCTGGAAATTATCATGAAATAATGTAACTGCGTGCTGAACAGTTATGAAATAACGTAACTATTCAGTATAGGTCGAAGCATTTACTGCTGAGACCGTAAGAAAATGATTCAGTAATGCAAAATCCCATCGGCGAAGCCGAATTGGAATGGATTTTGCATCGTAACTGTGAAGGCACTGAACAGTTACGAAATAATAATAAAAAGGAGAACATCATGTTTGGTAAAAAACAACAACAGCCAGGCGGCGGCCCGGAACGTTTCCGGGAAGAAAACATAGGAAAGAAGATAGCCGGGGGAATCAGTATTGCCGTGATCGCGATCTTTGCACTGATTCTGTTAGGAGGCAGCTTTTATTCCCTGAAGGAAAATGAATATGCGGTGATTACCACCTTCGGAGTTCCGAAGGTAGTAGAGGAATCCGGTATTCATGTGAAGCTTCCGGTGATACAGGAGCTGAGCCGTGTACCGAAGACCATCAATGGATTTACGATCGGATATGATTCAGACACCGGTGAATACATTGACCGGGAATCGTTCATGATTACCAGAGATTACAACTTTGTAAATGTGGACTTTTATGTGGAATACCGCGTGACGGATCCAACCAAGTATCTGTATGCATCGGAGGCTCCGGTTTCGATTTTAAAGAACCTCACACAGAGCTATATCCGTGATACAATCGGACTTTACGATGTGGACAGTGTAATTACAACGGGAAAGAACGAGATCCAGGCATCCATCAAGCAGAAGATCATCAACCGTCTTGAAATCGAGGACATCGGTGTGCAGCTGGTAAACATCACGATTCAGGATGCCGAGCCACCGACAACCGAGGTCATTGATGCGTTTAAAAATGTGGAAAATGCCAAGCAGGGAAAGGAAACCTCTATTAATAAAGCAAACCAGAAGCGGAACGAAGACATTCCGGCAGCCCGTGCGCAGGCTGACGAAACCGTAAAGACCGCCAACGCACAGGCAGAAGAGCGGGTGAATGAAGCCAAGGGTCAGGTTGCAAGACTCAATGAGCTTTATGCGGAATATCAGAAATATCCGCTCATTACGAAACAGAGAATGTTCTATGAAACGATGGAAGAGATTCTTCCGGATATGAAGGTGATTATCGAGCGCAGTGACGGAAGCACACAGACGATGCTGCCATTGGAATCCTTTGCGGATTTTGGTGAATCCGGAAATAATCAGACAGGAAACTCTGCAGGCAGTGCAGAGGGAACGGAGGAATAGACGATGAAAAAGGGAAAATCAAAGTGGATCATTCCGGCTGTAATTCTGGTTCTGATCTTTATTGCAGCCAACTCATTTCTGGTAGTGACCTATCCAAATGAATATACTGTAATCAAGCAGTTTGGAAAGATTGTGGATATCCGGCAGACACCGGGCTTAAGCATGAAGATTCCTGTGATCCAGACTGCGGAAAAGATCGAAAATGAAGTGCTGCTTTATGACCTTGCGGTCAGCGATGTCATGACAAAGGATAAGAAGTCCATGATTGCAGACTGCTTTGCATTATGGAAGATTGATGATCCGTATAAGTATACGCAGACCTTAAGTGCACAGAAGAGCAATGCAGAATTCCGTATTGACACCATTGTTTATAACAGTCTGAAAAACGTAATCAGCAGCAAGAGCCAGGAGGAAGTAATCAGCGGCCGTGATGGAGAGCTGGCAGCAGCCATTGTTGCCAATATCGGTGACACACTGGAACAGTACGGCATCACCCTTCTTGCCGTGGAAACGAAGTCTCTGGATCTCCCGGATGAAAATAAGAATGCGGTTTATGAACGGATGATTTCCGAGCGGAATAACATTGCCGCAACCTATCAGGCAGAAGGTCAGGAGGAAGCCAAGCAGATTTCCAACAATACGACCGCGGAGATCATTGTCATGCAGTCCGAGGCAGATGCAAAGGCTGCCGAGATCATTGCAAAGGGAGAAGCAGAATACATGCGGATCTTAAGCGACGCCTACAACGATCCGGATAAGGCCGATTTCTATATCTTCCTGCGCTCCCTGGATGCAGCGAAGAAAACCATGACCGGTAACAATAAGACGCTGATCATTGATGAAACCTCCCCGATTGCACAGATTTTCTATTAAGGCTGATTCTTGGAGAAAAATGAAAAAAATGTAAATCGAGAGGGAATCCATTGCAAAAATAAATACCCTATGATATAATAATTGCGTTGGAAATGATAAAAATTTAACAATCATTTTCAGCCCGTAAATTAAATGAAAACAACGAATATCGGAGGAATGAAAAATGGCAAAGAAAGTAGTCATCGCCAGTGCATGCCGTACCGCAATCGGAACCATGGGTGGTTCTTTAAGCACAACACCGGCAGCAGAATTAGGAGCAATTGTTATTAAGGAAGCATTAAACAGAGCAGGTGTTGCACCTGAGGCTGTAGATCAGGTTTATATGGGCTGTGTTATCCAGGCAGGTCTTGGACAGAACGTAGCACGTCAGGCATCCATCAAGGCCGGACTTCCGATCGAAGTTCCTGCAGTTACCATGAACGTTGTATGTGGTTCCGGTCTGAACTGTGTGAACCAGGCAGCACAGATGATCATGGCAGGAGATGCGGATGTTGTAGTAGCAGGTGGTATGGAAAACATGTCCATGGCTCCTTACGCAGTTCCTCAGGCTCGTTACGGATATAGAATGAACAACGGTACATTAGTTGACTGCATGATCAAGGATGCCCTTTGGGATGCATTCAATGATTACCATATGATTACAACTGCAGACAACATCTGCAGAGAATGGGGACTTACCAGAGAAGAACTGGATGAGTTCGCATTAAAGAGCCAGTTAAAGGCAGAGGAAGCACAGAAGACCGGTGCTTTCGAGAAGGAAATCGTACCTGTAATGGTTAAGAAAAAGAAAGAAATGATCGAGTTCAAGGTAGATGAGGGACCTCGTCACGGATCCACCATCGAAGGACTTGCAAAGCTTCGTACCATTAATCCGGACGGATTCGTTACCGCCGGTAATGCTTCCGGTATCAACGACGGTGCAGCAGCAGTTGTTGTTATGAGCGAAGAAAAGGCAAAGGAGCTTGGGGTTAAGCCTATGGCTACTTTCGTAGCAGGCGCACTTGCAGGTGTAAGACCTGAGGTTATGGGTATCGGACCTGTTGCTTCTACTAAGAAGGTAATGGCTAAGACCGGTATGAAGATTGAAGACTTCGATATCATCGAAGCAAACGAAGCATTCGCAGCACAGTCCGTTGCAGTAGGTAAGGATCTGGGAATCGATGTAGACAGGCAGCTGAACCCGAACGGTGGTGCAATCGCTCTTGGACATCCGGTTGGAGCTTCCGGATGCCGTATCCTTGTTACACTGCTTCATGAGATGCAGGCTAAGGGTGCCAAGACCGGTCTTGCAACTCTTTGCATCGGCGGTGGTATGGGATGCTCTACCATTGTTAAGATGGACTAATCAACTAAACAGAAAACATAATTCCAGGGTGGGGATCTCCCACCCTAGAACCATGTTTACACATAACTGTGAAGGTTACGGAACAGTTATCAAATAAAAGCTAAGGGTGTCACAGACGACACAGAAAGGAAACAAAATGGAATTCATCGTATATGAACAGAAGGGTGCATACGGCATCATCACCATCAGCCGTGAAAAAGCACTGAACGCATTAAACTCCCAGGTACTTGACGAGTTAAATGCAACACTTGATGCGGTTAACCTTAATGAGGTAAGATGCTTAATCCTCACCGGAGCAGGACAGAAGTCCTTCGTAGCAGGTGCAGATATTGCTGAAATGAGCACATTGACAAAGGCAGAAGGAGAAGCCTTCGGTAAGAAGGGAAATGACGTATTCCGTAAGCTTGAAACATTCCCGATCCCGGTTATTGCAGCTGTTAACGGCTTTGCATTAGGCGGCGGATGTGAAATCTCCATGAGCTGTGATATCAGAATCTGTTCTGATAATGCAGTATTCGGACAGCCGGAGGTTGGTCTTGGAATTACACCCGGATTTGGCGGAACCCAGAGACTTGCCCGTCTTGTTGGCGCAGGCATGGCAAAGCAGATGATCTATACTGCACGTAACATCAAGGCAGATGAAGCATATCGTATCGGACTTGTAAATGCAGTATATACCCAGGAAGAATTACTTCCCGCAGCAGAGAAGATGGCAGCAGGCATTGCAAAGAATGCACCGATCGCTGTCCGCAACTGCAAGAAGGCAATTAACGAAGGCCTGGATGCAGATATGGATCAGGCAATCGTAATCGAAGAAAAGCTCTTCGGTGACTGCTTTGAAACAGAGGATCAGAAGTACGGAATGGCTTTCTTCCTTGATAAGAATAAGGAAAAGGTAAAAGAGCCTTTTAAAAACTGCTGATTCTGGTTTATAATCAATGTAAATGACGGCGGAAGAACTGCCTGCGGGCAGTAAGCCGCTGTTCAGAATAAGATTTAAGAAAATTTAGGAGGAAAAGAAATGAAAGTAGGTATTATTGGTGCCGGTACCATGGGACAGGGCATTGCCAAGGCATTTGCCCAGGTTGATGGATATGAAGTTGCTCTCTGCGATATCAAGCAGGAATGGGCAGAAGGCGGAAAAGCAAAAATCCAGAAGGGTTATGCAAAGCTTGTAGAAAAAGGAAAATTAACACAGGAAGCTGTTGATGCAATTCTTGCAAAGATCACTCCGGGATTAAAGGAAGACCTTTGTGCAGACTGCGATCTGATCGTAGAAGCAGCATTTGAAAATATGGAAGTTAAGAAGAATACCTTTGCAGAGCTTGATAAGATTGCAAAGCCGGAATGCGTATTTGCATCCAACACATCCAGCCTTTCCATCACAGAGATCGGTAACGGATTAAACCGTCCGATGATCGGTATGCACTTCTTCAATCCTGCTGACCGTATGAAGCTCGTTGAAGTAATTGCCGGTGTAAATACACCTGTTGAGACTGTAAATACCATTAAGAAGATTTCTGAAGAAATCGGCAAGACACCGGTACAGGTTAACGAAGCAGCAGGATTCGTTGTAAACCGTATCCTTGTTCCGATGATCAACGAAGCAGCTTTCATCAAGATGGAAGGTGTATCTGATGTTGCAGGTATTGATGCAGCTATGAAGCTGGGCGCAAATCATCCTATGGGACCTCTTGAACTTGGAGATTTCATCGGCCTTGATATCTGCCTTGCTATTATGGATGTTCTTTACAATGAGACTGGCGACAGCAAGTATCGTGCATGTCCTCTGATCCGTAAGATGGTTCGTGGCGGTAACCTTGGTGTTAAGAGCGGTAAGGGATTCTATGTTTACAATGCAGACAGAACAAAGACCCCTGTTGATGCACAGTAAGCAGCTATCGTAATTAGTTATATCATCATATATATATGGAGGAAATAAAACATGGATTTTATGTTAGACAAGCAGCATGAAATGGTAAGAACTCTTTTCAAAGAGTTCTCCGAAAAAGAAGTTAAGCCTCTTGCACAGGAAGTAGACGAGACAGAGGTATTCCCTCGTGTTACCGTTGAAAAGATGGCGAAAGCAGGATTTATGGGTATTCCGATTCCGAAGGAGTACGGCGGACAGGGAGCAGATGTTCTTACTTATGCAATGTGCGTAGAAGAATTATCCAAGGTTTGCGGTACTACAGGTGTTATCGTATCCGCTCATACCTCTCTTTGCTGTGACCCGATTCTTACCTTCGGTACAGAAGAGCAGAAGCAGAAATACCTTGTTCCCCTTGCAAAGGGTGAAAAGTTAGGTGCATTCGGTCTTACCGAGCCCGGCGCTGGTACAGATGCACAGGGACAGCAGACCAAGGCTGTTTTAGAGGGTGACGAATGGGTACTGAACGGTTCCAAGATCTTCATCACCAACGGTAAGGAAGCTGACGTATACGTGATCTTCGCTGTTACCGGTATGATCGAGAAGAGAGGCAAGATGATGAAAGAGATCTCTGCTTTCATCGTAGAAAAAGGAACTCCCGGATTTACCTTTGGTACCAAGGAAAACAAGATGGGTATCCGTGGTTCATCCACATACGAACTGATCTTTACCGATTGCCGTATTCCTAAAGAAAACATGTTAGGAGCACAGGGCAAGGGATTTAATATCGCAATGCATACTCTGGATGGCGGACGTATCGGTATCGCTGCACAGGCTCTTGGTCTTGCAGAAGGCGCTCTTGACAGAACCGTTGAATACGTTAAGGAAAGAAAGCAGTTTGGCCGTGCAATCGGTGCATTCCAGAATACCCAGTTCCAGTTGGCTGATATGGCTACAAAGACCAAAGCAGCTCAGCTCATGGTATATGCAGCAGCCTGCAAGAAGGACGAGTATACAAAGAACCCTAAGGTATCTTATTCCGTAGAAGCAGCACAGGCTAAGCTTTGTGCAGCAGAGGTTGCTATGGAAGTTACTACCAAGGCTGTACAGCTTCATGGTGGATACGGATACATCAGAGAGTACGATGTAGAGCGTATGATGAGAGATGCTAAGATTACTGAGATCTACGAAGGAACTTCCGAAGTTCAGAGAATGGTCATTTCCGCGAACTTGCTTAAGTAAGACGGATGGATTTTGGACTGGACAGCTGCCCTGCTTGCAGGAGCAGATGGACAGGACGAAAGACAGAGCGGTGCAGCGCAGCACCGCGAACGAGAAATGCGAAGCATTTCGAGTGCCGTCTTACTTAAGAGAAGTAAGAAGAGCAAGAAGAAATGCGAAGCATTTCGAGTGCCGTCTTACTTAAGAGAAGTAAGAAGAGCAGAAG
>OGZL01002731.1_pt1 | contig 12802 bp, 10 predicted proteins | sample 1576761 | NCBI WGS metagenome assembly OGZL01 (sample SAMEA3541595, study PRJEB24748) | human gut metagenome | biome: human gut; feature: human-associated habitat; material: faeces | place: China | collected 2012
AGAAGACTTTAACAACGGTACACAAACTATTTTCAAAAAATTGGAAGAACTGGGTAAATAAAGAGCATGAAACAAGCCATTTGCAGCTTTATCTACCACAAGATACTGGGATGGAAAGCTGAAGTTTCCGTCCCTGATTTCGACAAGTGCATTATCTGTGCAGCCCCTCACACCACGAACTGGGACCTGTTTATCGGCAAGCTGTTTATCAGTGCCATAGGTCGTGAGTCGGGATTCATGATGAAAAAAGAATGGTTCTTCTTTCCGTTGGGTATTTTGTTCCGCTGGATGGGAGGAATCCCCGTACATCGTGACAAACGTACCTCAATGGTAGATCAAGTCATCAAGCAAGTAAACGCCAGCGAGAAATTTCATCTTGCCATCACCCCCGAAGGAACCCGCTCTCCTAACCCGAACTGGAAAAAGGGATTCTATTACATAGCATTAGGGGCAAACATTCCTATCGTACTGATCGGTATCGATTACAAAAAGAAATGTATAACAGCAGGCAAGTATATCATACCCAGCGGGGATATAGACAAGGATATGCGCGAAATCAAACTGTATTTCAAAGATTTCAAAGGAAAACATCCTCACAAGTTCGTCTTAGGCGATATAGACTGACAATGTATAGTCTTTATATACAACGTCCTGTGTGCTTTTTCACACGGGACGTTTTGCTTTTATAATTCATCAGGAAGTTCCTTTTTCTTTTTGTACAAATTTTCTCTAAAACTTCATGATATTTTGGAGAAAAGATGCTGAAGTTTTAATCAAAAGATCGGCAATAATTTATTTCCCGTCTTCGATTCACCGGAAGTTGACAGACAGTGCTTTCGACAAGACAAACATACACGTCAAGATTCACATGAAATTTTGTAACTTTGCAGACAATTTTTGAGACAACAACAATGAAAAATAAACTCATCCAACTATCTACATGGATTGCCGCCCATATTACCTTTGTGGTAGTGCTAGTGACGGCTGTGGCCCTCTTTTTGCCTTCTTCGTTCGCCTGGATAGACACTTCGGCCATCACACCAATGCTGGGCGTAGTGATGTTCGGCATGGGACTAACACTCCGTCCGTCCGACTTCAGACCGGTCTTACTGCATCCGAAAGACATTCTCGTCGGCGAACTGGCACAATTTCTTATCATGCCCTCACTGGCGTGGCTACTCTGTAAGTTACTGTCTTTGCCGGAAGAACTCGCCTTAGGAGTAATCCTCGTAGGATGTTGTCCGGGAGGTACAGCCAGCAACGTTATCTGCTACCTGGCCAAAGGTGATGTAGCCCTGAGTGTAGCTATGACCGGAGTTTCTACCCTGCTGGCTCCCATCATGACACCTGCTCTGGTATGGTTACTTGCCGGAGAATCGGTGGAAGTAGACGTAGCAGGCATGTTCTTAAGTATCATGCAAGTGGTGATAGTACCCATCATACTAGGAGTGGCTGCCAATCATTACTTCCAGCGGACTACCCGACGGATAGTGCCGTTGCTACCGATGATTTCTACCTTATCCATTGCCTTCATCATTGGCATTATCGTAGCACACAATGCGACCAGCATCCTTACATGCAGCCTGATAGTAGCTGTAGCGGTAATTCTGCATAACGTATTCGGACTAGTCTTAGGGTACGGCCTCTCTGCCATAACCGGAAGCGAACCGTCTAAACGTTCGGCCATTGCCATCGAGGTCGGTATGCAGAATTCCGGTCTGGCGACTTCACTTGCCGCCACCCATTTTGCCTTGTTTCCTATGGCAGCCGTACCCGGAGCCATGTTCTCGGTATGGCACAACTTTTCAGGCAGCATCGCAGCACAGATTTTTAGAAGACAATCAGAAAATCAACATAATGTGATTTTATAAGAATCAAGGCCTATATGGTATTCGGCGCATTAGATAAGAAAAGTTGAGGTAAGGGCTAAAGTTAGCAATAAACCCTATAAAATTTTGCCATTCGTATCTATATAATACCAGTCGGGACTATCCCAGTAATATTTTTCATCTTTAGAATCAGGAACGACCTTACTTTCTCCTGAAAATGTAACCTTTGCCTTGCCATTCTCAAAAGGGAAGGCAAATTTGAATTGGGGCTTTATAACTATATTCCCTAAAGAATCAGCGAAGCCAATCAGTCCGTTTTCATCCGTTATACGAAACAGCCCTTCCCGAAGTTTATCCGGTCCGTTGTCATACTGGAAGACGTAGAACAGTTCTTTGCCTTGACCATTCAAGCAGACAATCCGTGCGTCTTGTTTGTTTTCGTAAGCGAAAACTAAATTCTTGACGAGATTGATTTGACAGAATTTGTACTTGCCGAATGGCACAATGGTATCGCCCTGCTCATTAAGAAAGCATACGGGAACACCTGTTTCAAGATTTTCCTCAAATGTATGGGCAAACAGTTTGCCTTTTGTCTTCCTGAAATATACGTTCATAGCCCATTCAGACTCCCGGAATTTGCTTTTGCCATAATAACTGATGGCAGGTGTCCATCTGGGCATACCTTTGATAATATCCATTACTTGCGCGTCCCACTCATGTATGCCGCAGCTACTGAAAACATCAACTTCGGATACTTCTCCATATGAATTTATTTTTACTTTATAAAATCCTCTCACCTGTTCTTTATTACCTAACAAACTCGGGTCGTACACAAGTCTTTCGTCTATATAATTTTGTATAGTCCTTGGATTTCCATCCATGAAACGAGATGGTGATTCCCATTCCACAAAGCAATGTTTCTGTTCTTCTTCCCAAATACTGTCTTTTCTTACTCTGTCTTTATAGTGTTGTGGCAGAAATGGGACATATACTGTGTATAGACATTCCATACGCTTCCCGTTCTTGTCCCGACATGGTAGGCAGTGCGGAAGTTCTTTGGTCAATCTAATGACTTCCTTGTCGAAGTCTTTATATTTGGTTGTTAAAATATTGATAGCACGTGGCAATCCCAAAGTATCAATGGAAAACATCACTACAGAATACCCCGCCCTATTCTTTTTCAGCAATTCTTCCGGGTATTTCATCTTGGCAACATAGTATTTTGTCAGATCATAATCCCAAACAGCCCATCGTGGAGGTTCTATCGTGGATAAATCTTTAACAGGTTCTCCGGTTATCATTGTAACACCCATGTTCCAAATTTCCTCTTTACGCCAGATACTGTCCAGCCGTTCTTCGTTCTTACGCTGTCCTTCAATACTGTTGTCTGTTACACATTTGACAGAGCCGACTCCCATCGTCAAGCTATCCGGCAGATATTGGAAAACCAAAGTGCTGTCTGTCAGTTCTTGAATGATATACTTTTTCCTTGACTCAAAAACCTTGATTGTATCTCCACACAAAGAATACGAATAAAATGTTTCTGTTTTCTTCTCATCAGATAAAAAAGTCTTTTTCCATCCTGCATCACGAAATTCCATCTCCATAGCATATTGCTTACCTTTTGGTAATTGTACATTCCAGATTTTGTTTTCCAGCAATGCGGATATGTCTGTATAATCACTGTTTTGTGCGGTAAGCTTACTGATAACGACCAATGAACACAATATGAACAGAAACTTTTTCATAATCTTTCATCTTGATAACACTCAAAGATACTGATAATAAATAACCTAACCAATTTTTGACTATTCCTTTTCGATTAAGACTAAGTAAATTAATTCTTATATTTGATTCCTTTTCTGTCTTAAAACTGTATAAGGCTTTTTCCGTATAGTTGTAAAACTTGTCGAACTGCTCCTTGAGCCACTCTCCAATGGGCTTCCCTTCGATGCAAAGTACAAAAAATCACGGTAGTATTGAGCTGTTGTTGTTTGCCGTGCTTCTGAGCCACGTACACCTCGTTGCAAACCGTATCTTTCCATTGCTTTTGCGTAACTGTCGTGGTAGGTAACGAGTTTCTTACATGTTAGCACATCATCGGCACACAGACGTACGGTATTGGCTTTCTTGTATTCTCACGTCACTATCCGTAGATGTGTGGTGTATGTTAGTCCAAATACTGGATATGAAATTTAATTTTCCACTTACACAAGCAATAAAAAAACTAACCTGAAGCCGAGTTTAAAACTATTATTGATAACATAACCATACACAGAATAACCGATTGATGCTACATCATATCAACTTTGACATCAAGACTTTTAGCATCATTTCCCCCGTTTCACAAGGTTATTCCACAGATTTTCCGTAAATCTGTATAAAGAATATAGCTATTTGAAATTAAGCAATTTAGAAGAATTACCTTGTTTGGGGGTAATGATTTAGCAACCGTTTTAATTGCTTTGTTCTGCTTTGTTTTACTTCATAGAGTAACTCTTCAGGTACAAAAGTAGTATTTTTTCAATACTATACGAAGGTTACCAAATTAAATTTTATATTTTTGCAGCCAATAAACAACGATGAGCAAAACATAATATGTGCAAGAACCGTATAAAAGAGGCATTAGCGGCAAGAGGCATCAGCCAAACGGAATTGGCAAATAGACTTGGAAAGACTTTCAATATGGTCAATCTGTATGCTTCCAATAAAGTACAACCTCCTATTTCGGTGCTATATCAAATTGCTAATATTTTGGATATTGATGTTCGGGAATTACTTATATCGAACAAGCAAACAAAAGACAATGAACAATTTTAAGATAACATAAATGAAACTAACAGATATTATTAAAGGTACAGAGTATGAACTAAGCCTGTTTTCAGAGGAGCAAATCTCGGAATTGGAAAGACGTGTAACTGAACGGATGTCAAAGAAAGGAGTTGACTATTATCTTACATGCTTAGTGCGTAAGAAAGAAATAAAGTTAACTCCAGAAGAAGTAGTGCGTCAATTATATCTGTTGGTTCTTACGCAGGATTTAGGTTATCCAGTTTCAAGAATGGAATTGGAATACGAGGTTACATTCGGCAGGGAAAAGAAACGGGCAGACATTGTAGTTTTTGACAAACAGCAAACCACAAGCCCGTATATCATTGTGGAATTGAAAAAGCCGAAGTTGAAAGACGGTAAGGAACAGCTGAAAAGCTACTGCAATGCAACGGGTGCGCCCATCGGTGTATGGAGTAACGGTCGGCAGATTTCTTATTACCATCGTAAAGACCCGAATTATTTTGAAGATTTGAGTATGCTTCCACGTGCCGACCAAAAGCTTTCAGATATTATTTCAGAACGGTGGAAAATTTCTGACCTTATCAAAAAAGATAAATTGGTGAATGAACGGAAATCTCTGAAAGACTTAATTCTCGAAATGGAGGATGAGGTATTGGCTGGTGCAGGCGTAGATGTATTTGAGGAAGTTTTCAAACTTATCTTTACCAAACTTTATGATGAAATGGAGAGTGGTCGTAAACCCGACCGCAACCTTGAATTCCGTAATTACGGCGACACAGAAACGGAGTTAAAAGAAAAGTTGCAAACTCTATTTGACCAAGCTAAAGAAAAGTGGCAAGGCGTATTTACTGAAGATGCCAAGATTCTACTTACACCATCGCATCTTTCCGTATGTGTTGCTTCCTTGCAAGACGTAAAGTTATTCAACTCCAATCTTGACGTGGTGGACGAAGCATTTGAATATCTTATCAATAAAAGTAGTAAAGGTGAAAAAGGACAATATTTTACTCCCCGTTATGTGATTGATATGTGTGTGAAGATGCTCAATCCGAAAGCTGACGAGAAGATGATAGACACGGCAGCTGGCAGCTGCGGTTTCCCTGTCCATACAATTTTCCATGTATGGCAAAAAATTCTGGAAGCAAAAGGATTGAAACGTAGTCATCTGTTTACTTTGGAAGAAAAACCAGCTGAATGCAGTGACTATGTACAGAACAATGTATTCGCCATTGATTTTGATGAAAAAGCCGTGCGTGTGGCGAGAACTCTTAACTTGATTGCCGGAGATGGTCAGACCAATGTTATGCACTTGAATACGCTTGATTATGAGCGTTGGGATGAAACTGTGAAGGATGAAAATTGGAGTGATACTTATTCAGAGGGTTGGAAGAAGCTCAAAAAAATGAGAGCTGAAAAGAACAGCAACCGTGATTTTACTTTTGATATTGTAATGGCAAACCCTCCGTTTGCAGGAGATGTAAAAGAAAGCCGTATCCTTGCCAAATACGATTTAAGTCGTTCTGTTTCGTTGGAAAAACTGAAAAATGTACCATCAGGAGCAACGATTACCCAAGGAGAGCCTACATTTCCGGAAGCATTGGCAAATAGCGGTGAAACAGTTTATCAAATGGCAGACGGTACGTTCCGTAAAACAAAGCTGAAACAGGCTTCAAACATGAGCCGTGATGTGCTGTTCGTAGAACGCAACATCGATTTTCTGAAATCTGGCGGACGTATGGCAATCGTACTACCGCAAGGACGTTTCAATAACAGTAGCGATAAGGTGTTGCGTGAATACATTGCAGACCGCTGTCGTATCCTTGCTGTCATAGGATTACATGGTAATGTATTCAAGCCGCATACAGGTACAAAAACAAGCGTCCTATTCGTTCAGAAATGGGATGATGTGCTTTGCCCGAAAGTAGAGGATTACAATATTTTCTTTGCAACCATGCAGGAACCAAGTAAGGATAATAGCGGTAATAAGATTTATCAAAATACTATAGATGAAGAGGGAAACAATGTACCGCTGCTTGATACACATGGACATCTCATTGTAAAGCATGACCTTTTCAATCACGATGGACTAACCAAAGACGGAATAGCTGAAGCTTTTGCCGAATTTGCGAAGAAAGAAGGTTTATCTTTTTTCGCGGATGCCCCTTTAATGAAGTGAAGTATAAGGCTTTGTTGGAGGGGCTGGAAATATCAATAATTAGCAATCGGACATTAGAGCGTACTTTAAGATTGGATGCTGAATTTTACTCAAAATCCAATCTTAGCCAAGTGCTATTACTGAAAGGCATAGGTGCGATTCCTTTAACCACATTCACTGATATATCTGATGGAAATCATATGTCAATTAGTCAAAACTTTGTGAATGATGGTATACCTTATTATCGGGGTGGTGATATTTATAATTCATTCATAGAGTTTTCACCCAATCCGTTGCGTATTCCAAGATATGTATATGAATTATCTATAATGCGACGGTCACATTTGAAGAAAGGTGATATATTAATGTCTATTGTTGGTGCTATTATTGGGAATATCTCTTTAGTTTCTACAAATAATAATGCTACTTGTAGCTGTAAATTGGCAATAATACGTCCTAAAAACAATATATCATCAGAGTATTTGGCAACATATCTTAGATGCAAATACGGTCAGCAGCAAATTCAAAAATTTCGAAGAGGTTCTGGACAAACAGGTATTATATTGGAAGACTTTGACCAATTATTAGTACCTGATTTAAGTAACAATATAAAGGAACAAATTTCTAGTTTTGTGAAACAATCTTATGCTTATTCTTTAAAAAGCAGGCAGTTGTATTCCGAAGCTGAATCCTACCTTTTGGAATGCTTGGGTATGACCGACTTTGCCGCCAATCCTGATGCATACAATGTAAAGACATTAAAAGAGTCTTTTCTTGATACAGGACGTTTTGACGCAGAATATTACCTGCCTAAGTATGAGGATTATTGTAGACTTGTACAATCCTATTCCAATGGTTATGAACTGTTAGGGGATGCATGTAACATTAAAGATGCTAATTATACTCCCGAAACCGGTGTGCGCTACAAATATATAGAACTTGCCAACATTGGCAAATCGGGTGAGATAATAGGGTGTGACATTCAAAACGGCGAGAACCTGCCAACCCGTGCAAGACGAATGGTACATCAAGGAGATGTGATAGTTTCTTCCATTGAGGGGTCATTGGAAAGTTGTGCATTAGTTACGGAAGATTACGAGGGTGCATTATGTTCCACTGGTTTTTATGTACTGCAATCCTCTAAAATGAACTCAGAAACATTGCTTACACTTTTCAAATCATTACCTATACAACAATTGATGAAGAAAGGTTGTTCGGGCACAATTCTTACAGCCATCAGCAAACCTGAATTAGAGAAACTGCCCATACCAATCATACGACAAGAGGTACAGGATGAAATAGCTCAACATGTACGAAAAAGCTTTGCCTTGCGAAAAGAAGCAATGAAACTTCTTGAAAATGCAAAGCTTACGGTAGAACAAGTAATTGAAAATGGGGGGGGTAATTGGCTGATTATTAGTCAGTTATACAATAACATTGTTCAAGAAGAACGAAACGCGGAATGGTTGTTGCTTATGGAAGTCGGGGTATTGCCTGACATTGAAAAAGAAAGCAAGACCGTAAAAACCTGCAAGAGACTGTCTGATAGTTTTTTGTCAAGTGGACGTCTTGATGCAGAATATTATCAGCCCAAATATGATTACCTGTTTTACCAACTGAGTAAATTTCCGACATCAACAATAGGAGAATTGACTAAAATAGATAAGTCTATAGAACCTGGCAGTGATGCTTATCAAGAAACAGGTGTGCCGTTTATCAGAGTTTCTGACCTTTCAAAGTTTGGATTAACTGATACTGCGATACATATTGATAAAGAGGAGTTCAACAATGTTATAAGACCTCAGAAGAATACTATTTTGTTGTCAAAAGACGGAAGTGTAGGCATTGCCTATAAGGTAGAAGAACCACTTGATGTAATTACTTCTGGTGCAATACTTCACTTGTCATTAATCAGTACTGATGTCTTACCCGATTACCTGACATTGGTGCTCAATTCTCCAATAGTACGTCTCCAAGCTGAGAGGGATGCAGGAGGTTCAATCATCCAACATTGGAAACCATCGGAAATTGAAAATGTCATTATACCAATATTACCTATGCCTATTCAACAGAAAATTTCAGGAAAAATCCAAGAGAGTTTTAGATTAAGAAAAGAAAGTGAAGAATTATTGAATAACGCGAAACGAAAAGTCGAAATGACGATAGAGGGGATAGCTTAATTTTCAAGTTAAGAACCAACCAGAGAATAGCAAGTCTATTTGAACTACAGATAAAGACTTACTATTCTCTCATTGGTATTGTTTATAATCCTATACCCTTACCCTTTTTGAGTGGTGCAACTGTTCTGCGTACGGAAGAAAACAATTTATTAAATTGTTCTTTGAACCACTCTCCAATAGGTTTTCCTTCAATACAAAGTACAAGTTTTGACTTGTCTTTCGGGTCTTTTACAACTTGGAAACCTGCGTTTTCTGTCTTGAACTTCCGTTTATGTTCCTCCGAATAGAGTTCGCCTTCGTAGAACAGCGGCTTTCCTCTGATGAGCGTGGCGGTCTGCCTTTCGTTGAAACCGACTTTGAGGCAGAACTTCTCCATGTACACCAACTCTTGGAACAGCGGGAACCACTTCTTGGCTTTCTGGATGATTGATTTCAGGAATGACACTTCTTCTTGGTGTGCCACTTCTTTATCTGCCATCTCCCTGCGGTGCTTGACTTGCAATTCCATAAGTTGGCGGTTGTGTTCCTCCTGCTGCCGCTGCATCTGCTGTTGCAACAACTTGATGCTCTCATCACGGGCGGCGACCTCGCCTTGCAGGGTACGGTTGTCGGCTTCCAGTTCTTTCAATTTACCACCGCCCAAAAGAGAACCGACTTTTGCCACGAATGCGGCTTTCGCTTCCGTCTTGGCAGCTTCCAGTTTCTCCGACTTGACTTCCTGCCTTACCTCGTCAAGCTGTTGCTCTGCCTGTTGCTGCTCTGTCTGTAACTGTTGCACATTGGCTTCAAGTTCATCCGTCTGACGTTTCAAATCACGGTAGTATTGGGCGGTTGTCGTATGGCGTGCTTCCGAGCCACGCACACCACGTTGCAAGCCATATTTCTCCATTGCTTTTGCATAACTGTCGTGATATGTTACCAGCTTCTCACGTGTCAATACATCGTCAGCACACAGACGCACGATATTGGCTTTCTTGCGGTACGAGCGTTTACCATCCTCCTGCTTTTTCTTTGCTTTCCTGCGCTCTCCTGTTACTATCGGTATGACCGTGGCATGAATGTGCGGTGTGTGCTCATCCATGTGCAGGACTGCCGAAACGGTATTTTCGTTGCCGAAGGTGCGTTGCAGCCATTGAAGGTTGTCATCACACCATTCGTCAAGTCTGCCCTCGTCCTGTATTTTCATCATATCCTCGTGCGTACCCGAAAGCACGATTCTAATTGCCCGCACTTGGTCGGGGGTTATCTTACGTTTGATGCCTGCCGTACGGATACGGTGGCTTATCGCTTCGGTACGGTCGGACACTCCATCGGGAAACTCCACCAGTTCACGGTTGAGATGTGTACGTGTAGGGTCTGCGTTCTTGGTTACGGTCTTTGTGGCGCATCTTGAACTTGTTTTTGCCGGTTACGACAACGGGCGGCAAGGTCTTGCAATCCTTTCCGGCAAATAATACCGGAGTAAAGGCGTAAGACTGGGTACTGTTGACTTTTACGGCTTCCATATTGAACTTAAAGTCCAGTGTCAACGTATCGTTTTCCAAGGTCAGTACCGGTTTGGTGACTTTTACCTCACCTGCCATTGCTGCCAATGGCAGCATGGCAAACAGCAGGCAATATATTCTTTTCATAATTCTTCTTGTTTTGATTGATAAATTCAGAGTGATTGGGTTTCTACCGTTTTGTATTTACGCTTGTGCTTCGGTCCGAAAGTAAAGTTGATACCCATATTTACGTTGACGGCTGCGAGGCTGATAGGAGCGTAGTAGGCCGGTTCGTATTTACACATGGGAACATCTGCACCGATGAAGAAGTTGAAACCGCGCGGGTGGAAATTCAGCATGATGCCGGCATCGGAGCCGAAGTTGGCCAAAGCGGAAAGATCGACCTTTTTCCAGTCCGACAACTTTTCCGAACCGTTGATCAGGAAGCACTCCGCACTACCGGTCTCCTTGCCCTCAAGCGAGCCGGTAATTTTCACTTTATAATAATACGAAGCCTCGTCAACCTGCGTCGGCTTATAAGGGTAGGTAATCGCGCTGTTGGCCATATACAGATAGCTGACCTGACGCGGTTCCACAAATTCGATCATCGGAGTTGCATAACCGCTCGTATATCCGTCGAAATAACCGATCATGCAGTTCGACGAACCGTTTGCTCCCTTATCGGCCCATACCATAAACTGGTTCGCATAATTGACGCTCGTAGCCGTTCTCCCGTAATTGGCAGACAAGACGAAACCGCCCCAATAGTCTCCGTAGCCGATGTCGGCTGAAAAATAGGTTCCGAACCAAATCTTCTCATCCGAGGTCGAACAAAGATACCCGTTGTAAACGCCACCTACGGCCAGATCGTCGTAGCTGCCGCCCTTCGCCCAAAAGACATTATGGTGATTTCCCGCCGCAGAACCGCCGCTAACGGTAATGTCGCCGAGCTGTACAGCCTTGCCGTCGATAGCAAGCATCCCCTCGCTCGTTTCGAAAGAAATCAAATTAGACGGTTCCGGCTCCGGATCGGGATTGGGGTCCGGATCGGGTTCCGGATCGGGTTCGCTCACATGCACGGTACAGGTTGCCGACACCGAACCGTATGTCGCCGAGATTTTGGCGGTTCCGGCAGCCACGGCCGTCACAAGACCCGATTCGGAGACCGTCGCGAACTCCTCGGCATCCGAAGACCACACCACGTCGTCGGTGGTATTCGCCGGCGCCGGCGTTGCGGTGAGTTGCAGGGTTTCGCCGACTGCAAGTTCTTTTTCCGTACAATCGAGCACAACCGCAGTCGCAGGGACGCGGGAATCGCCGTCATCGTCCGAGCAGGCGGCCAAAGCGCAGGCCGCAAATGCGAAAAGCAAGAGTTTTTTCATCGTTCGTCTGATTTTAAGTATGTTCGTAAAATAAAAAATCCGGTCCCGGAACCTCTCTGAATCGAACCTTTTTCACGTCCATACCCGTATTTCAGCCACGAAATACCAAGACTTGCGATGCTCCGTTCTCCGCAGACACACCCCGAAAAAAGATTCTTCCTCGTCGGGAAGCTGCAAGGCAGGTCTTCTGGCTCGTTCCTGCCGCAACGCCTTCCCGGCCCTCTCGGACCAGTGGCTTTCAGCGTGTCGCGGCAACTCTCGGAACTTACAGCAGCGGGAACTGCTGCCGATTTTCACGGCATTCCCATTTAATCACACGGGGCCTTGCCCGGCCCTTTGTGAACCATTGCGGTGCAAATTTAGGAAATAAATTCGTATCTTTGCCTCCGCAAACATAAAATTCGCAAAAAATTATGAAGCACGCATACGTATTCCCGGGCCAGGGCGCCCAGGCCGTCGGAATGGGCAAAGACCTCTACGACAACGTTCCGGCTGCGAAGGAACTCTTCGAGAAAGCCAACGAGATCCTCGGTTTCCGCATTACCGACATCATGTTCGCCGGTACGGACGAAGAACTGAAGCAGACCCGCGTCACCCAGCCCGCCGTATTCCTCCACTCGGTGATCATGGCCAAGGCGCTGGGCGTGAAGCCCGATGCCGCCGCCGGACACTCTTTAGGCGAATTCTCGGCCCTCGTGGTCGCCGGAGCGCTCTCGTTCGAGGACGGTCTGAAGCTCGTTTCGAAGCGCGCCATGGCCATGCAGGCCGCCTGCGAAGCGCAGCCCGGAACGATGGCCGCCATTCTCGGTCTGGAAGACAAGGTCGTGGAGGAGATCTGCGCGTCGGTCGACGGCGTGGTCGTCGCCGCCAACTACAACTGCCCGGGCCAGCTGGTGATCTCGGGAGCCGTGGAGGCCGTAGACGCCGCCTGCGAGAAATCGATGATGGAAAAGTGCACCGGGTCGTGGCTGGGCATCCG
>OGZL01002750.1_pt1 | contig 12727 bp, 7 predicted proteins | sample 1576761 | NCBI WGS metagenome assembly OGZL01 (sample SAMEA3541595, study PRJEB24748) | human gut metagenome | biome: human gut; feature: human-associated habitat; material: faeces | place: China | collected 2012
ACCGTCGCGATGTTGTCGGCATCGTTCGTCATGCGGCTCATGAGGTCGCCGTGCGGATGGCAATCGAGATAAGCGAGCGGCAGGCCGTTGATCTTCTCGAAGAGGTCCTTGCGCAGATGCCGGATGATGCTCTGGCTCAGGCGCGCACTCAGGCGCCCCTGGAAGAAGAGCAGCACGGCGTAGAGCGCGCAGGCCCCGAACATCCAGGAAAGGATGCCCGGCACCTTGTCGTAGGCGGCGGCCGTGATGGCGTCGATGGCCCAGCTCATGAAGACCGGCGCGCTGACGCCGGCCGCGACGCTGATAGCAACGATGAGCGTGAGGATCGCAACGCGCCAGCGCTCCGCCCGGAAGTACTTTTAATGTTTTCCCTGCAAAAATCCTGAAATCTGCTGTTTTTTAACTCCACATAATTTCTATATTCCATTCCCAAATCTGAAGCTGCTATTTGAGCTTTGTCCTTCATTTTGTACAAAATATAAGTTCTAATAATAACAGACTTAGCTTTCAAAAGCTCCTCCGGCTCACTTTCGTCCATCTGTGCCATAAGAACGTAAAATATGAAGTTCTCCATATCCATTTCAAAGCTGTAGTTTTTATTATCCACTAATATTGTTTTCCCTGAGGACTTAGCCTTAGATATTTTGTTTCCGTTTACAAGAACACATACACTACCTATAACTAACGGGAAAAGAATCGAAAATAATATTAGCATAATAAACTTTTTTCTATCTGTCATTTGGTTATTCCTAAAAATCCCTTATACTAACTTATTTTTCAAAAATCATTTATATGATTGTAGTGCATACAAAAACCCCAAAAAACCAGACATTACACTCTAACTTTTTGGGGTTTCATTTTAATTATATTTGATTATATCTATTGTGACACTTTCACAATTTTCTGTAATCTATACGTCCATTTTAACTTTTACTTTTTCAAGATGCCAAATATCCTGTACGTATTCTTCGATTGTTCTGTCAGATGTAAACTTACCAACATTAGCTACATTTAACATAGCTGACTTAGCCCAGCCTTCTTGGTTTCTGTAAGCTTCTTCAACTCTCTTCTGAGCTGCTGCATATGACTTGAAATCTTTAAGAATAAAGTATCTGTCAGCAACATCTGTTTCCTGAGTGTTAAGTAATGAGTTGTAAATTGGTCTGAATCTTTCAGGATCATCTGGAGAATAGAATCCGTTAATCAACTGCATAAGAACTTTTCTAATGTCCATATCTGAGTTGAAAATATCCATTGGATTATATCCGCCATTGTTTTCGTAGTTAATAACTTCATCTGAAGATAAACCAAAGATAAATGCGTTCTCTTCGCCAACTTCATCAACTATTTCTACGTTAGCACCATCCATTGTTCCAAGTGTTAAAGCACCATTTAACATAAACTTCATATTACCTGTGCCTGAAGCTTCTTTTGATGCTGTTGAAATCTGTTCTGAAACATCTGCTGCCGCAAAAATAATTTCAGCATTTGATACACGGTAGTTTTCAATAAATACAACTTTAATCTTTCCATTAATTGATTCATCATTGTTAATTACATCAGCAACGCTATTGATTAACTTGATTGTAAGCTTAGCAATCTTGTAACCTGCTGCTGCTTTTGCACCAAAGATAAATGTTCTTGGATAAAATTCCATTTCAGGATGTTCCTTAATCTGGTTGTATAAATACATTACATGTAAAATATTTAATAACTGACGCTTATATTCATGAAGTCTCTTAACCTGAACATCAAAAATAGAACGTGGGTCTACATCAATACCATTATGTTCTTTAATGTATTTTGCAAGACGTACTTTGTTCTGATATTTAATATTCATAAATTCAGCCTGAGCTTTCTTGTCATCTGCGTATACTTCTATTCCCTTAATCTTTGGAAGGTCTGTAATCCAGTCATCTCCAACCTTTCCTGTAACCCATTCTGAAAGAAGTGGATTAGCATGGAGAAGGAATCTTCTCTGTGTAATACCGTTGGTCTTATTGTTGAACTTCTCCGGCATCATTTCATAGAAATCTTTTAATTCCTGATGTTTTAAAATTTCTGTATGAAGTTTTGCTACACCGTTAACTGAGAAACCTGCACAAATTGCAAGATGAGCCATCTTAACCTGACCATCATAGATAATTGCCATCTTAGCAACTTTATCATGATTTCCAGGGTATTTGTTTTCGATTTCAATGCAAAATCTTCTGTTGATTTCTTCAATAATCTGGTAACATCTTGGAAGTAATCTTGAGAATAATTCAATTGGCCATTTTTCAAGAGCTTCGCTCATAATTGTATGGTTAGTGTATGCGCATGAATGTGTTGTAATATCCCAAGCTTCATCCCATTCTAAGTTATATTCATCCATTAATAATCTCATAAGTTCTGCAACTGTAAGTGTCGGATGAGTATCGTTCATCTGGAATACTACCTTTTCAGGTAATTTTCTAATATCATCATGATTCTTTAAGTATTTCTTAATTGCTGTCTGTAAACTTGCTGAAACAAAGAAATACTGCTGTTTTAATCTTAATTCCTTACCTGCATAATGATTGTCATTAGGATAAAGAACTTCTGTAATAGTCTTTGCAAGGTTCTCCTGTTCAACTGCAGCCATATATGAACCCTTGTCAAATTCATCAAGATTAAAGTGTACTACAGGTTCAGCGTCCCAAATTCTTAATGTATTAACTACGTTGTTTCCGTAACCAACGATTGGCATATCGTATGGAATAGCATTAACTGACTGGTAGCCTTCCTGAATAAAATAATTACGTCCGTCTCTGTTTTCTACTCTTACATATCCGCCAAACTTAACTTCACAAGCATATTCTTCACGCTTGATTTCTAATGGATTAGCATGTCTTAACCAGTCTTCAGGTATTTCTTTCTGATATCCGTTTTCAATCTTCTGCTGGAACATACCGTATTTGTATCTGATACCACATCCATAAGCAGGATAGTTAAGTGTTGACAAACTATCTAAGAAACATGCTGCCAATCTACCAAGACCACCATTACCTAAAGCTGCATCAGGTTCCTGATCTTCGATTACATTAAGATCAAGTCCTAATTCTTCAATAGCTTCCTTGATTTCATCTCTGCTTGAAAGATTGATAATCATATTTCCAAGAGCACGGCCCATAAGAAATTCCATTGATAAATAGTATACAATCTTAGCATCCTTCTCATCATATGCTTTCTGAGTTGCTATCCACTGATCGATTACAATATCCTTTACTGCATAAGCAACACATACAAACTTATGTCTGTCACTTATTTCATCAAGGCTTTTTCTGTAAAGCATTTTAGCCTGTTCTTTCACACGCTTCTTGAATTCTGCCTTGAATTCTTCATGCTTTTCCATACCTTCGTTCTTAGCCATATTAAATCTCCTTTTTTATGCGATTAGAGAGAAACAATGACAGGCATTGTTTCTCTCTTTTTAATAAATTTTATAGCCAAATATTTCAAGTCAAATTCTAAAGAGCTTTTTCTACGCCAAAAGTTACCTTTTCGCCGTTAATATTCCACTCTTTTTCATACCCGTTTATTTTACCAAATATGACATTATCTGCCAACACTTCAGACTTAATTTCGTCAAGATTGTTCTCAATTATAGCTCTTATTGTATCGTTTTTATCTACATTTACCACAATTTTGTCCATTACCTGGAAATCAGCTTCTTTTCTCATTGTCTGAATCTTACTGATTATTTCTCTAACAAACCCTTCTTCAATAAGTTCATCTGAAAGTTTTGTATCAAGTACTACAGTAATATTATTATCGCTTTCTGATACATATCCCTCAACCTGAGCCATATCAATAAGTAAATCTTCTTTTTCAAGAACTACTTCGTTGCCGTCAAAATCGAATGTTAAAGGTTCTCCGGCATTTATCTTATCCATAGCCGCATTTCCGTCTAATGATGATAATGCTTCTTTAATCTTGCCTAAGAATTTACCATATTTAGGTCCAACTGTTCTAAGCTGTGGCTTAAATGAATATGAAGTAAATGCTCTTACATCATCTGTAAACTCAACTTCCTTAACATTTAATTCTTCTTCAATAATTTCTTTGTAGAAATCAGATAATTCAAATTCTGCCTTAACGAACATCTTTCCAATTGGCTGTCTATTCTTAATTGCAGATGCATTTCTACATGCACGACCAAGTACTACAATATCAAGTACTCTTTCCATGTTTTCTTCCAATTCTTTGTCAATGTAAGATTCATTAACTTCTGGGAAGTCACATAAATGAATACTTTCAGGTGCTGTTTCATCTACGCTTCTTACGATATTCTGATAAATATCTTCTGTCATAAATGGAATCATTGGTGCAGCAGCCTTTGATACTGTAACAAGTGCTTTATATAATGTCATGTAAGCATTAATCTTATCCTGTGGCATGTCTTTTGCCCAGAAACGTTCTCTTGAACGTCTTACATACCAGTTACTCATATCATCTACAAAATCATCTAATGCTCTTGCAGCTTCAGGGATTCTGTAGTTACCAAGGTTTTCATCTACTGCCTTAACCATAGAGTTAAGTTTTGATAATAACCATTTATCCATAACACTTAATTTATCATAATCAAGTGTGTATTTTGTTGGGTCAAACTGATCAATTTCAGCATATAAGACATAGAACGCATATGTGTTCCAAAGTGTTCCCATAAACTTACGCTGTCCTTCCTGGACTGCTTTACCATGGAAACGGTTTGGAAGCCATGGAGCTGAGTTAGTGTAGAAATACCATCTGATGGCATCGGCACCATACTGTCCTAATGCTTCAAAAGGATCTACTGCGTTACCCTTTGACTTACTCATCTTCTGTCCGTTTTCGTCCTGAACGTGACCAAGTACGATTACGTTCTTGTATGGCGCCCTATCAAACAATAATGTTGATTCAGCCATTAACGAATAGAACCATCCTCTTGTCTGGTCAACAGCTTCTGAGATAAAATCTGCAGGGAACTGTTTTTCAAATAAATCTTTATTTTCAAATGGATAATGATGCTGTGCAAATGGCATTGCTCCTGAGTCGAACCAGCAGTCAATAACTTCAGGTACTCTCTTCATTGTGCCACCACACTCTTTACACTTAAATGTTACTTCATCAATGTAAGGTCTGTGTAATTCAACCTTAGCATTATCAGGATTTCCACTTCTTTCTGCTAATTCTGCACGGCTGCCAATTGATTCCTGACATCCGCAATCGCAACATTCCCAGATATTAAGTGGTGTACCCCAATAACGGTTTCTTGAAATACCCCAATCCTGTACATTTTCAAGCCAGTTTCCAAAACGTCCTTCACCGATTGATTTTGGAATCCAGTTTACTGTGTTATTATTTGCAACAAGTTTATCCTTAACTTCTGTCATCTTAATAAACCATGATTCTCTTGCATAATAGATTAATGGTGTATCACATCTCCAGCAATGTGGATAATCATGTTCAAACTTAGGTGCATCAAATAACTGTCCTCTCTTGTCAAGGTCTACTAATACCTTAGGATCAGCATCCTTTACAAATAAACCTGCATAAGGTGTGTCTTCTGTAAGTTCACCCTTTTCATTTACAAGCTGTACAAAAGGAAGGTCATAGTTACGTCCTACATTAGCATCATCTTCACCGAAAGCAGGAGCAATATGAACAATACCTGTACCATCACTCATAGTAACGTATGTGTCACATGTTACAAAGAAACCTTTCTTTCTCTGCTTATCAGCAATAGCCTTTGCACATTCATATAATGGTTCATATTCTTTATGTTCAAGGTCAGCACCCTTCATTGTTTCTAATACTTCATAAGCTTTTTCGTCTTCTGTTGCAAGCTTTCCTAATACTGTGTCAAGTAAAGCTTCTGCCATATAATAAGTATATCCGTCAGCTGCTTTAACCTTGCAGTATGTGTCATTAGGGTTAACACAAAGAGCTACGTTAGATGGAAGAGTCCAAGGTGTTGTTGTCCATGCAAGGAAATATGCATCTTCACCAACAACTTTAAATCTTACGATAGCTGAACGTTCCTTAACTGCCTTGTATCCCTGTGCAACTTCCTGTGATGAAAGAGGTGTTCCACATCTTGGGCAATAAGGTACAATCTTAAAACCTTTGTATAATAATTTCTTATCCCAGATAGTCTTTAAAGCCCACCATTCAGATTCAATAAAATTATCATCATAAGTTACATATGGGTTTTCCATATCTGCCCAGAAACCAACTGTTCCTGAGAAGTCTTCCCACATTCCCTTGTATTTCCATACAGATTCCTTACATTTCTTAATGAAAGGTTCCATACCATATTCTTCAATCTGTTCTTTTCCATTTAAACCTAATAATTTTTCTACTTCAAGTTCTACAGGAAGTCCATGTGTGTCCCATCCTGCCTTTCTTGGAACCATATATCCCTTCATTGTTCTGTATCTAGGGATCATATCTTTAATTACACGTGTTAATACGTGTCCGATATGTGGTTTTCCGTTAGCTGTTGGAGGTCCATCATAAAAAGTATATGTTGGTCCTTCTTTTCTATTTTCCATACTTTTTTCAAAGATGTGATTGTCATCCCAGAATTTTTCTGTTTCTTTTTCTCTGTCAACAAAGTTCAAATTGGTTGATACCTTCTTGTACATTTCAATCTCCTTTCTTTTTTGTCATCAGATGTTTGCGAAAATAATGTATTCCCGGTATGCGACAGATTTTTCTACCGCAAACACGTTAATTTTCTTATTTTGCTCCGCCGCCTATGGTACAGCGAAAAACTAAACTCGCTTTGCTCAGACAGTCGTTTTATCGCTGTACACTATGCTCGCAAAATTACGAAAATTTGCCTATTGTTTGCTTGCAGAAAAAATCTGTCGCATATCCTATCTGCATTGTTTTCGCAAACATCCAATGATATCTGTGTATTTATTTTATTGTGCGTCCACTATGGAGCACTAAATAAAAAGGCTCCCGCCCTGTAAAGGACGAAAGCCTGTATTTTCGTTAACCACCTTTTACAGCATACGCAGGATTTCTCCTTTAATATGTGTTCCCTTTAACGGTGGATACCGTCAGCGCCTACTAAACTTTATACGTTCTTTGGGCTGCAACTCCAGAGTGATGTTCATATACCTGCTACTTGTATTCGGCTTCCACCTTATCCGAACTCTCTATAACGTTCACTATGCATTATTTATGCAAGGCAACTACTGTCTCTATCAACGCTTTTATTATTTTATTGTCCTTTTGGACTTTTTCTTACCTTGTTATTCTAATCTAACGAATATCAGTTGTCAACTTTTTTAAATAAGTTCTTCAGCTTCTTTTATATTATTTACCCCAATTATATTGATTCCAGTGATTTCTGTAAGATTTTTCTTGGATACAGCAGGCATTATACACGTTGTAAAACCAAGTTTCTTAGCTTCCTGTACTCTTTTGTCTGCCTGTGATACCGCTCTTACTTCTCCTGCAAGCCCTACTTCACCGAAAACTATTGTCTTTGGGTCTATTACTCTGTTCTTAAAGCTACTGATTAATGCCATTACTAATGCAAGGTCTAATGCCGGTTCATTGATTTTCATTCCACCTGCTATATTAACATATGCATCATAATCGCACATCTGAACTCCAATTCTTTTTTCGATAACTGCCATTAAAAGATTAACTCTGTTATAGTCTGTTCCCACCGCCGTTCGTCTTGGCATTCCAAAGTTGGTGTGGGATATTAATGCCTGTATTTCTACAAGAATCGGTCTTGTTCCTTCCATTAAGCATGCCACAACTGAACCTGAAGCATCCTCAGGTCTTCCATCTAACATAAATTCTGACGGATTTAATACTTCCCTAAGTCCTTCTGAACTCATTTCAAATACTCCAATTTCATTAGTTGAACCAAAACGGTTCTTAACTCCTCGGATTATTCTATATGCTGCATGTCTGTCACCTTCAAAATATAAAACCGTGTCAACCATATGTTCCAAAACCCTAGGTCCTGCAACAACCCCTTCTTTGGTTACGTGACCTACAATAAATATTGGAATGGTATTACCTTTAGCTAACTGCATAAGAAAGTTAGTTGACTCCCTAACCTGACTTACACTGCCTGGAGCTGAGCCTATATCCTCTCTTAGCATAGTCTGTATTGAGTCTATTACTACTGCATCAGGTTTTGTTTCTAAAATAACTGACTCTATTATATCAAGACTTGTCTCTGACAAAAGACTTAAATTATCGGAAAACTGTCCCATTCTGTTTGCTCTAAGCTTAATCTGCTTAAGGGATTCTTCTCCTGAAATATATAAAATCTTCTTGCCATTATTTGACATATTTCTACATACCTGAAGAAGTAATGTGGACTTTCCTATTCCCGGATCACCGCCTACAAGTATTAGCCCGCCGGGAACTACTCCCCCTCCTAATACTCTGTCCAGTTCTCCAAAACCTGTTGTGATTCTCTCCTCATCATCTGCCGTAACCTGATTTATTGTTACCGGTTTATTATTAATTAATCCCCTTCTAATGTTATTGTTGGTCTTTGCCCCCATCGGTTCTTCTACAAAAGTTCCTACCTCTTTACATCCCGGACACTGTCCTAACCATTTACTTGACTCGTAACCGCACTCTTTGCAAAAGAAAACCGTCTTTTTTGATTTTGCCATGGCTCTCCTATTTTGTTTTGTAGCTTTATTTTATATCTTAATTTAAAATCTTAATTATTATGCTGTTACAACTTTTACAGTAGTAAGATTTCCGTTTTCTAAATCTACATCCAATGTAATCTTTCCGCCAACGTCTGTCTTAGATACTCCAAGGTCTCTGTCTCCAACAAAAACTCTGTATTCCTTGTTAGATTCTAATTCTAATGTAATCTGTGTCTGACCTTTTCCGTCTACGAAAAAGCTTACTTCATCTGCTGTTTCCTTAAAAACGCTTACTGCTGTTCCCGGAATTGATTCATAAACAAAAGTTCCGTTCTTTTCAAGTTTTGTAATTTCCTTAAATGTTTTTACTTTATATAAATCTCCATTAACTTCAAAGTCTGCTAACTTTGTTTTCTGTGGTAATTCATAATTACCGAAGCTGATTGAACCATTATTTTCTTTTCTGATTAATTCCTTAATTACTGCCATTTTGTCCTCCTGTTATTAAATCATCTAATGTGACTTTATCTATTTTTTTTGGTAGTTCTAGTATAATACATTTTAAACTATTCTGCCACAGAAAAAGTTACGGATTTGTTCTTATATGACACTGTAACTTTATCTCCCTGCTTAACTTTTTCTGCAAGTATTTCCTCTGCCAGATTGTCTTCTATTTTGTTCTGAATCATCCTTCTTAAAGGTCTTGCACCATACTTCTTATCGTAGCTTTCCTTTGCAAGGGCACTCTTCAGTGTTTCAGTATATTTAAGCTCAATATTCATCTGTTCCTTAACCTGTTTTGCAAGATTTCTAAGCATAATGTTAACTATACTCTTTACTTCTTTTTCAGTTAAAGCATGGAATACTATAATTTCATCAATTCGATTAATAAACTCAGGTTTAAACATTAACTTAACTTCTTCCATAACACTTGCTTTCATCTTTTCATAATCCTGCTTCTCTGTTATGTCTCTGCTAAAGCCTAAATGTTTAGGGTCTATTATTCTGTTTGCTCCTGCATTTGATGTCATAATAATAATTGTATTTTTAAAGCTAACTTTTCTACCCTTTGAATCTGTAATCTGGCCGTCATCAAGAACCTGTAACAATATGTTAAACACATCAGGATGAGCTTTTTCGATTTCATCAAAAAGAACTACTGAATATGGATTTCTTCTAACCTTATCACTAAGCTGTCCGCCTTCTTCATATCCAACATATCCCGGAGGTGAACCAATAAGTTTTGATACACTGTGTTTTTCCATATATTCTGACATATCAACACGAATCATTGAATCTTCTGAACCGAAAACTGCTTCTGCCAATGTTTTTGAAAGTTCTGTTTTTCCTACACCTGTAGGTCCCAAAAACAGAAATGAACCAATTGGTCTATTGGCACTTTTTAGTCCCACTCTTCCTCTTCGTACAGCCTTTGCCACGGCAGTTACAGCTTCTGTCTGGCCTACAACACGCTTATGCAATATTGATTCTAACTTTAATAATCTCTGCTGTTCGTTCTTTCCCATTTTTGTTACCGGGATTCCTGTCCACATTGATACTATTTCTTCTATTGTATTTTCATCAATAACAGGTCTGTATTCTTTCTCTGTTCCCTGCCACTTTGCAATAGCCTTATCAAGAGCTGCCTGTGCTTTGTCTAAATCCTTTTTGCGCACTGCTGCTCCTTTGAAATCTCCGTGTCTTACGCACATTTCAAGTTCAAGATTTAATTCAGCTACATCAAGTTCTTTATTTGTTACTGACTTTGGCTTTGGTTTTTCCTTAATTCTTACTTTTGAACATGCCTCATCTATTAAGTCAATTGCCTTGTCCGGAAGATTTCTGTCATTAATATATCTTGTTGAAAGTTTTACTGCAGCTTCCACTGCTTCATCTGAAATATTAACCTTATGAAATTCTTCATAAGCACTTTTTAATCCATGCAAAATCTCAATAGTCTGGGCTTCTGTAGGCTCCTCAACAGTAACCGGCTGAAATCTTCTCTCAAGGGCTGCATCTTTTTCAAAATACTTTCTGTATTCTGCAATTGTTGTTGCCCCTATAACCTGAAGACGTCCTTTTGTTAATGATGGTTTCAAAATATTTGAGGCATCCATTGAACCTTCTGCGCCACCGGCACCGATAATTGTATGAATTTCATCAATAAAAAGAATAATGTTTCCTGAATTTTCAACTTCATCCATTATTCTTTTTAATCTTTCCTCAAACTCGCCTCTATATTTTGAGCCTGCAACAGTACCTGAAAGATCAAGACTTATTAATCTTTTTCCTTCCATTGTTTCAGGAACAAGTCCCTGTACAATCTTCTGGGCTATTGCCTCAACTATTGCTGTCTTACCAACACCCGGCTCTCCTATAAGACAAGGATTATTCTTTGTTCTTCTGCTTAAAATCTGAATAATTCTTCTTATTTCAACATCTCTTCCAACTACAGGGTCAAGCTGACCTGCCTTTGCTGCCTTAGTCAAATCTCTTCCGAACTGGTCTAATGTTGGTGTTGCAGAAACGTTGTCATCTCTTTGACGCTTTTCTGTCTGGATGTACTGTCTTATCTCTCTTGGATCTCTATTTGTAAGTTTTAAAATATCTGCACAAATCTTTTTAATATTTACCCGAAAACTTGTAAGAATACAATGTGCCTCACAATCAGGATCTGCAACTATGGCAAGAAGAATATGCTCTGTTCCAATCTGAGGCAATCCCTGTTTTGATGCCTCTACATAAGCTCTTTCCAATATTGCCTTGGCCCTTGCTGTTGTTTCCAGATTTCTGCTTCTGGACCTTGTACGCACTCTGCCTTCTATTCCCATGTCCTCACTAATGGCTTTCATTATATCTGCATAAACAAGATTATAGTTATACAAAATATTTGCTGCCACACCTTCTGATACTTTGGAAATGCCTGCCAATAAATGTTCCGTGCCGATATAATTCATACCAAAACTTATAGCCACTTCTTTAGCATATTCCATAGCTTCAATAGCCTGTCTGGTAAAATTACCTCTTTCCATTACCTTTCCTCCATATTTTTCTGCTAACATACCCCAGACCGAAGTCTGGGGTATTCCTAATTAATCTAAATCAATAAATTCAAAATCTTCATCATCCTCATCGTCATCCGGAAGCATGTCTTTTAATGTTTCTTTCATATCTTCTTCCGCTTCTAACTGAGCTTTTTCAGATTCTTTCTCTATTTCATCTTCAGTTGTTTCTGCCGCATCTTCTATGTCATCTAAATCTAATACAACATCCTGATTCAAATCAGTAGCTTCTTCAACCTGTGGAATTTCCACATCATCTGCTTCAGGGAAATCTTCAACAACCTCATCTAAAACTTCTGGTTCTTCAACAGTTTCAGGAATTGAAACATCTTCAGGTTCTTCTATTTCTTTAACCTGTTCTTCCATAGGTTCAATTTCATCTGATTCTTCCACGTCATTTGATTCTGTTGAATCTTCTGCATCTTTCTTGTCTTTTCCATTGCCATTGTTTTTGTCATCATATTTTTTCTGCTTGGCAAGTCTTTTTTCTTTTCTGTTAAGCTTAATATTTATAATAACAAAAATAAGAATAATTCCGTCCCGCACCTTACAACATTTTATGCAAAAGGAGTGTACGAAACAATGAAAATGATGACCGGTGTAATGCCAAAAGAGACCATGGAAATCAGCGAAATCCTGGCGTCTGACCTGTATGGGCAGACGATTAGCGTCAACGGAGCCGTTCATACGGTGCGTGATATGGGCGAAGTCGCCTTTGTAGTCCTTAGAAAAAGAGAAGGTCTGCTGCAGTGCGTATATGAAGAAGGCGTGACTGCCATTGACCTGAAGGAACTCAAAGAAGGTGCAGCTATCGAGGTGAGCGGTGTATTAAATAAGGAAGATCGCGCGCCGGGAGGATTCGAGATCCGCATGAAAGAGGTCAAAATCCTTTCCGAGCCGACAGAAAGCCTGCCGCTTCCAATTGCGAAATGGAAGATGAATACTTCCCTGGAAGCCAAATTAAATCACTTCCGACGGGAAAATCTGCTTCGTAGAGCCGTCCAGTTGCTGTTCCGTGGCCAT
>OGZL01002753.1_pt1 | contig 12717 bp, 6 predicted proteins | sample 1576761 | NCBI WGS metagenome assembly OGZL01 (sample SAMEA3541595, study PRJEB24748) | human gut metagenome | biome: human gut; feature: human-associated habitat; material: faeces | place: China | collected 2012
GGTTCATTTGCAACAGGCGGTGCAGTAACCGCAGTTATGCTCATCAACGGCTGTCCCGTTTGGGCAACAATCATCGTAGCAATCCTTGCAGGTCTTGCGGCAGGTCTTGTAACGGGACTTCTTCACACGCTTCTCGGAATCCCCGACATTCTCGCAGGTATCCTCACACAGATTGCTCTTTATTCAATTAACCTGAATATTATGGGAAAATCAAACCTCCCAATCAGCTACAGAAACTATACGCTTGTTGTTTCTGCAAGCAATATAAATATGGCAATTCTCGTAGGACTTGGAATTTGTGCCGTTGTAATTGCCGCAATGTATTGGTATTTCGGCACGGAACAGGGTTCAACAATCCGTTCAACAGGTTCAAACCCTGCAATGAGCAAGGCACAGGGCATTAACATCAATTTTACAAAGGTAATTGCTCTTGCACTTTCAAACGGGCTCGTTGCACTTTCGGGTTCACTTTTTGCTCAGTATCAGGGCTTTGCCGACATCAATATGGGTCGTGGCGCAATCGTAATCGGTCTTGCCGCTGTAATCATCGGTGAAGTTCTCGGTGAGGCAATTTTCCGCAAGCACATGAATTTCATCATCAGAATGCTCTTTGTAATTGTCGGCGGTATTCTCTATTATATCGCAATGGGCATTGTACTCTGGCTCAAAATGCCGACAGATGATACAAAGCTCTTCACGGCAATTATCGTTGCAATCTTCCTTGCAGTTCCGTATCTTCAGAAAAAGAGAAAGACTTCATTCAAGAAGGTTGCAAAAATGAATGCTAAAAACGCACAGAAGGAGGGTTAAGAATGCTTGAAATCAAGAATGTATGGAAAACCTTTAATAAAGGCACAGTAAATGAAAAGCAGGCGCTCTGCGGAGTTAATCTCACCCTCAATGACGGCGATTTTTGTACGGTAATCGGCGGTAACGGTGCAGGCAAGTCAACAACACTCAACGCAATTGCAGGCGTGTGGCCTGTTGACTGCGGTCAGATTCTCATTGACGGCAAGGATATTTCCGCATTGCCCGAGCATAAAAGAGCGCCGTACCTCGGCAGAGTATTTCAGGACCCGATGACAGGCACGGTAGCCGATATGGAAATTATAGAAAACCTCGCAATTGCCGCAAGACGAGGCAAGAAAAGAGGACTTTCATGGGGTGTAAAGGCTGACGAAAGATTTCGTTACCGTCAGATGCTTGCAGAGTTCGACCTCGGACTTGAGGACAGAATGTCATCAAAAGTAGGACTTCTCTCTGGCGGTCAGCGTCAGGCAATAACACTCCTTATGGCAACAATCAAAAAGCCAAAGCTTCTTCTGCTTGACGAGCATACAGCCGCCCTTGACCCGAAAACAGCCGCAAAGGTGCTTGAGCTTTCCGACAAAATCATTGCCGAAAACAACCTTACGGCACTTATGGTAACTCATAATATGCATGACGCAATTACTCACGGCAACCGTCTTATTATGATGAGTGACGGCAAAATTATCCTCGATATCTCGGGTGAAGAAAAGAAAAATCTTACGGTTGAACACCTCCTCGAAATGTTTGAAAAAGCAAGCGGTTCAAAGCTTGAAAACGACCGTATGCTTTTAAGTAAGGATAAATAATCAAAAATCATATAATCTCAAACAAAATGCCCGACACCACAGTCGGGCATTTTTATTTGTATATTAAACTATGCACGGTTATCCGTAGCTGTGTCCGTCGGACTGCCGTCACGCAAAGGCGGAAAATTTTCCGTCAAACTGATTTTATAATGTTACTTTACAACATTCAAATATTGAACTTTCAGCAAAATAACATTATCAAATTTGTAACACACGGCATAACAATTTCTTAATCGGAATAATTAAAAACACCGATATATAGACGAATTCTACAAAAAACGCACCATAACTTGTGCATAACATAAAATTATCTTGTCAAAACGGCAAAACTAAATGTAAAAACAAACACAAAACTATCACATTAAACAAACACAATAAAATTACTGCAACCTAATTGAAAAAATCAATCTAAAATGGTATAATCTACTATAAAGAATATGGGTTAGTGTTCGCATTTTGACTGAAACAAGCTCAAGGACACATTTTTTAGCTAAAGACACGGCACTTTTTGTAAATTAGCAACAAAATCCCGTGGCTTTGACGATTATGTTTCACCGTTGGTCAGGCGGTAAAGGTCGAACCCGAACCTAACCAAAACCAAAATATTCGGTTATGGAGGTAATAATTATGAAAACAAAAATTTCTCATTTAGGCAGAAGCACTGTTTCCGTCATCCTTGCGGTAATGATGCTCCTGTCAACAATGCTTATCGGCACTATAAGTGTTAATGCGGCTGATTTTTTTACAGTTGGAGATACTTTATATTTGGATATTTCAGGTGCAAAGTATGATGCTACTGCGGATAATGCTGAGTTTTACATAAAATTTTATAAAGACGGTTCTAGTGATTTTAGTTGGTCGAAACTTAGCCAAAATGAAAACAGTAAAGTATATTCCGGTACAGTTCCGACTGGAGAATGGGATCGTGCTGTATTTACAAGGGTTAATAGTCAAACTTTTGACTCCACTAAAAGTTGGATTGCTAGTACTGTTTACTCAAGCGCTACAACAACAATAAGTGATAAGGGCAATAATAACTGTTGGTCACTTAATAATGGAGATATGAAGGGTACTTGGACAACCTATTCAGGCGGTTCAGGCGGTGGTTCGTCATCTACTGACTACTATGTAACAGGTGAAACTGGATTGGTAAATGGTTCTCAATGGATCACAAAACAGGAATCAGATAAGATGACATATAATGAGACTGACGGCTTTTATTCAATCACATATTCTAACAGAGCTGCTGACACATATCAATTTAAGATTACAGATAATACTGGTGAATGGTATGGTTACGATGCTTTCACTGTGGAGAAGGGAAACGGCTGTACAGTTGATAAATCTGATGATAAGGATAAAAATATTTCAGTAACACTTAATCAAAATTCTAATGTTACAATCAAGTTTAATATTGATAGTAATAATAATAAACATCTTTATGTTATTGCAGAGTCTGCTCTTCCTAAAGTTGCTGATTCTGTGACTTTAACAGCTTCACCTGAAACTGTTAAAGTAGGTAATTCGGTTACTCTTACAGCTGTTGCTGATAACCCTGCTTCTTCCGCAAATCTCACATATAAATTTAATAAGACTTCCGGCGGTGAGGCTACTGAAACACCGAATAATAACACACTTACAGTAACCCCGACTGCAGCTGGCACTTATAAGTATACGGTCACAGTTTCAGCAGACGGTTATTCGCCTGTCACAAGCACCGAGGTTAGTTTTACAGTTACTGATTCTGTTAAATATTACTTAGGTGGTCGTGTTAAACAGGCACAGAACAATAGTGATTGGATTGCACCTGATAGTACTGATACTTCGTACCAATTTGTCGAAACTGAAATAGACGGTCTTTATAAATATGAATCAAATCAAACACCTGCTGCTTGGTCTGAAAAAAGAGGAAACGTACCGCAGTATTTTTATGTTCGTACATCATCGGGTAGTGCGCTTTACTATGGTAATGCTAAATCGGTCAGCGGTGGTTTAGCATTGACAGCACAAGGTCAAAAAGCTAATCTTGCTGTAATAAAAAATACCGATGTTAAAAATTTGATTTATATTAATAGTAATGATACGAGTACAAATGCAACATTTTGGCTTGATACAAGGAATGGCGAATATAAACTTTGGTATACAACAGCACTTCCTCATACTGTTGATGTAGCAGAGGGTGTATCGGCAACTGTTGATAAGGAGACAGCTACAGCCGGCGAAACGGTTACTGTTACTGCAACTCCTGAAAATGGCAAAGTTCTTGACACAGTAACTGTTGTGGGTGCTGACGGTAAATCAGTTGATACCACCGTAAGTGGCAACACCGCAACATTTACAATGCCTGATCAGGATGTTACCGTAACAGGTGTAACCTTCCGTGACGCAAAAACATACACAGTAACATTCAGTTCAAGTAACGATACATTCGGTACTGTTTCCGCAACGAACGGAGCAACTCCCATCAGTTCTTCCCCTGCAACAGTAACCGAGGACGATACAGTAACATTCACTGCAAAACCAGAGAGCGGCTACACTCTTTCCGACTGGACTGTAACGGCTAATGGTACATCAAATACTTATAACGATTCTTCACTTTCTCTTAAGATTACAGCTAACACAACCGTAACCGCTAACTTTAAAGTAGAAGATTCAGGTACAATCGTGAATAATATGTACTTTTTGTATGGCAGCACTAACAACCCAACAAGTTGGGAAGGACAGCAGGGATATAATCAATCAGGATATGGAAAGTACAATGTTTATGAAAAAGACGGAAAATATATAGTAACTCTTAATAAAGAACATTATAAACAACTGTATTTTGCTTTTTCAACATCTAACTATTATAAGAACATGACACCAAAGGATAAACTTGCCGGTGTAAATCCTGATAATCCTGTTGATTTAAGACTTGTAACCACCGGTAAAGAAAGTTTTAATGCAGATAATACCCAATATGTATTCGGTATGATGAGTATTGTAAGTGAAAATTCTGAATATATCGGGGATATAAAAATCATCTACGACCCGACTGCTAATACATATACGGTAAAAGCTACCAAAGATAGTGTTTCTGATACAACCGTAAATATTGTTGGTAAAGACGGTACAATTCGTGCGGGATATTACGGCAAGACAACATCTGCCTTGGGTGATACTGAACTTAAAGTAACTTCACCGGACGGCACTACTACTATTACTGCAATTGATTCATGTAATTTTGACGGTCATTCTCAGGGTGTTACTGCTAAGAAAGTTCCGTATGGCTCAACAGTAACCGTTACAACCAAAATTAAACCTGATGCAACCTTTGCAGGTCACAATGGCAGTGATTACTATGTTAAGGGATTCAGCGTAAACGGTTTTACAGGCGGTGTACTTACACAGCAAGAAGGCAGTTCACATACAGAGAATGTGTACGAATACACCTTTACTGTAAAAGAAGATGTTTATGCTGCTGCATCCACGATTGAAATTACCCCTATATATTTTCTTAAGAATGATTCGAACTGCGTTACATTCTATGTAGAGAACTTTATGGACGCTAAAGATAAATGGGGTGATACAATCGCATGCTATGCCTATTACAGCGATGGAGAGGCTCTTGGCGGTTATCCGGGACAGCCGATGGTCAACGCAGAAGGCAGTATATATATGCAGATTCCAAAGCACATAGGTGATGATGAATCTAATGTTGTTAAAGGTATTACCCTTAATAACTATGTATGGGATTATGTTCATGTATCAGATGGAAGTAAAGACAATAGTGTCAGAAAATCAAAGAACTGCCAGACATATGACTATGATGACTTTAAATATCTTGCAAATATGTCACAGGTAAATAGCAGTGATTCTGCCTCTGCTATTAAGAATATCGTATATCGTTTTAAGTATCATACTTATAATAATACTTCGGCTGAAGCCGGTAATGTTCCTAATGATACATTGAAAGCAACAACAGTTGATAATACTAAATATGAAGTGTTTGTTGATTATTATGATAAACCGACAGATATATTTGGTACAGTCATTAAGAATAGTGATAATGTAACAGTTGATACAGTAAAAGATCAAGAGGAATATTTGACAATTGTTTCTGACGGTTATGTTAACTATTACAAAGAAACTAAAAATTATCTCGGTCAATATGCTACAAAGTGGTATATTTACAATAAAGAAGGTCAAAAAGTCGCAGCACTTCCTCCGTCAGCACTTTTGTATGGTCTTACAAAATCATCAAGTGAACTCCAAAACCTTGTTAATCAGGATGCAGCTCCGTCAGATTTTATGAGTGATTCCGGTGCAAGTACAGATCTTATTTCCAATTATTGGGCTTCATTTAAATCGCTGTATAACAGTTATGCAGGTAAGTATGCTATAATTAACTATGAGTCAGCTATCCATTCAAGTGGCAGAGATAATGCTGATGTTCAGCCGGGTGAGCGTTGCGACGGTCGTTGGTACTATTCAGTTGATAATGCTAAAATTACAGGTGATATCAAAATAGAATATGCCGATACCCTCGACAGCTTTACTACAATGACAGGTGTTAAGACAGATACATTTATTGAGGGCACAGCTACAGGTAAAAATACAGCTGCAGAAGCTTACTTTACTTCACCTGCAGGTCAATCTACAGGTGATAAGCCGACTCATGTGGAAACAACCTCGGATAACTCTGAGAACTTTAAGTTTACGGTTGGTGCAACAAGTTCAACAACAAGCGGTTACACTTTCGTTGGTTGGTATCGTTTGATTGATGATACTTATAAGGCTGTTAATGACCCGTCTGAACTTAACAAGACTACCGGACAGGTAGCTCGAAATGCTAACGTTGTTTTGGTTGCTCGTTATATCAAAACTCCGGGCGGTTCAATGACCTTCCACCATTCATTGTACAACGGAACAAATGCAGGCGGCGGTAAAGCCACTACCGAAATTCAGGTTGTTGTAAAATCAAGTGATGGTAATATAGAGTACTACAATTCCGGTAGAATTGATTCTACTGCTTCAATTGATAAAAAAACTATTAGCGATATAGTTACTGGTCAGCAAGATGCTAAAATTACTGTTACTCTTTACACAACAACAAAGAACCTTTATGATTTCAAAGGCTACTATTCTGCTGAAAACACAACAGATATAACTGCTTTTGCTCCTACTACCGATGATTTTACAACAGGTGTTAGCGGAAACAGAAGAGATGGCCTTGTAACTACATCAGAATATACATTCTCGTTTAATGATTACTATACTAGGTATTCCGATATCCTTACTGCTACTGATGCGGGAACAGTATACTATAATTTCTATTCTGACATTACTTCTATTAAAGTACCTTATAAGGTTCAGTTCTCTTACACTGACAGAATGGGTGATCAAAAGTATTACAACAAGGCAGGTTATGTTGATCCCGAAAATACTTCATCATACACAATTGTTGAGGATACTACTAATGTTGAAGGTGTAAAATCACATCCTGTAAAGGTAACTCTTACAGATAGCTTTATCCTTTCTCTTGCACCGTATGAGTCAAACTTTACAAAGAATCTTACTTGGGATAATCCTAAAGATTCTAAGCCTTTCGATTCATCAGTTACTAACTCAATAGCTTCAGCTGTTGTTAAATCAACTCAGTCAGACAGAACAATCCACCTTAATGTTTTCCGTGATAATGATACTAAAGAACCTACTTCTCGTGATAATCAAAACGGTGCTTTTGTACTTTACGAAAAAGGTGGTTCAGCTGAATTACCTTACGGTTCAGTATTCTATACAAAAAATGATGACGGAACTTATACATATGATATCACTGCTCCGAAAACATATGAAGATAAAAGTGGTAATGAACTCAAATTTATGTATTGGGAAATTTACTCCGATCAGGATTGTGAGAATCTTGTTATTAAAGCATACAACAGTGAAGGACATTTCAGCTATGTAGCGTATGATAACTGTTGGATAGTTCCTGTTTATGGAAAAAGCTCAACTCCGGTTGCATCTGTTAAGGAAGTTTCTACTTCAACTCAGTTTATGGAAGTAACAAGAAACCAGTGGACAGCTGATACAAATTCCAAATTTGACGGATTTGACGCTGATGATATGACTACACTTGATAAAGCTGATGATTTCATTAAGGGTAACGGTGAAGACAAGCTTTACGCTGACTTTGTACTTAACTTCTTCTATAACGGCAAACAGCTCAATGTATTTGATCCTAACAGCAGTAAGGTTCAGACAGGTATTGTGATGCAGAAGTTAGAGTTAGAAAAAGATTCCATTGGTGTAGGTTACAATACTGATATGAAGTACTACGCTAATAAGTACACTGCTGACCTTTCCGCGGCAGCTGAAGATGCTAAAAATAAAATTTTGACAGGTAAATCAAGTATCGAGTCGCTCACAAAACAGATTAATAATGATAGACTTGATAACAAGAACAGACTTCAGTATTATGCTCGTTTCAATAATACCGAAACTAATGCAAATTGTGTTTATAGAGTTTACACTTATATTAAGTATGTTAATGAATCAAATGATACTGTTGTTGAACTTGGTAAACCTATCTACTTTACACTCTATGATGTTGCGAACGCAACCGTTTGATTTTAAATTTATTGTGTGCAACAGACAATACTGTTGCACACATAAAATTTAGGAAGGAGTTATTTATGAAAAAAGAGTATTCTTCTCCTGAATTTGAATTAGTAAAATTTAAATTCGAGGATATAATTTTGACCGGTAGTCTTGATGATACTCCTGAGGCTACTAAGAGTGATGGTGACGATTGGGGGTAATGATATGAAAAAAACATATTGTTTAAAATCCCTAAAACGCTTTTCCGGATTGTTATTATCTGTATTTTTGATTATTATTTCTACATTTCAAATTTCTGCGGCTTCATATGAAACCGACGGCTTTGTATATTCTGTTTCCGACGGTAATGCGAGCGTAACCGGATATAAAGGTGATAAGACCGATATTGTTCTTCCGCTTAAGCTTCAAAGCTGGTCTGTATCGGAAATTTCTGATTTTGCCTTTGTGGGAAAGACCGCAATAACATCGGTCAGGCTTAACGAAGCAAGATATCTTAGAAGAATCGGTACTGATTCTTTTTACGGTTGTACTTCGCTTGAATCAATTTCAATTCCTATTTGGGTGAGAGATTTTGGTGCTGCCGTATTTCAGAATTGCACAAGTTTAAAATCTGTTACCTTTAACTGTGTGCCGAGTAAAATTACCGATCAGATGTTTTACAATTGTACTTCTTTAGACAAGGTATATTTACCTGCCGGTACAAGTGCGATTGGTAAGAGTGCTTTTGGAAGCTGTACATCATTATCTGAGGTGTTTATTCCTACATCCGTGACTTCTATTGCTTCTAACGCTTTCAGAAACTCTCCGAATGTAACAATCAAGGGCAGCTACGGTTCTTATGCCGAGGAATATGCAAAGGCTAACAATATTCCGTTTGAGGGCATTTCTGCTTATGATGTCGGTGATGTAAATATGGATGGCGGGATTAATATTTTAGATGCAACTCTTGTGCAGAAGTATGTTGTCGGTATTGTTGAGCTTTCGGCAGAACAAAAACATCTTGCCGATTATAACAACGATGGTGACATCACGGTAGTTGACGCAACGGAAATTCAGAAGTTTATCGTTCATTTAAACTAACCAATAAAAAAACAGGCTCACTTTTTGTGAGTCTGTTTTATTTCGGAGGACGCTTTGCCAAAATATTTAATAGCTGATTTTATCGTTGAAATTGAACCAAAATTTGATTACTTAAAAAAATTGTGCGAACCGTTTTTGTATGAAGGGGAGAGAAGTGCAGATTTTTCTGCAATACCGTCAGACTCATACTTAAATTCCCTGTTGAGCCGTATGGTTGAAGGTTCAACCATTGATGAAGCCGAAGAATTTGCAACGGCGTCAATTTTTAACCGCAAAATAATTCACCGTGGCGCTATGCTTGTGCATTCCTCGGCACTTGTTTTTGACGGAAAAGCGTATTTATTTTCCGCCGATTCAGGCGTCGGCAAATCCACTCATACAAAGATGTGGCTGAAAAGATTCGGCTCAAAAGCTCATATTCTCAATGACGATAAGCCTGTTGTGAAAATTAAAAACGAAGTCCCGCTATGCTGTGGAACTCCGTTTGACGGCGGAAGCGGAATTGCTAACAACGAAACCGTTCCTGTAGGCGCTATAATATTCGTAGAACGCTCAGACGATAATTTTGTTACAATTCCTGACACAAATGAGATTGTACAAAGGCTCTACAAATCAACTGTCAAATATGTGAATAAGTCAGATGGAATGTCTTTGCTTTCAAATCTCGATAATCTTATTCGGCATACAAAATTTTATGTGTTGCATTGCAATACAGATGATTCTGCCGTGGATGTTGCCTACAACAATATAATTAAAAACTGCAAATAAAAGACGGTCTGTTCTCGCAGACCGTCTTGTTATATGTATAAAATTGATTACTTGATTTCCTTAATCCAGCCTTCGGGAGCTTCGATTCTGCCCATCTGAATACCTGTAAGTGTATCGTAAAGCTTCTTTGTAATCGGACCCATTTCATCCATACCGCTCGGGAAACAAATTTCCTTGCCGTGGTCGTTAATTTTGCCGACAGGTGAGATAACGGCAGCTGTACCGCAAAGACCGCATTCTGCAAAGTCCTTAACTTCATCAAAGTAAACTTCTCTTTCTTCAACCTCAAGACCAAGATAATGTTCAGCAACATACATAAGTGAACGGCGGGTAATTGAGGGGAGAATGCTGTTAGACTTTGGAGTAACAACCTTGTTGTCCTTTGTTACAAAAATAAAGTTAGCACCGCCTGTTTCTTCAACCTTAGTTCTTGTAGCGGCGTCAAGGTACATATTTTCGTCAAAACCTTCTGCATGAGCGGTAACAATAGCGTGAAGGCTCATTGCATAGTTAAGTCCTGCCTTGATGTGACCTGTGCCGTGAGGAGCAGCTCTGTCAAAGTCTGAAACCTTAATTGTAATAGGCTTTGCACCGCCCTTGAAGTAAGGACCTACAGGAGTAGTAAATACTCTGAACTGATATTCTGCCGACGGCTTAACACCGATTACAGGACCGCTGCCGAACATATACGGACGAATATAAAGTGTTGCGCCTGTGCCGTATGGCGGAACATAATCGGCATTTGCCTTAACAACATTGCAAACTGCCTCAACAAATTTTTCTTTTGGAAATACAGGCATCTCAAGACGCTTACAGCTGTCCTCCATTCTCTGTCCGTTAAGGTCAGGTCTGAACACAACAATTCTGCCGTCACAGGTAGTGTACGCTTTCATACCCTCAAAGCAAGTCTGAGCATACTGCAAAACGCCTGCACATTCGCTGATAGTAATTGTGGTGTCGGCTGTCATACTGCCGTTGTCCCACTTACCGTCTTTATAATTAGCTACAAATCTTTCACCGATGGGCATATAACCGAAGCCAATGTTTGCCCAGTCAATATTCTGCTTTTCCATCATAAATACTTCCTTTCGATATAAGAAAAACCCTCATTGGTTATACACATATTTTAGCACTTTAACACGCAAATTGTCAATGTTATAACAGCATATTTCACCGTTTTTATGATAATTTATACGCTTTTTAATGTATAATATGAATTTTACTGCATAAGAAACTTTCATTTTGCCGATATTATCTTTTAAAGGGCAAAAACAAACAACAATGTTCTTCTATAGAATAAAAAAATTGCTGTTGGGATATATACTTAATTTAATAAGTTACATGGGTGATTTTATGGCTGAAGTTGTAAAAATAGTATTGACGGGAGGACCTTGCGGTGGCAAGACTTCCGCATTAAAATATATCAGCGAAGAACTTAAAAAGCTTAATATTCCTACAATTACAATCGGTGAGGTTGCAAGCAGATTGTTTAGTGAGGGCAAAACCCCCGAAAATGTCGGTTCTTATGAATTTCACAGAGAACTGTTTGAAATTCAGCTTGCCGAGGAGAATGAAAAAACGCAAATTGCCAAAAATATGGATTGTGAAAAGGCAGTTTTGCTTTTTGACAGAGGATTGCTTGACAGCAGAGCATATGTTACGGAAGATGAGTTTGCAAAGTATGCAGGTATCCACAATTTGAATGAAGATGTAATACGAAATTCTTATGACGCAGTATTTCATCTTGTGACTTCCGCAGACGGTGCTGAAGAGTATTACGGAAAAGAAACTAATATTTTCCGCAGAGAAGAAAGTCTTGAAAAAGCAAGAGAAGTTGACACAGATGTTATGGCTGTGTGGACAGGCACACCGCATCTGAGAATTATTGATAATTCGACCGACTTTGATACTAAGCTGAAAAGACTTCTCAAGGAGGTTGTCGCATTTCTCGGGATTCCGAAACCGCTTGAAATTGAAAGAAAATTTTTGATTGAATATCCTGATATTGAATTTTTGAACAGCATAAAAACCTGTCGCAGAATTCCTATTACACAGGCATACCTCACTACTCCCGAAGAAGGATATTTCAGAATCCGCAAAAGGGGAGAGGGTGACAAGGCTGTATATATCAAAACCGTAAAAATCAAAATATCGGATATTAAGCGGATTGAAATTGAAAATTATATTTCAAAAGAACAATACGACTCGTACCTTGCTCAAAGGCAGTATGTTACAGGCATCATCAGTAAAGACAGATATTGCATTGTTGACAACAGCATCTACTGCGAACTTGATGTTTATCCGTTCTGGAATGACAGGGCAACAATAGAAATTGAATTGCTTAGTGAAGATCAGCGGTATCAACTTCCTAAGTTTGTGAAGCTTATAAGAGAGGTTTCGTCTGAACCCGATTATAGAAACCTTGCACTTGCTCAAAAATACGGAAAGCCGTAATTTGGCGGATTTTGTCCGAAAAAAACTTTTTAAAAATTAAATATGAAAAAAATTCAAAAAAGTGTTGACAAATATGCCGTATATGGGTATAATATAAAGGCTGACTGAGGTCAGCAACTAATGCGCCAATAGCTCAGCTGGATAGAGCAACTGCCTTCTAAGCAGTAGGTCAGGGGTTCGAGTCCCTTTTGGCGCGCCA
>OGZL01002756.1_pt1 | contig 12705 bp, 7 predicted proteins | sample 1576761 | NCBI WGS metagenome assembly OGZL01 (sample SAMEA3541595, study PRJEB24748) | human gut metagenome | biome: human gut; feature: human-associated habitat; material: faeces | place: China | collected 2012
GTGCTCGACTGCTGTGCGGCGCCCGGCGGCAAGAGCTTTGCCATGGCTGAAAAAATGCAGGGGAAAGGCAGCGTCACCTCGTGCGATATTTACGAGCACAAGCTGAAGCGCATCCGCGACGGCGCAGCCCGCCTCGGACTGCCGAATATCCGCACCGAGCTGCAGGACGCCTCGGTCTGCCGCGAGGAATGGAAGGACAGCGCGGACGTTGTGCTGTGCGACGTGCCCTGCTCGGGACTGGGCATTATCCGCAAGAAACCCGAAATTCGGTTCAAGAATCCGGACGAAATCCGGATTTTGCCGGAGATTCAGGCGAGAATCCTTGCAAACTGTGCACAGTATGTAAAGAAGGGCGGCACGCTCGTCTACTCGACCTGTACCATCCTGCAGCGGGAAAACGAGGACGTTGTCCGCGCGTTTCTCACCGAAAACCCGGAGTTTGAAGCGGTTTCGTGGACGCATCCGGTCTGCGGAGAGAGGGCAGACGGTATGGTGACATTGCTGCCGCCTGTTCACAATACGGATGGGTTCTTTATTGCGAAAATGTACCGTAAGTGATAGTGGAATCGTAGGGCGGGGCGCCCGCCCTACAGGAAAACGAGAGAGAAGATTTGAAGGAGAGACACATGGTCGAAATCAAATCCCTTACAATAGATGAACTGAAAAGCGCTTTGAAGGAAATGGGCGAAAAGCCGTTCCGTGCGGGACAGATCTTCAAATGGCTTCACGAGGGTGTGGAGTCCTTTGAAGAGATGTCCAACTTATCCAAGGACTTACGGGCGCGTTTAGCGGAAAATTTCCTGCTGACCGTACCGGAAGTTGCCCGCAAGCAGGTGAGCCGCGTTGACGGCACGGTGAAATACTTATGGCGTCTGCGGGACGGCAACTGCGTGGAGTCCGTACTGATGCACTACGAGCACGGCGTGTCCGTCTGCGTTTCGACGCAGGTCGGCTGCCGGATGGGCTGCAAGTTCTGTGCCTCCGGTCTGAACGGACGCACGCGCAGTCTGTCCGCAGGCGAGATTCTGGACGAAATCCTGTTCATGCAGAAGGACAGCGGTGAAAAGGTCTCCAACATTGTGCTGATGGGCACCGGCGAGCCGCTCGACAACTATGAAAACGTGCTCAAATTCCTGCATCTGGTGAGCTGTCCGGAGGGGATCAACATCGGACAGCGCCATATCTCCTTGTCAACCAGCGGAATTGCTGATAGAATAGAGATGTTAGCACGGGAAAAGCTGCAGATCACGCTGTCCGTATCGCTGCACGCGCCGGATGACGAAACACGCTCGTCCATCATGCCGGTGAACGATGCGTATCCGGTCGAGCGCCTGATGAAGGCGTGCCGGTACTATTTCGACACCACCGGACGGCGCATTTCCTATGAGTACATGATGGCGCGCGACAAGACCGACCGCCCGTGGCAGGCCGACCTGCTGGCGAAGCTGCTCAAGGGCCGTCCGGCGCACGTCAACCTCATTCCGCTGAATGAGGTGGCGGAAAGCCCGCTGAAGCCGTCCAGACCGGAAACCGTCCGCAAGTTCCAGCAGGCGCTCGAGAAGCGCGGCGTTACCGCGACCGTGCGGCGCAAGCTGGGTCCGGATATTGACGCAGCCTGCGGTCAGCTCCGTCAGCGGCAGCTGAAGGAGGACGGAAAGAGCAGTTCTCGTGATTAACTTGAATATTCTCACATATAAACACAATCGAAGGAGGTTGTGAAATGGAATATTTCGGCTTGACCGATAAGGGACGGGTGCGCCCGACCAATCAGGATATTTTTCAAATCGAAGCGCGGGAGGACAACCAGACCGCGCTCCTCGTCGTGTGCGACGGCATGGGCGGTGCAAATGCGGGCAACGTAGCCAGCCGCTTTGCCGCGCAGAGCTTTATCGAGTCGGTGGGTGACGCTTTAAGCGGCACGCTGGACGAAACGGCACGGCAGAACCTGCTGACGCAGGCGCTCAAGCAGGCGAACGAGACGGTTTTCTCTCTGGCGGGCAGGCAGCCGGAGTTCCGCGGTATGGGCACGACGCTGGTTGCCGCGCTCATTCAGGGCGACTGCGCGACCGTTATCAACGTGGGCGACAGCCGCGCGTACCGCTTTGACGGCGAAGCCATGCACCAGATCAGCGAGGACCACTCCTATGTGGAGGAAATGCGCCGCCGCGGCAAGATCACCGAGGCGGATGCGCGAACCCATCCGCAGAAAAACCTCATCACCCGTGCGGTAGGCGTGGAGCCGTATGTCGAAGGCGACCTGTTTGAAGTACGCCTGACCGAAAAGGACATGCTGCTGCTCTGCTCGGACGGTCTGACCGGCATGGCGGAGGACAGCCGGATCGCGGAGGTGCTGGCAAACGCGCCGACGCTCGAGCTGGCCGGTGACGCGCTGCTGCAGCTGGCGCTTGATGGCGGCGGCCGCGACAACATCACCGTTGCGCTGTTCACCCTCGGCAAAAAGCAGGGAGTGTGACGGACTATGGATAAATATATCGGCAGTATGCTCGGCGGACGCTATCAGATTGAGGAAATCGTCGGCGTCGGCGGCATGGCGGTCGTTTACCGGGCGCGGGATACCATTCTCGGGCGCGATGTGGCACTCAAGGTGCTCAAAAAAGAGTTCGCGGAGGACCCGGATATCCGCAAGCGGTTCTCCATTGAGTCGCGCGCCGTTGCCAAGCTGAGTCACCACAATATTGTTTCCGTGTTCGACGTCGGCAGCGAGGACGGCACGGATTATATCGTTATGGAGCTGATCGAGGGCATCACCCTCAAGCAGTATCTGCAGCGCAAGGGCCATCTGTCGTGGGAGGAGACCATTTTCTTCGCTGAGCAGGTTGCCCGCGCGCTCATGCACGCACACTCGCGCGGCATCATCCATCAGGACGTTAAGCCGCAGAACGTTATCATTCTGCGGGACGGTACGGCAAAGCTGACCGATTTCGGCATTGCCTCGTTCGCTGCCGCGCAGGAGACCCGCGTGGTGCAGGAGGCCATCGGCTCGGTGCACTATATCTCGCCGGAGCAGGCCAAGGGCAGCAAGATCGACTACCGCACCGACCTGTACTCGCTCGGCGTGATGATGTACGAAATGCTGACCGGAAAGCTGCCGTTTGAGGGCGAAACTGCGCTCCAGATCGTCATGCAGCACATCAATGAGGTGCCGATCATCCCGAGTGCGTTTGTGCCGGGCATTCCCAAGGGCATGGACGATATTGTCATGCACGCCATGAGTGCGCACATCAGCCGCCGGTATGAATCCGCGGAAAAGATGTACGAGGATATGGAGCAGATCCGCTCGGACCCGAACGCGCGATTCCACTATGTGGCAAGTGAGGACAACTCGGGCGAGACGCAGATCATTGGCGCAGACATTCAGCGTGCGGCGCGCCGCAGTGCGGCAGAGCATGAAGCCGCTTCCGTTGAGGGCGCAGCTGCGCCGCGCACCCGCACACGCACGCGCACGCAGACCCAGCCCCGCACCCGCACCGGTTTCCGCAAAAAGGAGCAGGATGAGCCGGACGGCTTTTTTGAAAAGCTGGCCGAGCGCCCCGGCATGGCGGTCGGCATGGCGGTCGGCGTGATTGCGGTGATCAGTCTGCTGATGGTCGGCATTCTGATGCTCACCGGCAGCAGCGACAAGTCGGAGAAGATTATCGTGCCCGACCTCATCGGACGCAATATCGACGAAGTGATGGCCGACCCGGATATAACCGACAACTTCACGGTAAAGGAAGCGACCGAACGGCAGGAATCCGACCGTCCGGTCGGTGAGATACTCGAGCAGGACCCGGACGGCGACGGCAAGAAAAAGGCAACCAAGGGTACGATCATCACGGTAACGGTGTCCTCGGGCGGCGAAAACGTCAAGGATACCTACAAGGTGATCGACTTTACCGGCAAGACGCTCGATTATGTGCAGGCGGCGCTGGCGTCGCACGATATCAAGTGCGAGGTCGTTGAGGAATACAGCGACGACGTGGAGGAAGGCAAGGTCATCCGCACCGACCCGGAGGCGGGCGCCGAGCTGGAAAAGGGCGCGACGCTGACCGTCTATATCAGCAAGGGCAAGCAGAAGGACGATAACGAAAACGTTGCTGTGCCCGGTCTGCTCGGCATGACAAAGGACGCGGCGGAAAAGGCCCTGACGGAAAAGGGTCTGTCCATCGGCTCGGTGAACGAGGTCGAGAGCACCGCTGAGGCCGGTTCGGTCGTATGGCAGTCGCAGGATGCGGGCGCGGAGGTCGCAAAGGGCACTGTCGTCAACATCCAGATCTCCAAGGGCAAGAGCACATCGAACAATAACTCGCCGGATAATAACAGCGGCGGCAATTCCGGCGGTCAGGACAACGGCGATGGCGACTACGACGATACGCCGAGCCTCGGCAGTGCGACCATTCCGGTTTCGCTGCCGGACAACACGGATACCGCGCATGTTATCATCTATGTGGACGGCGTGATCCAGTATGACGACACCTGCAGCACGAGCGGCGGCAGCACGTCCATCTCGGTGAGCGGCTCGGTGGGCGACCATGATGTTACGGTCAGCGTGGACGGTTCGACTACCTCGCAGACGTACACATTCAGTTAAGGCAACACCGCACAATTAAAGCGGCGGCTCCTTGTGCAGGCTCCGGTCGCACTGCCGCGGCGCTTTGTGAAAATTTTACGCCCTGACTTTGTTGCAATTTCACGGTAATACAGCAAGTATTACCGCAAAATCGCGTCTCATCAGTACGCAAAATTTATGCACAAATCGCTCTTGTTCAATTATGCGGTATTACCTTAAAAACGGAGGGATTAAGTTTGATCGAAGGGATCATTCTGAAGGGCATCGGCGGTTTCTACTATGTGGATACCGCCGAGGGTCTCATTGAATGCAAAGCACGCGGACGGTTCCGCAAGACCGTGGGCAAGCCTATCGTCGGGGACCGGGTAACGCTGGAAATCCAGCCGGAGGACGGCACCGGCTATCTGCAGACGATCGCGCCGCGCAAGAACAGCCTGATCCGGCCGGCTGTGGCGAATCTGGATCTGGTCGTTGCCGTGGCGAGCGCGGCACCGCCGGTAACCGACCCGTTCCTGATCGACAAGGTAACGGCGATCGCGGTGCACAAGAACATGGACGCACTGGTCGTCATCAACAAGACGGACGCGAATCCGGGCGACGAGCTGTATGAAACCTACCGCAAAAGCGGCATCGAGGTGCTGCGCGTGAGCGCGCACACCGGCGAGGGCATTGACGTACTGCGCGAACGCATCCGCGGCAGGGTGAGCGCGTTTGCGGGCAACTCGGGTGTCGGCAAGTCGAGTGTGCTCAACCGTCTGGACAGCTCGTTCGGCGCTGAGGTCGGTGCGATTTCGGACAAGATCGGCCGCGGCAAGCATACCACCCGTCATGTGGAGCTGCACCCGATCGAAGGCGGCGGCTACATCGCGGACACGCCCGGCTTCTCCTCGTTTGAGACCGAGCAGATGGATTTGGTTCTTGCCGAGGATCTGCAGTATGCGTTTCCGGAGTTCGAGCCGTACATCGGGCAGTGCAAATTCACCGGCTGCGCGCATGTCAAGGAGAAGGGCTGCGCCGTTCTCGCGGCGGTCGAGAACGGAGAAATTGCGAAAACCCGTCACGAAAGCTATGTAAAGCTGTATGAAAGTGTAAAGGATCTGAAAGAATGGGAACTTACCAAGGGCGGCACGCGCTGATTTTTGCGGCTGCACCGGAAACCGATTACGGTTACATCCGCGCGTTTCTGCGCGAGCATCCGGACGCGCTCGTTGCGTGTGCGGACGGCGGCCTGCGGCATGCGCGGGCGCTCGGTCTGCATCCGGATTTCATGATCTCCGACCGGGATTCCATGACCGAGGTAGAGGGAGAGGACGTTATCCTCTTGAAGCCCGAAAAGGACGACACGGATTCGCAGAGCTGTCTGCGGGAGGTGTTCCGCCGCGGCTGCCGCGAGGCAACGCTCGTGTGTGCGACCGGCGGTCGCATCGACCATATGCTGGCAAATCTCTCGCTGCTTGAGGAAGCAAAAACGCTCGGCGGCCACCTGACCATTCTCGATCCGTACAACCGCGTTGAGCTGCATCAGGGCGGACGGCAGGAATTCATCATGCCGGAGACGTTTACCTACTTCTCGGTCGTGCCGATGGACGCGGTGCTCGAGGGCGTGACCATCGAGAATGCAAAATATGAATTAACGAACGGCACGGTTACCCGTGTCGGCATGATCTCCACCTCGAACGAGGCAAAACCGAACAGCCGCTTTGCCGTCACGATTGAACGGGGAACGGCTCTGATTATCTTCTCGCGCGACCGTGTTTTGTGAAAATTCCACACCTGACCCGCCAATATCGGCGGGTTTTTTTATTGTGTCGATTTTGCAATTTATTAAGTCAGGACTTGCAAAAATAAGTTCGCAGGCATATAATAAAAACACATGATAACTGATGAGAGATATAAGGGAGTGCTGAGCATGGCATTGAAGCCGATTTCCAAGATTGCAGCAGGTGTGCAGGCGTCCACGACGCTGGCCATTGATTCGCTGTTCAAGCAGATGAAGGCAGAGGGCAAGGACGTTGTCGGCTTTGGTGCCGGTGAGCCGGATTTTCCGACGCCGGAGCACATCAAGCAGGCCGGTATCGAGGCCATTGAGAACAACCAGACCAAGTACACGCCGGCAGCCGGTCTGATGGACCTGCGCAAGGCAGCCTGCTACCGTTTGAAGGAGGACTGCGGTCTGGACTACGAGCCGACGCAGATCGTTGTGGCTTCGGGTGCAAAGCACTCGGTTTATATCGCGCTGATGACGCTGTGCAACCCGGGCGATGAGGTCGTTATCGCCGCGCCGTACTGGGTAAGCTACTCCGAGATGGTAAAGCAGGCAGGTGCAATCCCGGTCATCGTAGCCGCAACCGAGGAGGCGCACTTCAAGATCACCGCAGAGCAGCTGGATGCCGCCATCACCGACAAGACCAAGGTGTTCATGCTGAACTCTCCGTCCAACCCGACCGGCATGGTATACACCAAGGCCGAGCTGGAGGCAATCGCTGAGGTTTGCTGCCGCCATAACATCTACGTTATCGCGGATGAAATTTACTGTAACCTCGTATACGATAACAACGAGTTTGTGTCCTTCGCTTCTCTGGGCGAGGACGTGAAGGAGCGCACCATTCTGGTCAACGGCGTATCCAAGAGCTACGCGATGACCGGCTGGCGTATCGGCTACAGCGCGTCCAATCCGCAGCTGGCCAAGGTGATGGCGAACTACCTGAGCCACTCCACCTCTGCACCGTCCACCATTTCCCAGCAGGCGGCTATCACCGCACTGACCGGCCCGCAGGAGGATATGCAGGTGATGAAGCAGGCGTTCGAGCAGCGCCGCGACCATCTGGTAGAGCGCATGAACCAGATCGAGGGCGTTTCCTGCATCAAGCCGGAGGGCGCGTTCTATGTTATGATGAACATGACCGGCTTCCTCGGCAAGACCATGTACGGCAAGGTCATCGAGAGCGCCGAGGACTTCGCGCAGCTGTTCCTTGAGAAGGGTCTGGTTGCGACCGTTCCGTGCACCGCATTTGCCGCGCCGGGCTTCATCCGCTGGAGCTATGCAACCTCGCTCACCGAGATTGACAAGGGTCTCGACCGCCTCGAAGCGTTTATCAAGAACGCGTAAGCCTTCGTAATTCCGAGCAGCACTCTGAAAAGGGTGCTGCTTTTTGGTTTCTGCACCGAACCTCTGGGGCACTTGAACCGCGCAGCCGGTGCAGGAAAAAGGGGAGGACGCAAAATCTAACGGCGAAACCGCTGCAAACTTTGTTTATTGCTACAAGATAGCGCAAAACCGGTCGGTTTTGCTTGAAATGACCGGTGCAAAGTGTTAAACTAAAATCGGACTGTTATGGAAGATTAGATACCATCCAAGTCCGTTATTTCGTTATAATTTGGATAAAATACACACCGGAAAGGACGAATAACATGAACAACGTGTACGAAAGCCCGCTTTCTTCGCGCTACGCTTCCAAGGAGATGCTCTACACCTTCTCCTCGGATATGAAGTTCTCCACCTGGCGTCGGCTGTGGCTGTCGCTGGCTAAGGCGGAGTTGGCGCTCGGTCTGCCGATCACGCAGGAGCAGGTGGACGAGATGGCCGCGCACCTGACCGACATCGACTACGATATGGCCCGTCAGCGCGAGAAGGAGGTACGCCATGACGTTATGGCGCACGTTTACACCTTCGGCAAGGCGGCTCCCAAGGCGGCCGGCATTATCCACCTCGGCGCTACCAGCGCGTATGTCGGTGACAATACCGACATCATCCAGATCCGCGAGGGTCTGCTGCTGGTTCGCAAAAAGCTGGCGACCGTACTGGACAAGCTGGCGCAGTTCGCGGACGCGCACAAGTCCCAGCCGACTCTTGGCTTCACCCACTTTCAGCCGGCGCAGCTGACCACGGTCGGCAAGCGCGCTACCCTGTGGATGAACGAGCTGCTGATGGATTTGAACGAGGTAGAATACCGCATCGAAAACCTGCGCATGCTCGGCAGCAAGGGCACGACCGGCACGCAGGCGTCCTTCATGGAGCTGTTTGACGGCGACGAGAGCAAGGTTAAGGAGCTGGAGAAGCGCATTGCCGACGATTTCGGCTTTGCAGGCGTGGTTCCGGTCTCCGGCCAGACCTACTCCCGCAAGATCGACGCGCAGACGCTCGCAACGCTCGCCGGTATCGCAGAATCCGCTTCCAAGTTCGCAACCGACCTGCGTCTGCTGCAGCACCTGAAGGAAGTAGAGGAGCCGTTCGAGAAGAACCAGATCGGCTCGTCCGCTATGCCGTACAAGCGCAACCCGATGCGCTCCGAGCGTATCTGCGCACTGGCGCGCTACGTCATCTGCGACAGCCTGAACCCGGCGTTCACCTCGGCTACCCAGTGGTTCGAGCGCACGCTCGACGACTCTGCGAACAAGCGCATTTCCGTGCCGGAGGCATTCCTTGCCGTTGACGCAATCCTCAACATCATGATCAACGTCGTTTCCGGTCTGGTCGTTTACCCGAAGGTCATCGAGGCGCACGTTATGAACGAGCTGCCGTTCATGGCAACCGAGAACATCATGATGGACGCCGTAAAGCGCGGCGGCAACCGTCAGGACCTGCACGAGCGCATCCGCGAGCACTCCATGGCTGCGGGCAAGCGCATCAAGGAGGAGGGTCTGGAGAACGATATGGTTGACCGCATTGCCGGTGACCCGATGTTCGGCATGACCCGTGAGCAGATCCTCGAGCACCTCGACCCGTCCGCTTACATCGGCCGCTGCCCGTCTCAGGTAGACGAGTTCCTGAACGAGTGTGTTCGTCCGGCGATCGCGCCGTACCTCACCGGTGAGGATGTAAAGGTAGAGATCAACCTTTGATTCGTTTCAGATCACAGTCTGAAACGAGATAGGATGTACCGCACACGGCGCGGATACATCACGGGCGCATATTTGCGCGCCGCACGCGGCACACAAATATGCTTACCGGTATAAAAACCGGTGCTAACCTTGCGCGGCATTAAAAAGCTGCGCTGCACAGGTACATGCCCCACGGTTTTTATGAATATCCCGCGCAGCGGGATATTCTATTGCACACGCGCCACAGGCGCGGAATTGTTATACAATATGTGCAGAATGATTGACTTTTTGGCTATTATGCTGTATACTAAATCAGTTGTGTAACAAAAAAATTAAAGGAGGCACTTGCAAGTGAAAAAGAGTGTAACTTCCTTTATCGCGGTCATGCTGATCATCATTTTCCTCGGCGTGACGGCGGTAACAGGAGTGTACATTCCGGGCGGCTGGACCATGCCGTTCCGGAACACGGCAACGTCCGACACGTCTGCGACGGATACGAGCGACACCTCGTCTACCGACAGCAGCGCAGACAAGGCGGACAACAAGGCAGACAGCACGAATGCGTCTGCTGACACCTCTGCTGACTCGGCTTCGACCGATTCCGCAGACACGACAGACTCCGGTCTGAAGGCCATCATCCCGAGCGTACTCGATACCGACAATGGTATCCGTCTGGGTCTGGATCTGGTCGGCGGCTCCCGTATCGTATACGAGGCCGAAATCCCGGACGGCTACGACACCAGCAACCTGTCCGACGACATGAACTCGGTACAGAAGGTCATCCGTCAGCGACTGACCGGTAAGGGCTTTACCGAGGCTACCGTATCCCTCAGCGGCGACAACCGCGTAACGGTCGAAATCCCGCAGATCACCAACCCGGAGGAGGCCGTACAGACCCTCGGCACCACCGCACAGCTCACCTTTGTTGATGTTGACGGCAAGGAGTGGCTGACCGGCTCTGACGTTAAGAAAGCTACTTACGGCTATGGCCGCCCGACCGGCAACGAAGTTGCGGATACCCATTATGTAGAGGTACAGTTTACCTCTGAGGGCAAGCAGAAGTTTGCTGAAGCGACCGAGAGCATCGCGGCCCGCACTGACGGCACCAACGTGATGGCTATCGTCATGGACGATCAGGTTATTTCCGCACCGTCCGTTTCTTCCAAGATCGACAGCGACAGCTGCGTAATCTCCGGCTCGTTCACCCGCGACAGCGCGACCGAGCTGGCAAACCTCATCAACGCAGGTCAGATTCCGTTCTCGCTCAAGCAGGTAGAGCTTCGCTCTGTCGGCCCGCAGCTCGGCGCTGACGCGATGAGCTCCAGCCTGAAGGCAGGCCTGATCGGTCTGGTACTCGTTATGCTGTTCATGATCATCATGTACCGCGTTCCGGGCGTTGTTTCCTGCTTCGCTCTGTGCTTCTACATGGTTATCGAGGCGTTGCTGTTCAGCCTGATTCGTGTAAACCTGTCCCTGCCGGGCATTGCAGGTATCATCCTGTCCATCGGTATGGCGGTTGACGCAAACGTCATTATCTTCGAGCGCATCAAGGAGGAAATGGCTGCCGGCAAGACCGTCAAGAGCGCCATTGACTCCGGCTTCAAGCGTGCATTCACCGCAATTCTGGACTCCAACATCACCACCCTGATCGCGTGCGGCGTGCTGTTCTTCCTTGGCACCGGCACGATCGTCGGCTTCGCTACCACGCTGGGCATCGGTGTTATCGTGTCCATGTTCACTGCGCTGACCATCACGCACTTCCTGCTCAGACGCATGGTGGATTTCCACATCCGCAATCCGAAGGCTTACGGCCTGCGCGAGCGCAAGGAAGAGAAGAAGCATTTCCCGATCCTCAAGAATTTCAAGATCTTCAGCGGTATCTCTGTCGTACTGATCGTAACCGGCCTTGTTGCGCTGATCCTGCTGCCGTTCGGCAAGAACCTGTTCAACCTGAGCATCGACTTTGCCGGCGGTACCGAGATGGAGTTCAACATGCATACCGCAGTTACGCAGGATATCCAGACCGAGGTCAGCGATCTGTTCAAGGACGCAACCGGTGTGGACGCATCCTCTGTAACCTCCTCCGGTGACGGCAACGAGGACGTGCTGATCCGCTCCACCTCGATCGATTCCGAGCAGCGTGCTGCCGTGATCGACAAGATGCTGGAGAAGTACAGCCTTGCCGATACCGATATCCTCAACAACAACGACGTATCCGCTTCTGTCGGCAGCGACCTGCAGCGTTCGGCATTCATCTGCTCGATCCTTGCAATCCTGCTGATGCTGGTGTACATCACCTTCCGCTTCGAGCTGACCAGTGGTCTGGCTGCGATCTGCTGCCTGGTTCACGACCTGCTCGTTATGCTGAGCGTTTACGTTCTGCTGCAGATTCCGCTCGACAGCAACTTCATTGCTGCTGCACTGACCATCCTCGGCTACTCCATCAACGCGTCCATCATCGTATTCGACCGCGTTCGTGAGAACCTGCGCACCGCGCGCAAGGAGCCGTTTGAGGTCATCGGCGAGAAGAGCATCTGGCAGACCATGGGCCGTACCATCAACACCACGCTTACCACGCTGTTCACCATCGGCATGGTATACATCCTCGGTGTTCCGTCGCTCAAGCAGTTCACCCTGCCGCTGATCGTCGGTATCCTGGCCGGCGGCTGGTCGTCCGTTATGCTGTCTACCGGTCTGTGGGGCTTCTTCCGTAAGAAGTTCCGCCGCCGCCGCAAGATCTAACGACTATCGAAAAGGCACCCGTTCGGGTGCCTTTTTTGCGTCCGGATGAGCGGGGCACTCGAACTGCGTTAGCGTGTTCGCCCTATCCGGGCGGCTCCTTTTCTGCACCGACTGAGCGGGGTACTCGAACTGCGTTAGCGTGTTCGCCCCTAACGGGCGGGGAGTTTTTCGCTGAACCTCAGCGAGGGATTCGCCGCGCCCCGCGGCGGGGCAAGAGGGTAGACACCAAGGTTTCTACCCTCTTAACTCCCACTTCCTTTTAGTTCTTAGTCTGGTGCAGATTGCCTACATGTGACCGCTGCGAAAAGGGGTACGGCAGTCGGGTTACCGCAGCGTGTCTTTCTCCGTCTTTTCGCAGTTCACAGATAGATTACTGCTACACATGTGATTTCATCTAAGCAAGCGCGACATAACAGTGTCGCGCAAGTCGTAAGCGCGTTATAATAGACAGGGCCTACGAAGATAAATTGTACTAAACGCCTAATTCGCAGGTGCCGTGCGTTACAACGTGTTAAAGAGTTGCGCGGCACTGTCATGCCGCGCTTGCGGAGATGAAACCACATGTGTAGCAG
>OGZL01002761.1_pt1 | contig 12685 bp, 10 predicted proteins | sample 1576761 | NCBI WGS metagenome assembly OGZL01 (sample SAMEA3541595, study PRJEB24748) | human gut metagenome | biome: human gut; feature: human-associated habitat; material: faeces | place: China | collected 2012
AAAGCCTTATCGTGCAAGCACGAACAGCTTTTTGACCTTTTGACACTGGTATCATCAAATTAGTTGAAATAAACCATCTCATCAGCCAGAGGTTCGCACGGGGTCACATTCTCTGCATAAAGAACAATTCCCTCGCCCTGGTACTCAGAACGGTTTTCAAAGGCAACCTTGGCAGTCACCTCAACCCACTCGCCGGGCTTCAGCTTCGGTGCATATGCACTCTTACAGATATATCCCAGGAATGAAGTATCATCTGCACAGCAGGTCATGGCAGTACGTCCTGGAATGAAGAACTTGCTGCCCATACCTCTCGGACGTCTTGCACGAGCCTTAAAGCGAAGAGTTTTTCCCACATAGCGATCCGGATGATCCATAGCATCTACAAACCAGATTCCGTAATCTTCAGGCGGAATATCTACAATCTCTGCATCCAGGTCAAATGGCATCTGATCTGCGAAAATATCCGTCATCTCGCCTTCTTCGTCCTCAAAAATAACCTCTGCACTTGGGTTTACAACCTTAATGCTTCTGCGGAAGTTTGCAAGAGGATATTCTTTCTTGCTGCGGTTAAACACAACCATATCCGCATTACGAACCATATCCATAAAAATGGATTTCATATTCTGCATATATACCTGGAATGTGCTTGCATCTACACAGGTAATGTGCTGTTCAATTCCCCAGCCTGCCGGGAGCTTCATCTCCTCAAATTTGCTTACCAGCCACATTCCATTATATTCCATAACCACACGCTCCGGCTGATGGATAATATCCAGTGCCTGAAGGCGCTCCGGTGTAAAATCTTCTTCTTTCTCAATAACCTCAACTACAACATTATCTTTTGCAAGAGCCTCTTCATCGTACTCTTCCTCTCCCTCTTCGCAGAGAATGAGAAGTGTCTTTCCCTCTGTACGGAAGTAATCCTGCTGGAGGGTAAAGCTAAGGAAAGAGGTCTTGCCGCTTTCCAGGAAGCCGGTTATGAGATAAATCGGTACTGTAATTTCATCCATTTACAGAAACCTCCCTGTATTTTTCTTAATTAAAAGCAGTACGTTCGCATATATCGCTTATAAACAGCAACAAATAAGCTTACCAAAAGTCTTTTATCCCGTTTATATGTCAATCATTAAGCTACGCCGAACAGCTTGGCCAGTTTCTCTTCATTTAACTTGGAACCAATTACGCAAAGACGTCCGGTGTACTCCGGTGAACCTTCACGGATCTCAGTTTCTTCCGGAACCATATCGAAGTAGATCCATGTTCCGTCCTCTGCCGGAAGCATTCCCTTAGCACGAAGAATCACGCCATACTCTTCAGAAGCGGAAAGGCTCTCCAGCATTTTCTCAAGCCCTTCTCTTGTAAACTTCTTAATAGTCTCACGTCCCCAGCTGGTAAATACTTCGTCTGCGTGATGATGGTGATGATCATGATGATGTCCGCAGCCACATTCGTCATCATGGTCGTGATGATGATGCTCATGATCGTGGTCATGTCCGCAGCCGCACTCATCATCATGGTCGTGATGATGCTCGTGATCGTGGTCATGTCCGCAGCCGCACTCATCATCATGGTCGTGATGATGATGCTCGTGATCGTGGTCATGTCCGCAACCGCACTCATCATCATGGGCATGATGATGATGCTCATGCTCCTCTTTCAGCAGCTCATCCGCCAGAGATACCGGATGCTCCATAACCTCCAGGATTTTCTTTCCATCCAGCTTCTCAATCGGAGTGGTAATAATAGCTGCCTTCTCATTGATAGAACGAAGAAGCTCCATAGACTCCATTGCTTTCTTCTCGTCTACAATATCGGTACGGCTCATGATAATCGCGCCTGCATACTGAACCTGATTGTCAAAGAACTCGCCGAAGTTTCTCATATACATTTTGCATTTCTTGGCATCAACAACTGTAGTGTAGCTGTTCAGCTGAATATCAACATCCTCTTCCACACCCTGTACAGCCTTGATAACGTCGGAAAGCTTACCAACACCTGATGGCTCGATCAGGATACGGTCCGGATGATACTTCTCTACAACTTCCTTCAGGGAAGCACCAAAATCTCCAACCAGAGAACAGCAGATACATCCGGAGTTCATCTCACGGATCTCGATTCCGGCATCTTTCAGGAATCCCCCGTCAATACCAATCTCACCGAACTCATTCTCGATCAAAACTACCTGCTCACCTTCAAATGCTTCTTTCAGCAGTTTCTTAATAAGAGTTGTCTTACCAGCTCCAAGGAAACCGGAGATAATGTCAATCTTTACCATTTTGTATTCCCCTTTCTATTATGCCAGAAAAAGGGGACATGACCAAGTCACATCCCCTAATATATTTATCCCAATTTCACAGTTTTATGCAAATCAGCCGTTGATCATGAAGTGCATAAGCTTATCAATGTCTTCTTTCTCATATGCAACGATCTCAAGCTCCGGAATCTCACCGTTAGAGAAGATGTTTGCAAGAGATACATACTGTGATAATTTAGATTTCAGGTTCAGTCTGTCACCTTCGCCAGTTACAAGCTCTACTTTACCAGCGCAGCTGTCTACTACATCAAAAAATTTCTGAATGTCTTTAATATTAGATACCTTCATGTCAATATTCTCCTTTCAACATGTACAACTTTTTCCATTTCTTTTTGTTCGGGCTCATTATATCTCAACTTTTTCCAAATAGCAACAGGTTTTTCACCTTCTGGGAAAAAATCCCCAACAGTCACAAACAAAACCCGAATTTGCCCCATTCTTTGGGTATTTTTAATACTAAATTATCACAGCAATCTGAAAATTGTCTGTGAGAATTGTTCCTTGCGGAATTTGGCAGCTTCTAATACTGGAACACAGCAACCCCGTAAGCTGGCAGCGGATAAGCAAAGGAGAACGGACGATTGTCACAATCCTGCTTTTCTGCCTTAAATACCTTCTTCGCAGTCTGTCCGTTTTCATCCAGAACCAGTGTGTATTGTTTCTTCTTCGGCACACCAACACGGTAATCCGGACGTTCTACAGGAGTGAAATTGCATACTACCAGAAGGTTATTTCTTTTTGTAGGGGATTTCCTTACGAAGCTGTAAATACTTCTGTCCCCGTCATCTGCATTGATCCACTCAAAGCCAGACGGATCCGTATCCGTTCCATAGAGCGCAGGATATTTGCGATACATCTTCAGCAATGTCTGCACAAAATCCTTCAAATCCCGATGCTTCTCTTCCCCAAGAAGGAACCAGTCAAGTTCTCTCTCCTCGCTCCACTCTCGAAGTTGACCGAATTCCTGCCCCATAAATAACAGCTTCTTGCCCGGATGGCAGAACATAAATGTATAAGCAGCCTTCAGATTCTTAAACTTATCATCTAGCTCACCTGGCATTTTCTCCAGCATAGACTTCTTCAGATGAACCACCTCATCATGGGAGATTACTAACACATATTTCTCACTGTAAGCATATGTCATGGAGAAAGTCATCTTATTATGGTTAAACTTACGGAAATAGGGGTCCAGCTTCATATATTCCAGGAAGTCATTCATCCAGCCCATGTTCCATTTCAGGGAAAATCCAAGGCCGTCATCCTCTGCCTTACCTGTAACCTTCGGCCATGCGGTAGACTCCTCTGCAATCATCACAGTACCATGGTTTCTTCCAAGAACCACTGTATTCAGATGCTTAAAAAACTCAATTGCTTCCAGATTCTGATTTCCGCCATATTTATTGGCTACCCACTGACCATCATTCTTTCCATAATCCAGATACAGCATGGATGCAACGGCATCCACACGAAGACCGTCCACATGACACTCCTCGATCCAGAACAGAGCATTTGCGATCAGGAAGTTCTTTACCTCCGGTCTGCCATAATTGTAGATCTTGGTTCCCCAGTCCGGATGCTCTCCCTGTCTGGGATCTGCATGCTCATAAACTGCAGTTCCGTCAAAATTCGCCAGTCCATGGGCATCCTTGGGAAAATGTGCCGGCACCCAGTCCAGAATAACCCCGATTTTCTGTCTGTGAAGATAATCTACCAGATATTTGAAATCCTGGGGTGTTCCATAGCGGGAAGTAGGCGCATAATAACCGGTGACCTGATATCCCCAGGAACCGTCAAAGGGATGCTCTGCAATCCCCATCAGCTCCACATGTGTATAGCCCATATCCTTCACATACTGGGCAAGCTTCACCGCCAGTTCCCTGTAATTGAAAAAGCCTTTCTCATTCTCCTCTGTAGCCGGATGCTTCATCCAGGAGCCAGGATGTACCTCATAGATCGCCATGGCATCCTTAGTCTCGTCAAATTTCTGACGATTCTTCATCCAGGTGGTATCTTTCCATTTGTAATCCCCGATATCCGTGATTCTGGATGCCGTTCCCGGTCTTAATTCTGCCTCATTTGCATAAGGGTCAGCTTTATAAATATGCTCCCCGTTCATTCCTACAATAAAAAACTTATACAGCTGTCCAATCTTCGCTCCAGGGACAAATGTCTCAAATACACCGATCGGACCTGCCTTTTTCATTGGAGCAGCCTGTTCATTCCAGTCATTAAACTCTCCAATTACAGAAACAGCTTGCGCATTAGGTGCCCATACTGCAAAATAAACACCTTCTTTTTTCCCTTGTTTCACAGGATGTGCGCCAAGCTTTCTGTAAACATCATAATGGGTTCCCTGACCAAAGAGATACTGGTCAAGCTCTGTAAACTGTAATTTCTCTCCCATCAGAAAGTTACCTCCCTAAACTTTCAAATTCTTATGCACATTATAGCATACTCTTTTCCTCCATGCCACCAAAAACTTGTCTATTATTCATAAAAAATCTACATCAAAATTCATTTTTACTGTAAAAAAATACGCCTGTACTTTGACATTTTTCTCATAAGTACAAGCGTATACTATCATTCACACTATACAGCATCTGCGATTTCCGGAAGTCCCGAAGCTTAACACATATGCCAGACAGGCTCTAGAGCCTCTTATTTTCTCCGTTATTCGCCTGAGTCGCTGCTAAAATCCCCTTCGCTATTCTCACTGCCGTCTGTGTATCCGTCACTTTCACTGCCGTCGCTTCCATCACCGGAACCATCACTGAAGTCGCTCTCATCTCCATTACTGCTGTCATCTGAACTGCCATCAGAAGTTCCATCTGTGGAAGAGTCCTCAGAAGAGCCATTTCCATTATATCCAGGCACATAACCTGCATCAAGGGCGCTCTGCCAGAACTCTGCATATTTTGCTGGCTGAAGGGTAACATTCTTCGCCGCTGCCATCTCACTTACCGTTACCAGTTTATATCCCTGTGCAATAAGATCTGGAATCAGTCTGAGTGCCGCATCAACTGAAGGACCATGAATATCATGCATCAGAATAACGGCTCCGTCTCCCAGATTGCTGTCATTCATAATGCCATTGTAATCCAGATCTGCATCCAGATATTTCCAGTCCAGACTGTCAATAGACCACAAAATAAAAGGTTTCCCAACTGCCGAAATAATTTCATCATTGCAGTCTCCATAAGGCGGACGAATTACCGTGGACTCCTGTCCACAGGCATCAATCAATGCCTGATCGGTATCGCCGAATTCCTTTATAACATCATCAATACTCAGATTCAGCATATCCTGATGATCCCAGGAATGGTTTCCGATCTCACAGCCAAGTTCCACCATTCTCTTCACTTCGTCCGGATACTGTCCAACCAGCTGTCCCAACATAAAGAAGGTAGCATGTGCATTGTTCTCCTCCAGACAGTCCAGAAGCTTGTCTGTATACTGTCCCGGACCATCATCAAAGGTAAGTGCGATCAAAGGGCGTTTCTTCTCAGCATTGTAAGAACCATCCTCATTAAAATAATAATCGTTTACCCCCTTGGTCACCCAGCCGGTCTGCATGTATCCATTGGAATCAAATGCATATTTCACTCCGTCAATCTCTGCAAAACCATTGGTATAATATGTACCATCTGCATTCTGATACCAGCGTCCGCTGGAATCCTCATGCCAGCCTGGAGTCAGTGAAGAAACCTTGGTCACATCGCTCTGTCCTTTCAGAGGCTGTCTCAGAGCATCTGTAGAATTGGAATCCGCATTCGAAGCAGCTCCGTCACCTGCATCCGCCTGCACGCTCTGTGATTTTCCAGTACTCTTTCCTCCCACACGACTTACGATTGGAAAAATCACTCCTCTTATTACAAAAATCACAGCCAGCACCATTGCCACAACATAGGTAACCAGCTTAATGATCTTCCTTCGTCTTATCTGGCGCTGTTTCCTGCGCATTCTTTCGCGCAAAACCCTTCTATCCATTCATATTCCCTCTTTATCTCTCGTTACATAGTGGAAAAAATTTTCCGCAAAAAAGTTCTGTCATAGCACTTCTCTCAGCTCCAGATCATCTGTTACAAGAAGAATATCCGCTTTCTTTCCAACAGAAAGGGAACCAACTTCATCATAAATACCAATACTCTTTGCCGGATTTCGTGTTGCTGCAAAAATCGCTTCTTCAAGGGGAACACCAAAAGAAACAGCCTTGCGCATACAATCATACAGGTTCGTAGCAGAACCGGCAATCGTACCGTCCTTCAAAGTTGCCTTACAGTCCTTCATCGTTACTTCCTGTCCACCCAGCTGGTAGGTTCCGTTCTCCATTCCAGTAGCCATCATAGAGTCACTGATCAGTACAATCCTCTCTGGTCCAAACATCTTAAATGTAGCGCGGATCACAGCGGGATGAATGTGAATGCCATCACAGATCATCTCTGCCATACACTGCCCATCATCACAGGCAGCTCCGATCAGTCCTGGTTCTCTGTGCACCAGTGGCTGCATGGCATTATAAAGATGTGTCACATGGTGTGCACCTCTTCTCATGGCCTCCGCTGCTGTATCGTAATCAGCTGCTGTATGACCAAGGGAAATGCACACCTCATTATGTACCTCATCAATGAATTCCATAGCACCATCCACATTCGGTGCCAGAGTTACCAGCTTCACCATATTTCCGGAATATTCATTCAGTTCACGGAAAAATCCGGCATCTGGTTTGCGGATATAGCCCTCCACATGGGCGCCTTTTTTCTTCGCATCCAGAAATGGGCCTTCCATATTGATTCCCCGGACAGCAGCTCCGTCTTTCATTTCTCCCACAGTCTTAATAGTAGCAAAAATTTCCTTCAGTTCTTCTGCCGGCAATGTCATGGAAGTAGGACAATAGGAAGTAATTCCGTGACTCTTTTCGTATTTCAGAATAATCTTAAGTCCTTCCGGATCAGCATCAGAAAAATCATGTCCAAATGCACCGTGACTGTGAATATCCACCAGCCCCGGAAGCACCCTGAGCCCAGCCGCGTCTACAATCGTCTTGTCCGTAACCTCATCCTCTGAAGCCACGATTCTATGATTCTCCACATACAGATCCTGTAATCTGAAGCTTCCATCCTCCTGAAAAACTTCTCCATTTTTAATAATCATAACTCCATTCCCTCCTGAGATTCATTGGCTGCTGTTTCTGTTATAAGCGGCAACCGTCAATTCTCCGTACTGTCATCCTGTGTATCTGTTGAAGCATCCGCTGCTGTGCCTGTATCTGCGGTTGCACCAGCTTCCTGCTCTTCTGCTGTATCCCCGCCATCAGTGCTCTGTCCGTCAGTCGTACTGCCATCTGCATGATCTGCTGCTTCTGTTCCCTCAGCAGCCTGTGCATCCTCACCTTCAGCAGATGTATCCGCTGCTGTCTGATCATAATTAGCATTTGCAATAATGAAATCCTGAACTCTCATAAGTCCGATACTCTCATCCACTGCAACCTGACCGTAAGTATCGATAAGAACTGCAAGATCGCCAGAAGCATACTGCTCTACCAGCTGATTCTGGATTGCAAGACTTTCCTCATCCTCCAAAGTCATTCCCTCTGCGTCCATGATTCCCTGAATAAGCAGATTCTGTTTTACCTTGGCCTGGGCATACTGCTGGCACTGGGCTTCGAAATCATCCATGGAAACGCCCTGAGACTCTACGAAGTCTTCAAGCTCCATATTTCCCTGCTTCGCGTATGCTTCTGCCTGTTTCTTAAATGTCTTCACTGCCTCTTCTACGTCTTTCTCTGGATATTCCACAACCTCAGAATTGGTGTAAACAGTATTCCATGCAGTGCTGCGCAGACTGCTGTCGGCCTGATCCTGTGCTTCCTGCTCCAGCTGTGCGCGAACAGAAGCCTTATATTCATCAATTGTCTTGTAATCGGTATTCGCTGCAACCCAGTCATCGGTCAGTTCCGGTGGTCTCTTAAAGCTCTGCACGGTAATCTGGAATACTGCATCCTGTCCAGCCAGTTCACTGTTGCGGTAGCTCTCCGGGAAGGTTACCGGTACGTCTTTTGTCTCCCCCTTCTTCATTCCCACGATTCCTTCTTCAAATCCGGGAATCATTGTGCCGCTTCCGATCACAAGGTCATAATTATTACCAGTTCCACCTTCAAAAGCTTCCCCGTCTTTTGTACCTACGAAATTAATAGTAGCGGTATCACCATTCTGGATGACAGCGTTCTCATCTGTCACTTCCACTGAATTGTCTTTCAAATTCTCTGCGATACGATTCTCAATATCCTCATCTGTCACTTCTGGTACAGAATTATCAAGAGTTATCCCCTTATAGTCTGCAATTGTAACATATTTCTCCACATTATCCACTGAAACCAGGCGTGTCGCACCGGTAGAATCTGTATAAGGTTCCTGTACCTCTTCTTCCTCTGCCTGCTGCTCTGTGGCAGTGCTCTCACTCTCTGTACTGGTAGTTTCTTTATCACTTCCGCAGCCATTTACAGCAAGTGCCATACACATTACTAACGCTGCCAAATATAGTTTTCTTTTCATTTCATACTCCCTTCAGTTACTCTTTTATAAAATTATCACATTTTCTATTAAAAAGGAAGCCCACTGAGGCAATCATTTTTATTTTATCTCCGCCGCGTTACTGTTCACTGGTAACGTTCCGCGAGGTGTTTTATGTGAACAAAGTTCACATAAAACCCGAGAATCTCAGCGCAAAATCATGCGAATCCATGCCCTCTTTGCAGCTGGTCTTATCAGCCCCCATTCATAGGCGGTACAGGAGTGGGTCTGGATGGGTCAAATACCTGGCTTACGTCAAACAGATCTGCCAGCATGTCCGGATTGTAATACATTCGGTATCCATCCACATTTCTTCTTCCCATCCGGAAATATTCATCCGTCATCTGTACAAAATATTTGTTAGAGTCCACATTGCAATAATAATCATAGCCCTGGGATTTCAGATATTCAAATTTCTCATTGCCAGTATACTCTCCGCCGTTATTAATATCTGCTCCGAAAGCAAAGATAATAATATCTGTTCCGCCAATAAGCGGGTCAATGTTCTCTTTGAAATTCTGTGTATCTGTTTCAAGGCGTTCCATGGAAACTGTGGACATGTTTTTATGTCCCCATGTATGGCTGGCAAAAGTCCAGCCCTCCGCCTTCATGGCATCTGCGACCTTTTTCGCTTCTGCCCGCTCTGTATCCAGATCAAAATCAGGATGCGCGTCAAGCCACGCCTTTTTATCATCATTCAGATCATCTGGTCTTGTCTGATAGCTGATATCTGTGCGGTAACCCAGGATTCCATTGTAGCCTGTAAGCGCTACAATTCCCTTATGTCCATGATATGCAAAATCAGGATGTTCCTCCACAAACCGGTCGATCAGCGGTACAACATCATAGTCACCTACAACTGTGCTTCCATCATCCTGTACATATTCGTTGCGAACCTTCCCCTCTTCGTCTATAACAAGCTTGGTGGCAATTCCATCTCCATCCTGGGAGTGATAATAACATACATCGTCCTGCGAAAGAACAAACGGTGTTTTTCCCTTAGGAAGATAAATCTGCTTTGCCTGCATTTTCCCATTTTCATCAACGTCTGCCAGATCATAAAGGTTTACCATTACATATCCCTCGTCATACATGATCTGGGTTATCTTATTAAACTCATCCATAGTGGTCATAACCTGATTATAACCATCTGTCTTGTAATCTCCATCAAACGCCTTGGAAGTATCCACGATCAGGGAATGGTAAAAAATGTGAGTTACCTGTTCTGGAGACCAGGCTACACATTTATCCTTTTTCTTCTGGAATTTCTCTGCAGCATTCTGAAAATGGACATTTCTCACATATGCATTGTCCTTCTGCAAAAGGCTGATTGCACCGTCATAATCATACTGGGCTGCTTTCTCCTTAGCTGTGGTCAGTACCTTCTTCTCGTGACGGATCTGCCTCCTGATGATACCTGTGCCGGCAGCTGCTGCCTGTGGCATAACCCCATTTAAATTTATGGCTGCTGTCTGGGCTGCTTCCTGCTCTGGCTGATTTGCAGAATCTGAAGAATTATCTTCTGTTTTCTCTTTATCGGACATATTCCCGGATTTATCCTGTGCAGTATCCTCTGAATTGTCATCTGTATTTCCAGTTGTCTCATCACTGTCATCTGCCGTGCCTTCACCAGATTCCGGTTGTATATCTGTACTGTCTGAGCTGTCAGCAGCTTCCTCTGTATTAATATCGGAGTTTTCGATGCTTTCGGTGCTTTGGTCAGCCTTTGCCAGTTCTTCTGCTGCCTTGCTCTCTTTACCGGAATTCTTATCAGGAACCAAATCCCTTACCTTGGCTACCAGCGTTTCCATGCCATCTTTTAACCCTGTCTGCTCTCTATAAAAGTATCCCACACCGCCCAACACTGCCAGAGCAGTAATAATAAGAGCCAGATTACGATTCCGTATCTGCCTCTTCTTTCTCTTCAGATTGCGCTCATGTCTCTCGCGCCGTCGTTCTTCGTAATATATCTCTTCCTGGTGTTCCTTCTCTGCCAGTTCCTGTAATTCTCTGTCAAGCTCCCGCTTGGACTGGCTGTCGGGAACTTTATTCTCTTCCAGACCAGGCTGTTCCTGTTCTGTATCCGATTTCTTCATAATGTATAACTCCTAACTATACTGTAAGCCCCCCTCAAAACACCTTCTTCCCGCAAGACCAGTTAATAAAGAAAACCTACAAAGCTTCCTATTAATCCTGAACGGAATCTGTAATCTGGCATTTATTATAACCATACCAGATAAATCTATCCATTCTGTAACCAGTAGATTTCTATTATACATGATATTCAAAATAATTACCACCTCTTCTCAGTAAATATCCTTGCATTCTATTGCCATATATTGTTAAAATAAAAAACACATGATAAAATATGTTTTAACCTCAAATATCAAAAATATTAAGCTCTATATCAGTCACTCTAAAGGAGGAAAATATGAACAGATCAGATATTATGCGCATCAGCGCACTATTTGAAATAGCCCTGGGTTCTGCTTCTTTGATCGCAGCCCGCTTCTGGATCGGAACCACTAATATTGTGGGCAGACATGTAACCCATGGTGATACTACAGAGGCTTTTGCACTTACTTATGCATTTACACTTCTTCAGATTGCAATTGGAATTATAGGCGTGATGAATGCAGAAAAAGGAAGAATGAGCACCGTTATCTTTGGAATTCTGGCCTTTATTCCCCAGATTACCCACTTCTTTCATATTAAGGGAAGTATTATACTGGTTCTTATGAATCTTGCAGCATTTGCGGTACCGGTTTTATATGCTTTCACAGCTTATAAGCTTTTTAAAGGAGATAACAAAACAATTGCCTTTTCCAAAAAATGATGTTAAAATGTAGTTTATGTGAAACAAGAATGTAACTGTTCAGTTTCTTCACGGTCACACGTTTTGCGGAACCGTACAGGCTGAATAGTTATTAAGAAACTTTATAATATAGTAGGAGGATAAGTATGCATCCAGTAACAATCGTCCTTCTGGTGATTCTCGTAATCCTCATCGGATTACTGGTTGGTTTATATTTCTTTGGCAAGAAGACCCAGAAGAAGCAGGAAGAACAGCAGGCACAGATCGAGGCAAGTAAACAGACCGTTTCCATGCTCGTTATTGATAAGAAGAGAATGCCACTTAAGGAATCAGGTCTCCCACAGATGGTCATCGACCAGACTCCGAAGCTTCTCCGCCGCTCCAAGATGCCGATCGTTAAGGCTAAAGTCGGACCGAAGATTTCCATTCTTATCGCAGACGAGAAAGTATTCGACCTTATCCCTGTGAAGAAAGAGATCAAAGCTGAAGTAAGTGGACTTTACATAGTAGGTGTAAAAGGCATCCGCGGTAACCTGGACGCTCCGGTTAAGAAGAAAAAAGGATTTTTCGCACGTTTTAAGAAATCTGCTGAGGAAGCTCAGGCAGCCCAGAATGAGACTAAGAAATCCAAAAAGAATAAAAAGAAATGATTATTTTAGCCCTGCCATTATGATGGCAGGGCTATTTTAATGCTCCTTTCCCCATATTGTAATGCCAGACATTATTTCCTGCGTGTTGCATTTTATCAAGAATCTTTCTCTCATTTCAAAAAGGATCCTGCATTTCTGCAAGATCCTCATTCTCAATCTTATTTCTCATTATCCATATAAAATTTTCTAAGAAAATACGTCGGCGTACAGCTCCATGCGTGACAGTAGCTGTTGATCGGGAAAAAACCGTAAGGCGATTTGAAATCGTCTTCCGGATCGTAAACCTCCCAAAACGTATCGGCCCCTTTGTGAACCATACCGCCCCAATAGTCGATCA
>OGZL01002765.1_pt1 | contig 12674 bp, 9 predicted proteins | sample 1576761 | NCBI WGS metagenome assembly OGZL01 (sample SAMEA3541595, study PRJEB24748) | human gut metagenome | biome: human gut; feature: human-associated habitat; material: faeces | place: China | collected 2012
CGTTGATATGTCCGTCTGGCTTTTTGTGGGAAAGCAGTACAACCGTCTCCACATGACCGGTTCCAGGAAACAAATCCACTGGCTGTACGGTTTTCACTTGGTAGCCGGATGCTGCCAATGCTGCGCAGTCTCGTGCTGCTGTAGCCGGATTGCAGGAGATCATGACGATACGGTCAGGATGCATTTGTACCATTGCGTGTAATGTTTGCTCTGTGCAGCCTTTTCGTGGCGGATCTGCAATGATTACATCCGGCAGGGTTCCGCCTTGTAAAAGCTGATCGGCAATCATTCCAGCATCACCACAGAAAAACTGACTGTTGGAAATGTCGTTTCGCTGCGCATTGGCAGATGCATTTTCCACTGCTTGCGGAATCACTTCTACACCAATCAATTCTTTTGCCTGGCGAGCCATGGAAAGTCCAATGGTGCCGGTTCCGCAGTAAAGATCTAGTAACCGTTCCTGTCCGGTTAACTGTGCAAATTGAGCGGCAATTTGATAGAGACGTTCTGCCTGCGGCGTATTGATCTGATAGAAGCTTTCCGGGGATAGGGTAATGGTATTGCCGCACATGGTGTCGGAAATGGTATCGGAACCCCAGAGTACACTGGTTTTCTTTCCCAAAATAACATTGGTACGATCTGGATTGCAGTTCATTACGATGCTTTGAATACCTGGAATGCATGCTGCGAGGCGATTGGCAATGCCCATTAAATCCCGGCGGATGTCTTTACGTACTACAAAACAAACCATAATTTCGCCGGAATGATATCCCTTTCGAAGATACAGATGCCGCAGAATGCCGGTATGGGTATCTTCCCGATAAACAGGCAGATGACGAGTTCGGACTTCTTCCAGTACCAATTGTACAATGTCTCGAAATACTTCCGGCTGCAGCAGGCAGTCTTGAATGGGAATCACGCGATGGCTTCTTCGCGCATAAAAGCCGCAAATTGGCATACCATTTTCATCGATTCCAAATGGATACTGTGCTTTGTTGCGGTATCTGCTGCGCTGGTCAGCGCCGGCAATGGATAAAAAATGGGGATGCAATTTGCCCAGCCGAACAAATGCATCCTGCACGGTTTTTTCTTTGACACGTAGTTCTGCTGCATATGTGATGTGCTGAAACAGACAGCCCCCGCATTGGGAGAGGGAACAGGCTGGCTCTATTCGATCCGGCGACGGTTGCAGCAGCTGTTCCACAATGCCAAATGCATACTTTTTCAGTACCTTTACAATTTTTACCCGAATGTGATCGCCCACTGCCGTATGCGGTACAAATACTGCCAGTTCTTCAATGCGGCAAACACCGCTGCCCTCTGTTGTCAAGTCTGTGATGGTTGCCTCAAAAATATCGTTTTTCTTCAATCCTGTCCAGTCCTTTCCCTTGTTCTCCCGCTTGTTCCTGTTCTCGGATGGATGCATAAATTTCCATAACTTGCTGTTTCTTTTCCATCAGCTGGTCAAAATTTCGAATGTACTCGTAGGGAAATTTATAATTATGAATGCGGGTGATTCGTCCGCATGGTTCAATCAGTTTGGTGGAGGCCGCACAGCCTGCTCCAAAGATCGGCTGGCTTTCGTCCATGATGAGGATATTATAAAGGGATTCCTTTCCCGGCCGTGCATAGCCTACATTTTCCAGGTTGTCAATGGTATTTTTTTGCCGGTACATATAATAGGGGAGATAGTTGTGCTTTGCCATGCCAAGAATGCTGTCCTGTACCATTTCTTCTACAGGATTGTCAATCTGGCTGCTGCCGGAAGCAAATAATGCTGCTGCACGTTTTAAAGTCAGGGTGTGAACCGTAATACTGTCCGGATTCAATTGGAAAATACCGTCCAATGTGCGGCGGAATCCTTCTGGTGTATCACCGGGCAGTCCGGCAATTAAGTCCATATTGATGTTTTTGCAGCCAACTTCTCGTGCCAAATGAAACGCATCAATGGCTTGCTGTGCCGTATGTCTTCTGCCAATGGTCTGTAAAACAGTGTCTTCCAGGGTCTGCGGATTGACAGAAATACGATCGGCGCCCATAGCAAGAATGGTTTGCAGTTTTTCTTTTGTAATGGTGTCCGGTCGTCCAGCTTCTACGCAGTATTCCCGGAGGTGGGAGCAATCGAAGCAGCGTGCAATGGTTTCCATGATTCGAGTCAAATCTGCTGCTTCCAGAGAAGTGGGTGTACCGCCGCCAAAGTAAATGGTGTCTACTGTTAGACCAAGTTCCTGTACAATCTCTCCCCAGAGTTCTAGTTCCCGGCAGAGCAGACGGACATAATCCGGCATCAACTTTCGGGCAGAATCCATAGAATGGGAGACAAAAGAACAATAGCTGCACCGTGTCGGACAAAACGGAATGGATACATATAGGCTGACGGAGTTTTTGGGGGTTGCTTCCAAAAGCGGACGCTGTACCTGTGCCGTTCGCATGGCAAGCGTCAGTTTATCCCGTCGAATCCAGTATCGATCTGCTAACTTCGGAACAATTTCTGCCGGACGCATGCCAGCTTGTAACAACGGCATGATTTTTCGAACCGGACGGATGCCGGTTAGCAATCCCCAAGGAGGGGTCAAGCCGGTTGCCTGCTGTAAGAGACGAAACAGCAGCTGACTGCAAAGATATTCACAGCCGGCTTTCTCTTCTTCTGGCAGGATACGGGAAGACCGCAGACAGCCGCGGAAAAGCTTGCCATCTTTCCATCGTACAGCAGCATAAAACCAGGTATGTGTGCGTCCCTGTCGCACCTGCACCGCAGCAAACGGCTGCGGTGCAGAGAGTGGTGTACGGTCTTCATAATAAAATTGAAACTTGGTAGCTGGGATAAATAACTTTAAAATGCATTCCACTTCATACTTTAATTCGTGTCCCAGCAGAACAACGGAAAAGGAAGGCGTTTGTTGTGTTTGATTCATCGAAATCCTCGCATATTTGGGTTATGGTTTCGTTCATATTGCAGGGTAGTTGCTTCGTTGTGACCGGGATAAACGGTGTAATCTCCAGGGAGATCATACAATCTTTTCAGGGATTGCAGCATGTCTGCATCGCTTCCGCCCGGAAAATCGGTTCTGCCTCTGGAAAGGCGGAACAAGGTATCTCCGGAAAACAGCACATCTTCACATTGATAACAGACGCTGCCGCTGGTATGTCCTGGTGTGTGCAGTACATGGAAGGAAAGGGAACCGATGGAAATGGTTTCACCATCCTGAATGGTCTGGAATTTTGTAACAGGATCAAATGGCTGATTGGCAAGCCAGGTTGCCATAGATTCTTTTTCACTGGTCAGCATAGCAGCATCTGCTGCATGCACATACACGGGAGCTTGATAGGCTTTTTGAATGCGGGCAACGCCGCCGATATGATCATAGTGACCATGGGTCAGCAAAATGGCAGAAACAGTCAGGGCATTGGCCTCCAGATAAGCGGTTAGTTTTCCAATCTCTTCGGAAATATCCAGTACAATACAGGAACCGTCTCCCGGTTCCACAACATAGCAATTGGTTGCAATTGGCCCCAGCATCAATGTTGTAACCTTCATCGTTGATTCGCTCCTTATTTTTTCGCACGGTCTACGGAGATGACTCCCTTGACCTTTCGGATTTTATCCATTAAGTTTTTCAGCTGATCGACACCAGCAACCTGAACACTGGCTTCAAAAATGGCATTGCCGTTTTTCAGATTTCTGGATGCAGAGTGCACGATCAGAACGTGTAGATCGGATAGGATTTTGGTAATGTCAAATACCAAGCCGACACGATCCAGTGCAATAACTTCAATGCCAGTTGAAATCATGCTGGAAGTACTGCCTGTCCACTGTACCGGCATCCATCGGTTCAGTTCCTCCGGATCATTTCGCTTTAATGCTGACTGGTAATTGATGCAGTTTTTGGTGTGGACAGAAATGCCATGTCCTCTGGTGACAAAACCAATGATTTCATCACCTGGAATGGGGTTGCAGCACTGTGCCAGTTTGTATACGCAGTCATCAATGCGATCCAAAATGATGCAGTTGCTGTCGTTGTTTTGCGCCGGTGCTACAATCGGCATTTCTTGCGGTTCTTCTTGTGCGGTGCCATACTGCTTCTCATAGAGATCCTTGAGACGTGGCATGATTTTTGCCAAAAGGATACCGCCATATCCGATGGAAGCATAGAAATCATCGAGGTTGTTGCAGTTGTGCCGCCGGAATGTATCACTGAGGAATGCTTCCATTTCTTCTTCTGGAACACGAATGTGACAGCGCTTGAATTCCTGCTCCAAGCTTGCCTTTCCGGTTGCAATGTTTTCTTCCCGGCATTCTTTCTTGAACCAGGAACGAATTTTCGATTTGGCTTCATTGGTTTTTGCCAGGTTCAGCCAGGCACGGTTTGGCCCCTTGTTGGGATCCTTGCTGGTAATGATTTCACAAATTTGTCCAGTTTGCAGTTTGTATTCCAGCGGAACCTGTTTGCCGTCTACTTTGGCACCAATGGTTTTGTGGCCAATTTCCGTATGGATGCGGTAGGCAAAGTCAATGACAGTGGAGTCAACTGGCAGAGAAATGGAATCGCCTCTCGGTGTCATGACAACAATATCTTCCGGTGCCAGATCGTTTTTGATGGCACGGACGATTTCCTCTACGTCATCCGCAGTTTGCTGTGCTTCAATGATTTTTCGCACCCAGGCAAGCCGCTCTTCCATGCGGTCTTTTCCTTGAATGCCTTCTTTATACTTCCAGTGTGCAGCGATACCATATTCTGCATTTTTGTGCATTTCCCAGGTACGAATCTGAATCTCAAAGGGAATGCCTTCCTGACCCAGAACGGTTGTATGCAGGGACTGGTACATATTGGCTTTTGGCGTGGAAATATAATCTTTGAAACGGCTTGGAATCGGACGGAACAAGTCGTGAACAATTCCCATTACCAGGTAACATTCCGGTACCGTGGAAACAATTACCCGGACTGCGTATTTGTCATAAATTTCATCCATGCTCTTGTGATGCATGTAGACTTTTTTGTAGATGCCGTAGATGCTCTTGACCCGGCCGGAAATTTCTGGTTCTTTCTGGAAATGTTCCTGCGAAAGTCGCTTACGGATTTTTTCTTTGATGGAGTCAATGAACTGTTCCCGCTCTTCTTTTTTGATCTCCATGATGTGCTCAATTTCGGAATAGGCATATGGATCCAAATAATGGAACGCCCGGTCTTCCAATTCCTCTTTGATGGCACGAATTCCCAGCCGATGGGCAATCGGCGCATAGACATTCATGGTTTCCAGTGCAATAATTCGCTGCTTTTGCGGCGGCAGGTATTGCAGGGTACGCATATTGTGCACACGGTCTGCCAGTTTGATAATCATAACTCGAATATCGTGTGACATGGCCAGCAGAATTTTCCGGACATTGGTTGCCTGCTGTTCTTCTTTGTTAAAATTCGGGACTTTGTTGAGTTTGGTGACGCCGTCTACCAGCATGGCAACATCCTGTCCAAACAGTTTGCGGATGTCGTCCAGCGTATATTCTGTATCTTCTACGACATCATGCAGCAGACCGACACAGATGGTATCCGTATCCATGCCAAGATCCAGCAGAATATCTGCAACTGCAAGCGGGTGAATGATGTATGGCTGTCCCGAAGAACGTTTTTGGTTGGCATGTGCTTTTTCTGCCAGCTGATAGGCAGATAAAATTTTACTTAAATCGTACTGCCGATCCATTGCTAAAATTTTTTGTGACAAATCTGCAATGGTGATCATTGGTTCCTGTTCCTCCATATCCTCGAATACCTCCCACAATTAAGTTGCAGCCACTGCTGCTGTATGTATTTTATCCTGTAAATCCCGTAAAATTGGTGCCTCTTCAATGATCACCTTTTTTTGTACCGGTAACTTTTTGACCTGTTCCCAATAGGGATGAACTGCTGCCAGTCCGGATTGTACAAAGCTTTCTAGTGCAATGCGCATTTTGCAGTAGTTGATGCCCTGTTCCTGAACGGTAAAAAAGAGTGCGTCTAATCCAATTGGTTCCTGCTGCAATGCTTGATAAACGGCAATCAGTTCCGCTCGGCTGGGCAGCATGGCTGCATAGTAGGCAGCCGGAAGCGCTTCCCCTCGGCAGAACTGCTCATAGGATGCCTTCGCGTGAAAATATTTTGCCTGTACAATACCGCTTTTCCGATAATCCTGTACCAGTAAGCTGACGCTCTGTCTGCCTCGATAGGTATTGATTTCTGCTGTTACAAGCAGATCGAAAACCGATTCTGGTTTTAACAGGACTTCTTCCGGGGCAGTGCGGAACAGCAGTGCTTCCATAGCGGTTGTGCCATAGAGAAACCGGAGCTTGGTATGCTTGCCGCCGGATAGTGGAACCAGCTCTTTTAACACGGCATGGCAAAGGGCAAAGAGTGGCGTTGGATTGCCTTCCCCAAATGGTGCAAGCTGATCCAGAGATGCAATTTCGGATTGTGTAATATCCTGCGGCAGCAGCAACCGATCTGCCTGCATGGTCCAGCTGGGCATCTGCGGAAATGCATTGGCAGCATAGCGGGCAACCGCTTCCCGAAATGCATCCACTTGGTCTGCCTGCATGGAAAAGCCGCCTGCGCCGGGATGTCCGCCATAACGAGTAAGACAGTCTTTGCAGGCGTCCAAACAGGCAAATGCGGAAAACGCACCAAAGGAACGCATGGAACCTCTTGCCGCTTCGCCTTCCAAGGTGATGACAATTGCCGGCTTTCCAAACCGTTCCTCTAACCGGGCTGCTACAATGCCAATCACGCCATGGTGCCAGTTGGCGCCGGCTAAGATCAAGACACGCTGCTGAAGAAGCTCTGGATGCTGTTCCGTCTGTGCAATCATTTCTTGCAGGATCTGTTCTTCTACTTCCTTGCGTTGGCGGTTGCACTGTTCCAATTGATCTGCAAGAGCATGGGCTTCTTCCGGATCCTCACACAACAGCAGCTCTACAGCCTGTCTGGGAGAGCCAAATCGTCCGGCAGCATTGATACGGGGCGCCAGTGAATAGGCAATGGAAGTTGCTGTCAGCTTTTTTCCGGTCAGTCCGGCAACATCCAAAAGTGCCAGCAGTCCAGGGCGTTCTGTATTGGCGAGCAATCGGAGTCCCTGCTGAACCAAATAGCGATTTTCTCCTTGCAGCGGCACGACATCCGCCACGGTTGCAATGGCAGCGAGTTCTCCGAATTCCTCCATGGCAATGGTTGCATCTCCGTCTTCCATTGCCATAATCAGTTTTAAGGCAACACCGGCACCGCACAGCGGACGAAAGACATCGTTGCTGTCCGCTCGGTGTGGATCGACAACGGCACGGGCACGCGGCAATTTTCCGTCAGAAGGCTGGTGGTGATCGGTGATAATCAAGGTAATGCCCAGTTCGGCAAGCAGTTCGGCTTCTTCTAGGGCTGCAATTCCATTGTCTACAGTGACGATGCAGGCAACGCCTTCTTCCTGCAGCCGGCGCAGGGAGTCTGCATTCATACCGTATCCTTCTGCTCGTTCTGGAATATACCAGGTGACATCTGCGCCGAGTTCCATGAGGTAGGTATACAAAATGACGGTGGAAACAACGCCGTCACAGTCATAGTCTCCGTATACACAAATTTTGGTTCCGGCATCAATGGCTTCATTGAGTGCTTGTGCAGCTTCCTGCATATCCGCAGTCAAAAAGGGATCGGAAAGTCCATCGCAGCATAGAAAGGCAGCTGCCTCTTCTACGGTACGAATGTTTCGGGCAGCCAGTACCGATGCACTGAGTGCAGAAAGGTCACTCTGTACCATGAACTGCCGAACGACTTCTGGATTCGGCTTTTGAATCTGCCATTTTTTCATGAATGCGCCACTCCTGTTTTCTATGGATTGTATACTACTTATTATAACGGAAAGAGGGAAAAAAATCAATAGGCGATTTTAGTGCTCTTCCTATAGAATGGCTTGATGGGATGTGATGTTGAAAGGAAGGACTGTAATTTTTTTGAAAAAAGCACTTGACAGGTACTTTGGGATATGGTATAATTCAGGTGTTGCATCACACATACAACAGATGAAACGGAGGGAGCATATGTTTCAAATTGATTCGATGTCCAGGCAGCCCGTTTATGAACAGATCATCGTCCAGATGGAACGGTTTATTTTAAGCGGCGCCTTAAAAGCAGGGGATCAGATTCCATCTGTGCGAAATGTGGCATTGACCCACTCAATCAATCCCCGCACCATTTTAAAGGCATATTCGGATTTGGATACTAGAGGGTTGATTCAATCGGTTCCGGGAAAAGGGTATTTTGTCTGCCGGGATGCACTGGAGGTATTGGAAAAGAAAAATATGGATCGCTTACAAACGTTGAGTACGGTACTTTCGGAGATGGCAATGGCAGGTGTTCCAATGCATGCTGTGATTCAATGTGTTGAAGAAGCATATCGGGCAGCGGAGAAGGGAGAAGGGCAAAATGATTAAAACGACCCAATTACAAAAGAAATTCGGTGACTTTTGTGCGCTGGATCAAATTAGCTGTACCATTGGGGAAGGCTGTATTTATGGAATGGTTGGTTCCAATGGTGCCGGGAAATCCACATTTCTGCGGATTTTAACCGGAATTTACCAGCCGGACAGCGGCAGTGTGGAAATCGATGGAAATTCGGTCTGGGACAATCCGGCAATGAAAAGCAGGATTGCATATGTTCCGGATGAACTGTATTTTTTAAGCGGCGCAACGATGAACCGAATGGCATCCTTTTACCAGAATATTTATCCACGCTTTGACCGTGCACATTTTCAGAAGCTGACCAAGCAGCTGGAACTGGATCCGAAAAAGCCGTTGAATACTTTTTCAAAGGGCATGCGGAGACAGGCAGCCACGATTTTGGCATTGTCCTGCCGACCCGATTACTTATTTTTTGATGAAACATTTGATGGTTTAGACCCGGTGATGCGGAACTTTGTGAAAAGTTTGATCTGTGAAGATGTTTTGGAACGTGGGGTATCTGCCATTATGACGTCACATTCGCTGCGGGAATTGGAAGATACCTGTGATCAGCTGGCACTGCTGCATAAGGGCGGACTGGTTCTGGAAAGTGATATTCAACATTTAAAGACCGAACAGTTTAAAGTACAAATTGCATTTGCAGAAGACTATGATGCAGCTCGATTTGAGGAAATTAACGTGCGGCATTTTGAAAAAACGGGTAGTGTTTCCAATTTGATTGTAAAAGGCGATCGGGAAGCAACGGTGGAGAAGCTGCGTGCCATGCATCCTATCTTGCTGGATGTTCTGCCGCTTTCATTGGAAGAAGTTTTCACCTATGAGATGGAAACGCTTGGCTATACGTTTGACATTGCCTAAGGAGGATGGAAAATGACACAATCGAAAAAATGGTTTCATATTGGACTTTGGAAAGAGGGCATGAAACAGCTGCGACTGATCGGATTCCTCAGCATGTTGATTTTGGCATTGTGTGCGGTGCTTCCGCCGGTTGGTGCAGCATTGGCGCTGCAAAAAAATAATTTTGATCCATCCATTCAAACAATGGATTATACAGACAATCTTGCTATTTTCCTGATTTTTTGTATAGCAGCTCCGCTGATGATGCTGACCTTGTTTCACTTTCTGAATAAGCGAAACGCTAGTGACTGTTATCATGCCATGCCGCACACACGGATTTGTCTCTATGTCAGCTATTTGACAGCGGTTTTGACTTGGGTGGTTGTGCTGACGCTGGTATCCGGCGGCTTGTTTATGCTGACGTGTGCTTGCCTGCATCAGAATTTTGTACTGCTCTATGCCTCCGTTTGGCAGTCGATGCTCTATGTGTTTGTAGCGAGTTTCTTGGCGGTCAGTGCAATTGGAATTGCCATGTCCATCACGGGAACGGTTTTTACCAATCTTATTTTATCGGGATTGATTCTGTTTTTGCCTCGTATCGCAATTTTGCTGATTTGCAACGGCATTTCCAATGCACCGATGATGGTTACGACAGATCTTCCGTTTTTGCTGCAAAGTACTTGTAATTTGGTCATCAATTTGATTTTTATGGCATTTACAAATAGTGGACTGTTAATTGGTTCGCAGTTCTATTGGTCTGTTCTGTATACGGCAGGATTGGCACTGCTCTATTTGATTTTGGGTACGTTTCTTTTTCAAAAGCGAAAGAGTGAGACAGCTGGACAAAGTGCGCCCAATCGTCGGCTGCAAGCCGTTTATCGGATTATCCTGGTAATGGCGTACTGCCTGCCGGTTTGTGTATGGATTGTGGATTCTGAAGTTACATCTATCAGTGGTTTTGAAGTATTTGTTTTATATTTGATTGCTGTTTTGATTTACTTTTTCTATGAACTGCTCACCACCAAAAAGATCAAGCAAACGCTGCGCACTGCACCGGGCTTGCTGTTGGTTGCAGCATGCAATGGTGTATTGATTTTTGGAATGCATACAGCCTACCAGAAGGAGCTGCAATTTGCACCGAGTGCAGAGGAGATTCAATCGGTTTTCATCCTGGGAGATGGACTGTCCAGTGCAGCAGAAGGCAATTTCATCAACTTCTCTTCTTATGCGGATTATCGAAGCGGAGAAATTCAGCTGAAAGGGAAAGATGCACGGCAGCTGGTTGCTGCTAGTCTGTATGACTGTGTGCAGACCTATCAGAAGAATCCAGATCAATATTGGGAACATTATCATGCTTTTGGAGATATGGAAAAAAGCGGATATCGTTCTTACAATGTAAAAATTCAGACGGCGCACCATACCAAATATCGCAACATCTTTGTTCCTGCTGAGCAGAATGCTATTTTGGAAAATGCCATTTTACAGAATCCGCAGATCGAACAGATTTGGAAAACCATGCCGGAACCAGTCCCTGGAACACTCAGTGTAGGGAACTTCTCCAGCGATCAGGCAGCAGAACTTTATGATTCTGTTCAGAAGGAACTGCAAACCATTCCGTTTTCAACTTGGTATGAGCATTGCAATTTTGGAAATCCCTCCACGGAGAATGATCCGTCTTTTGCACTGGAATGTACGGTTCGGCTGGATGGTAAGATTTATCAGTTTTATTTCGATGTTGCTTCCAGTCTTTTCCCGGATACGTATCAGAAGTACTGTCAGATGCGTTATGAAGAAGATGCTAACAGTATACAGGAATTGCAGCGGATTGTATCGCATCTTTCTGACAGCACTTCCGGCAACTTTTATTTGGATTTGTACAACAGCAAGGGAGAAAACTACTATTTGAGTGGTGACTTCGTAGGGGAAAATGGTGCAGAGAGTCTGAAGGCAGTTTGCAGCCGTATTCAGGATCAGCCCTGTACAGCCGGAGCAGCATATGCCAATCTCTTTGTTTACTTTGATGATAGCTATACCAATTATAGTTTAATGGTATCCATCAAGGACTTCCAGGAATCAGATTTATCCGATCAATTTTCTCATATGATTCATACGGACACATTGGATTCTGAATGAAAAACAGGAAACTGCTGCACGAGTATTGCGTGCAGCAGTCTGTCTTTGTACCAAACTGCTTGACAGATCTTGGAGGATTATGGTATGATGAGCAGGAAACCCAGGCACAGGAGTGTGATGTGAGATGGAATTTTCAAAAAAGTTGACATTGCTTCGCAAGCAATATGGATATTTACAGGAAGAACTGGCAAGGATGCTGGGAATCTCCAAGCGGACGCTGCAACTATATGAAAGCGGACAGCGTTATCCCAAGAAAGCAGTACTGGATCAGATTTGCAGCATTTTTTCCATTTCCATGAAGGAATTGCTGGAAACGGAACCAGCTGCTGAAACAGTCCCTACAGCAGCGCCCATTCAATTGGAGCACTTAACGGCACGGCAGCTGGTACAGGCTGCCAGAGCCTTTTATCAGCGGGAAGACCTGACGGAATTGGAACGGGAACAGGTCATGTATGCGGTGCAGCATTTTTTCTGGGATGCCAAAAAACGATCCAGTCGATTTTTTGATCAGTTGGATGAATAAAAAGAAACTGCCGGGCGGAAATGAATTCCGTTCCGGCAGTTTTTGTGTTGTTCAGATTATGAATTAATCACCAAAGGAAATGTCAAGATCTCTCGCGGCTTGTACCATCTGGTCATCTTTCGGTACAAATTTGGTTTTTCCAGCGACATCCGCCAGCAGATTTTCCGAAACCTTGTCCTGAATCATGGCAACGGCATATCCAAACTTTTCTTCTGCAATCAGCTGTGCAGCTCGTACCCCAAATTGTGTTGCCAAGATACGGTCATACGCAGAAGGACTTCCGCCACGAAGCATGTGACCCGGTACACAGACTCTTGTTTCCAGACCGGTTGTTGCTTCAATTTGCTTGGCAATGCGTCCGGTTGCCGTTGTAATGCCAGCTTCTGCACGGCGTTTTGCCCGTTCCTTCTTTTTCATGTTGGCTTCTTCCTGATCCATAGCGCCTTCTGCTACAGCCAGGATGGAGAATCCTTTTCCTGCTTTGCTGCGCTTTTCGCAAGCCTCGCAGAGTTTTTCAATCTGATACGGGATTTCCGGCAGAACGATCATATCGGCACCGCCGGCAACACCAGAATACAATGTCAGCCAGCCGGCCTTATTGCCCATGATTTCAACCACTAAAATACGGCCATGGGAATTGGCAGTTGTGTGCAGCCGGTCAATGACATCCGTTGCAATGTCTACTGCTGTATGGAATCCAAAGGTGA
>OGZL01002771.1_pt1 | contig 12665 bp, 10 predicted proteins | sample 1576761 | NCBI WGS metagenome assembly OGZL01 (sample SAMEA3541595, study PRJEB24748) | human gut metagenome | biome: human gut; feature: human-associated habitat; material: faeces | place: China | collected 2012
CAATACACTGGCAATAGCTTCTACCGCACCGGCAGCACCCAACATGTACAATTTCCCGCTTTCTTAAAAAACGAATCGGATCACATACTTCCGGGTCTTTTACAAGCCTTAAAATGTTGTCATACGTCGTCCTGGCTTTCTGTTCCGCAGCCATATCTTCATGTAAATCTGTAATTGGGTCACCCTTGGACTGAAAATAAGTTGCTGTCCACGGTGTTCCACTGGCTGCCTGCGGCCAAAGTGCAAGTGTGTGGTCCACATAATATTTATCAAAACCAGAAGCCTTAATTTCCTCCGGAGATAAATCCTTGGTAAGCTGGTAAACAATGGCACATATCATTTCCATGTGGGCAAGTTCCTCTGTGCCAATATCGGTTAAAATTCCTGTCACTTCTTTGTACGGCATGGTGTACCTCTGTGATAAATAACGCATGGACGCAGCTAATTCTCCATCCGGTCCTCCGAACTGACTGATGATTACCTGGGCCATCTTCGGATTGGTCTGGGTAATTTTTACGGGATATTGTAAACGTTTTTCATAATTCCACATAAACTAACACCCTCCTTCCTGCCACGGCCATGGCTCGTTGATCCAGTTCCATCTGTCTGAGCAGGAAGGAACAGCGGTATCTACTGTGAGTGGTCCATAATATTTTGCATATTCTTTCAACAACTGGTTCCTTTTTTTATTATATTCATAAAAATAGTCCATTGCTTCCTGATCACGAGGATGAGTGTCCAGATAAAGCTTCACATCATCTACCGCAAAGCTCGCATGACCAATCTGCATCAGGAGATCTTTTCTACAAGGTTTGGAATTTGGCATTTCATTCATGCATTACATCCTCCTTTCCCCTTAAACGGAAGATCAAGCTCTTCGAATATGGTTCCTCTGTGGAATCCTTTTCCGGCTTCGTATATGTGTCTCCAGCTCTGCCATGGCACATAAGCCATTGCGATCGGCATTCCATCTAACGCATCGTCCCGGTCGCTACATCCAGATCGTTCTCGGTAAACAGGTACTGCCATCGATGGATTTCTTCCATCATTGTTCGCCATACATGAATTACTATTACAGCTATTGTTATTATTGCCACACCCACAATTTGCACGTCTCATATATGGATTATTATTTCTGCAATTTTGCATCGTTTTGGCTCCCCTTTCTTATATCTGCAATATTATTGTATGGTAATTTTAAAAAAAGGGTTCTGACTTTTGCATCCGACATAGTCTGAAGTCCATTTCCATTTCAAATAGGTCTCAATATCAATAATGCCGCCAGACCATTTCTGATCTGACGGCATCTTTATTTAGTATTTTATGATGTAACCGGATTGCTCCATTGCTATGCAATTCCCGCAATCCTCGAACACCTCATACTCCCATAAAACGGCGTGTTCACATCATTTTATGAATTTTTACCAAGTGTAACCTTGATATCTTTCTCTGTATATTCACCATTCTTATCCGGGATCTGTACAGTAAGTGTTACCTCTTCTCCGGCTTTATAATACTGAAGCTGTTCCTGAAGAGAGCTCATACCACTGATGGAACTTCCCTCAAAACCAGTAATGATCGATCCTTTTGTAAGACCGGCTTTCTCAGCTCCGCCACCACTCATAACTTCTTTGACATAAACACCGGTCGGCATATTATACATCTGTGCACCTTCTTCAGATACATCGTATCCCTTGATTCCAAGATATCCTCTTTCTTCATCTGAAACCTTGCTTCTTGTCTCTTTATTCATCAGATTCTGGATAACATCACTTGCATCAGAAATCGGAATCGCAAATCCCATACCCTCTACTGCCGAGCTGTTGATCTTTGCAGAGTTGATACCGATTACCTCACCATTTGCATTCAGAAGAGCTCCACCACTGTTACCAGGGTTGATTGCTGCATCTGTCTGGATGTATTCTCCGTCAAATCCATCAATTGTTCGTCCGGTTGCACTGACGATACCAGTTGTAACAGACTGCCCATAGCCAAGCGCATTACCGATTGCAATAACAGGTTCTCCAACCTTCAGAGAATCTGAATCTCCAAGTGTTGCAACCTTAATCGCATTCATTGTATCGTCTGAAATTTTATCAAGCGGAACGGCTACGACTGCAAGATCCCTTGCGGAGTCTGTTCCTTTAATCTGCGCTTCCACGCTGTTACCATCATTAAATGTAACAGTAAGTGTATCGCTTCCTTCTACAACATGGTTATTGGTAACAACCAGGAGTTCTGAATCATTCTGGCTGATGATGATACCGGATCCGGCGCTTTCACTCTCCTGCTGGCTGATTCCTCCGAAGAAATTCTGTACTTCCTGTACGCTCATATTGGTAATAGAAACAATTGACGGAAGTGTATTTTCAACGATATCTGATACATCAGATGTCACTGTACTGGTAGATGTTGTAAGCTTTGCGTTCGATACAGTCTTTGTTGTGCCTACGGTACTCTTTGTATTCTTTCCAAGCAGCTTACCAGTCAGATAACTGGTTCCCTGCATCGTCACACCGCCAACTGCCCCGAATAATACTGCAGCACCTACAACAAGTGCGACTTTCTTTGCGTAACCTTTTTTCGGTTTTGGAGCTTTCGGATTCTGCTGCGGTCCTGCTCCGAATCCCTGCTGATTGTCTGCTCCTCTATTTTCATCTGAATCTGGTCTGTAATAATTGTACTGATTGTCCATCATTCAAGACTCCTTTCTTTTCCTTTTCTATAGTTAAGAGTTTAGCCTATAATTGTGATGAAAGTGTGATAAAATATGAAAAAAAAGATGAACGGCACATTTTTATGTCGTTCATCTCGTTTATTCAACAGGAAATTCCGCTGGAGCTTCCTGCATCACTTTATTCAACCGTTACAGATTTCGCCAGATTACGCGGCTTATCTACATCCAGTCCCTTCGCAACGGATACAAAATATCCCATCAGCTGCAGCGGAATCACTGCAAGCGATGCCTCAAAATGCTCATCTGTCTTCGGAATGTAAACTACAAAATCAGCGGTATCTTCGATACTGTAATTGCCATAAGTTGTAAGTCCCATCAGATATGCACCACGGCTCTTGCACTCTACCATGTTGCTGATCGTCTTTTCATATAATTCCGGCTGTGTCAGCACACCGATCACAAGCGTTCCATCCTCTATCAGAGAAATGGTTCCGTGCTTGAGTTCTCCCGCTGCATATGCCTCTGAATGAACGTAACTGATCTCTTTCATCTTCAGGCTGCCTTCCATACAGATTGCATAATCAATTCCACGTCCGACAAAAAATGCGTCCTTTGCGTTTGCCTGCTTTGCTGCAAACCACTGGATTCTTTCTTTATCTTCAATAATCTTTTCAATCTTCTCCGGGATTGCCTGTAATTCGGCAATATAATTTTCATACTGCTCTTCAGTGATTGTATTTTTTACTTTGGCAAACTCAATTGCAAGGATGTAAGAAGCCATCAGCTGTGTACTGTACGCTTTCGTTGTTGCCACAGAGATCTCCGGTCCTGCAAGAGTATAGAATACCTTATCCGCTTCTCTTGCAATAGAAGATCCGACTACATTGACAATTCCAAGTGTACGGATTCCCTGCGCTTTTGTCTCACGGAGCGCTGCAAGACTGTCTGCAGTCTCTCCTGACTGGCTGATAATGATCACCAGACCATTTGGATCCAGAATTGGCTTACGGTAACGGAATTCAGAAGCCAGCTCCACACGAACAGGAATCTTCACCAGATCCTCGATCACATACTGTGCCACCACACCTACATGGTAAGCAGAACCACATGCTACAATGTAAATCTGGCTTGTTCTCCGGATATCCTCTTCCGCTAATCCGATATCTGTCAGATCAAACTTTCCGTCTTTTAATACAGAATTCAGAGTATCCTTAACCGCTCTTGGCTGCTCATGGATCTCTTTCATCATAAAATGCTCATAACCGGCTTTTTCAGCTGCTTCTGCATCCCAGTCAACAGTTTTCATTTTTTTCTGGATCTCTTCTCCGTCCAGATTGTAGAAGGTAATTTCCTCTTTGCTGACCTTTGCCATCTCCAGGTTGCCAATATAGTATACATTTCTTGTATATTTCAAAATAGCCGGCACATCTGATGCAATAAAACTCTCTCCATCTCCTACGCCAAGAATCATCGGACTGTCTTTTCTTGCCACATAAATTTCTTCCGGATAATCCTTGAACATCACAGCAAGCGCATAAGATCCACGAATACGGACCAGAGAATGGTTGATCGCATCTACCGGTGTTCCTTCATACTTTTTATAATAATAATCGATCAGCTTAACAGCAACCTCTGTATCCGTCTCAGAGTAGAATGTATATCCTTTGCGGAGCAGCTTGTTCTTTAACTCCTGATAGTTTTCAATAATACCGTTGTGTACAGCAACTACATTGCCATCGTCACTCATATGCGGATGCGCATTGTTCTCTGACGGTTCCCCGTGTGTTGCCCATCTGGTGTGACCGATTCCACAGGTTCCCGGAACGGCTGCACCACCATTGGTCTTCTCAAACAGTACTTTCAAACGACCTTTCGCCTTGATAACTTCTGTCTCTTCTGTTCCATTACGAACAGCAAGTCCTGCTGAATCATATCCACGATACTCCAGCTTTGACAGTCCATCCAGTAAGATCGGAGCCGCCTGCTGCGATCCAACATATCCTACGATTCCACACATTTATCTATATCCTCCAGTCTTTTTTGCGAAAATAAATTTTACTCTTTTCGTTACATTGTAGCAAATATGGGACTTTTTGTAAAGAATAAGCGGGAATAACAATCGTCATCCCCGCCTTTCTCTTTAATCCAGATCAATAAAATCCATTTCGAAAGTATCACCTTTTTTACGCTTTTCTTTCTTGATATTATAATCATCGAACGAATCAAAGTCGTCAACGCTACGAGTATCATCACTTATTCCTTCGTCATCATAATCATCGTCGAAGTCATCATCATAATAATCATCATCGTCGAAATCATCATCGAAGTCGTCATAATCATCTTCGAAATCATCAGCCTGTCTCTTTTTGAACTGTGATTTCTTTTCTGCCTTAACAGGCTGGATCGGTTTTACCGGATTACGTTGCGGCTCATCGTCCAGTTCATATTCATCATACAGATCATCCAACTCTCTGTTGCGGTTATGTAACTTCACAACGGAAACAAGAAGGAAGATTACCAGAAGAATAACGATAACTGCTGCCGCTGCTACAAACCAGATCAGATGATCGGAAATCTTTTCTAAAATTGCGTCAAACTTGCTTGCACTCTTCTTATCCGGTGTAGTCGCAGACTTCGGAGTCTCCATTCTCTGATAAGTATGCTCTACAGAGTCATATAAATAGAGGGATTCTTCACCGTCATTATTTACTGCATATAATACATAGAAACCATCGCGGTCCGGTTCATCCCAGATTTCAAAAGTCTTGCCGTTGATCTCCAGATTTCCTTTTGAATACTTTGATGGCATAGACACTTTACTGCCTGCATCAAAAATTACGATAGAATAAGTATCTGAAATCACAACCTGTTCTGCCGGTGAGAAGCTGCTGTCAGATGAATCATACATCCAGAAATCGCCTTTTCCATCACCGTCTACCAGATAAGCCATCTGAAGTCCTGTCTTTTCCTGCACAGCACCTTTATACGTCGAATCATTATAAGTAATCTCTCCTGCTGTAAATCCAGCTGGAATCATGCTGTCTGAGAAATCACCGGATAAGGTATACTCCTGACCATCAATCGTAACACTTGTTCCACTCGCAACATCCTTGATCTTGCTCGGATCTCCTGCTCCGATCGTAACATCCGCATATCCTTCTTCACATGCCACACTTGATCCAGCGCTGTCTGTAACCGTCGCATCTCCCTGTTCAAGTCTTGTACTTCCTTCCTGGAGAGCCTGGAATTTCATTGTAAACTCAATCCGGTCACTACTTCCGTCACCTGAACCTTTAAATGTCAGATTACCATCCGTGTCTGCATTCACTCCGTCTCCCTCTTCAAATCGCATATAAGAAGGATCGTAAGTCATATGAATCGTCGCGTCTCCGATTACATCTCCGCTGACAACTGCTGTACCTGTGATCGTAAATTCATCCCCGACACTTGTCTCAAGATCAGAAAAGAATATCACACCATTTGCAGCTAGCGCCATCACAGAAAAACATGGTACGATCAGACATACAGACAAAAGAATTGTCGCTATTTTTTTCGTAAACTTCATCTTCATGTACTTTCCTCTTTCTAACCATATTAATTGTAAGTATAAATACTCTTAGATTCTATCTTACACTTTTTATGGGGAAATGTCTACTTGTTTGTAGAAATTCTCATTATATCAATTTACGGACAACTCTGTTCTGCTTTATTTATCCGAAGAAAAACCCCGGCATAAACCGGAGTTCTTCTCTAATTTACATTTTCTGTTGTTCCGCCTGCATTGCTTTCTGCGCCTCCACCGGGATCCGGAGTTGGTGTTGAATCCGGTGCCGGATCTGGTGTTGGTGTCGGATCTGGCGCTGGATCCGGTTCCGGCGTTGGAACTGGAGTCGGTTCCGGCGTTGGAGCTGGAGTCGGTTCCGGCGTTGGAGTTGGTTCTACATAAGTATTATCATCATATCCTCCATTCCATGAATTGTCCCAGGAATTTCCTTCGTCATACCAGTAATCATTCGATCCGTCATTATAATTATACTGATAATTATCCTGCGTATACCCCTGCCATGCATCCGGCGTTTCAATACCACTTGTGTCTACACCTGCATCTGGCTGATTCATTGGCTGGTCCTGATTATCGGTATTTTCCTCCTGCTGGTTTTCAGCCTCTTCAGCTCTTTTCTTTTTCAAAATGTTAATATCTACATCGTTAATCAGCATATCATAGAATGTAGATTTCTTTTTCAGTTCCTTATCTAATTTTTCTCTTCCGCATTGTTCTGTAAGAGTCTCCACACCTGAAAATAAATTCACACCAAGACCAAGTTTCTCTCCTGTAATCTCTGCTCCCAATGCTGCAAGTGTCGTTGGAAACATATCCATTGTAGAAAAGTCTCTGTTTCCTGTCACATTTTCTTTATAAGTACAATCAGCGTTGATAATTGTATTATACACGGTTCTTTTATAATTGTCGTTTAAATTACTCCATATCGGATCAGACGTATCGACCATTGTCGTATGATCACCAGCTATAACAATTGTCGTATTTTTGTAAAAATCTTGTTTTTTTATCCATTCTACAAAGTCATATACCTGCTGGTCTGCACAGGCAATTACATTAGCATATTGCCTGTTATATTTATCTTTACAAAGCCGGCATTTATAACCTCGTGGAAAATGCGTATCCACCGTCAGCATTGTAAGATTAAATGGTTTGTCAGACGAAGAAAGCTGTTCGAGCTGCTTCTTCGCACGTTTATATAATATTTCGTCTTCATGACCCCAAAATACTTTGTAATCCGGCGCAATGAATCCTTCTTTTTTCGCTGCATTATAATCTTCTATATGAAAATCTTTGTGGCTTGTAAAGTATGTATCTCTTCCGGCAAAGTCTCCCTCACTTCCACACAAAAACACCTGCTGGTATCCTTCTTTATTAAGAATATCTCCCATTGTTGTTAAATTAGGAAGAAAGTTTCCAAACATAGATCCCGAATTATGAAGCTTTAAATTAATTGCTGCTGTCTGTGCAACCATTCCTCCAACCGTATAAGCCGTTGCCTCTAAACAAGTTGGCCCGCCTAGCTTTCCATCCGCCTTATCTGAAAAATTTATATTTTCCTTCGCCAATTTTGTCAGATTCGGAATATAATTATCATCCATGATACCGCCATCTTCCTGATCGGCATAACTACTTTCCATTGATTCCATAAATATATAAATCAAATTTCTTTTTTGAGATGGAAAATCAAGTTTTGTCTTAGCTGGGTTTACATAATATTTTTCATAGAAATCCGTTTTCTCCTGAACACTTTTTATATACTCCCACATACCTACTTTTGTTCCCTGAACTTGTATTGTTCCAACCAGGGCAATGAGCAGAATAATTTCCAGACAGATTTTAGTCCATGCAGGAACCTTTTTTACAGGTAAATCTTCAAGATTGTATAATACTCTTACCATAATAAGATAAACTATGCTAATCGTAAGCGTAACAAGGAGCGGCGGAATAATTCCTGTTTTTATAATACTGTTTATTACGCCACTGTCCGTTCCTTTTATCGGACTGGTAAGCTGCAGCACAATAATGGAAAATGAAACATCCCCACATGTACTTTTAAGCCATGCAACCATACTACATACCAGCAGTGTTATAAATAAGGCTACCGGAACTAATAAACCAAACGGAAATGATAATACTTTCAATATTTTGTTCTGATCCGTCCTCTTCTGAAGTTCAACCGCATGAGATAATAGCAAATAGCAAGCCGGCATAAGCAAAAACATCATAAAATAAATTATCATTGTTATCTGTTTTTTCTGCACACGCTCCCTGTAATTTGCATTTAATTCTATATGATCTAATACAAACTGCTGCCCTATCTTGCTTCCAAAACGAACTTTTATCCTTGTTATTCCAGTAGCATCTACCTCTCCAAATGCTATTTTTTCTCCTTTTTTTATATTAGCCCATACTCTTGGGTTCTGTTCATAAGTAGGCTTTTCTTTGGTCTGGTAAGAAATTTTTACATCTGTATCCTGCGCCACTGGTTCTGCAAAATATACTTTTACATTGGCAATTTTCGAGGACTGCATCTTATACTTTATAAAAGGTCTTGCTTCTTTAATAAGAAAATGATTTCCATTTATCTCATACCCACGAAATTCTGCTTTTTCCAGATTCACATTCTGCGGTTTTAATGCTTTTTCCTGCGGAATTCCAGAAATATGCCATGCAAAAAATAAACTAAGAAGCACAATAACTATTATCCCTGCTACTTTACTAACAGATTTTTTTTAAAAATGTCTCCAACACACAGTAAGGCCAAAGAGCAAAATGCCTGCAATCAGTCTTTTTAATACTGGTGCCATCAGGTTTTCCATTCCTTTTTCTTCTCTCATAAGATAAAGGGCAGTCATGATTCCTGCACCGAGGATTATTGCAGCCAAAACAAATCCTGCCACAGCTTTTATATAATTCTTTTGTTGCTTATTCATCTATTTCAATCTTCTCCTAATAAAACTGATTATACATTTTATCGTTTCGTTTCAATTCTTTATTAATATAATTAGCACCTAATTGTTCTCTCAACGTCTCTTCTCCTGAAAATAAATTAGTTCCTAATCCAAGTTTATTCCCATCAATTTCTACGCCAAGAGCCGCCAATGTTGTTGGGAACATATCCATTGTAGAAAACTTTCTCTTTGCCGTAACTTTTTTCTTATATGCACATTGCGGATTAATTATTGCATTATATACAGTACGCTGATAGTCATTGCTTAAACTTTTCCAGAACTTACTTCCTGTATCTACCATAGAAGTGTGATCTCCGGCAATAATAATTGTCGTGTCTTTATAGAAGTCCTGCTTCTTTACCCACTGCACAAAGTCGTAAACCTGACGGTCTGCGCAGGCTACTGCATTCCCGTAAGTGGTATCATATTTATTCTCACATAAATCACAAATATATCCATTAGGGAAATGTGTGTCTACAGTCAGCATAGTAAGATTAAAAGGTTTATCTTCTTTAGATAATTTTTTCAGATTCTTTTTTGCTCTTTCATATAGAACTTTATCCTCATGACCCCAGTACACTTTATAATCTTTTGGGATATCACCTTCTTTTATTGCGGCTTTATAATCTTCAATCTGATAGTCTTTATGTGTTTTAAAATAGGCATCTCGTCCTGCAAAATCTCCGTCACTTCCACACAAAAACATCTGATTATATCCCTGCTTATTAAGAATATCACCCAGCGCTGTCAGGTTAGGCAAGAATGAGTCAGATACTGCACCGGAATTCATTACTTTTAAGTTAATTGCAGATGTCTGTGCTACCAATCCACCGGCAGTATACGCTGTTGCTTCTAAACAGACAGGTCCACCCACTTTTCCATCTTTCTTATCAGTAAACTGTACATTTTCTCTTGCAAGCTTCGTCAGGTTCGGAATATAATTATCATCCATAGTTCCACCATCTTCCTTATCTGCGTAACTGCTTTCCATAGATTCCATAAATATGTAAATCAGATTTTTCTTTTCCTTAGGAAATGTCATCTTTACCTTTGTAGGATTCACATATTCTTTTTCATAAAAATCAGAACTCTCCCTCACACTTTGTATGTAATCCCACATACCTATCTCTGTTCCCTGTATCTGTACAGTATGCAGAAAAAATACAACCATAACTACTTCTATACAAATCTTACTCCATCTTGGAATTTTCTTCACTGGAAGATCTTCTAATGCATACATTCCCCGCACAATGAAAAGATAGCACAGTACAGCTGCTACGGCAAGAAGTACCGGAGGAACTACTGCAGTCTTGATGATACTGTTTATAATTCCGCTATCTGTTCCTTTTATCGGACTTGTAAGCTGTAAAAGAATAATGGAAAATGAAACATTTCCACATGTCATCTTCACCCATTCTACTAAATTCACTACAAGGAAGGTGGCAAATAATGAAAGAATTGTTATAAATCCAAATGGAAAAGATAAAATTCGCAAGCAAATGTTTTTATCCGTTTTCTCCTGCCACTTCTTTCCTGCTGCTAATATAAAATATCCTGCCGGAATCAGCATGAAAAGCACAAAATATTTCGCCATGCTGACTTTCTTTTGATGCATGCGTGCTGCATAATTTCCATTAATTTCGGTATATCCATAATCAAACTGTGTTCCAATCTTTCTTCCGATACCAATTTTAATTCTCGTAACATCTTTTACTTTCATTGAAACACAGCCTACTGTCTCTCCCTTATGAACTTTTACACGCATTTTTCTTGTTTTATTATCAAATCCATGCTGTGTCTTTGTCTCATACAGAACACGCACAATAACTTTCTGTGTAACTGGTTTTGAAAAATGTACCGTAACATTATCAAGATAATCTACATTAATTTCTTTTACAATATTTGCGTTTGCCTCTGCCACTGTAAAATGACCATCTTTAATATCATAACAATCAAATTCACTTTCCGGTGTTTCTAATCGCTGCGGCTTCAACTGGCTTTCCTGTCAGATTCCAGAATTCTGCCATGAAAAAACTCCCGCAACAAAAAGAAGAACAACAATACCTGCTATCTTTCTATTTCTTTTCTTTAGCAGATGACGTACTGCTATTGCAATTCCTAATAATACTGCTATTTCTACAGTCAGTTCCACTTTTTTTACCAATTCTTCAGCAGAAAGGCCAAGCTCTCCTTTTAAATAATTGGCCCCTGCAATTCCTATGCACGCAATAAAAAAAGCGGCCAGAAAATAGATTACTGCCGCTTTTTTCCTGCTCTGCATATTCCCCTGATTTTCCATCTTTTCCTCCTTATGTATTTTATGTAATTTGCTATATTACATTTTTTAATCTTGTTTTTGTTTTATACTTCTCAAACGTATTTCATAAATGCTTTCTGCAAGATATGAACCACACACGCTCTCTAAAACAAACCAATCAAGAATTATAGCATGAAAAGATAGAATTGTAAATGCAGGTACTACATAAAACGATACTATTTGAAATATTTATCTACGCCATTCGCAATTCCCTTCGCAAGTTTCTTCTGGTAAGAAGAAGAATTCAACTGACGATCCTCTGTTGGATTTGTGAGGAAACCACACTCTAAAATCATTGTAGGAATCTTTGCCCAGTTAATAGTTGTATAATAATCTGAGCGGATTGTTCCGTGACTTTTCTTATTCACAGCTTTTGCTACGGAACTTAACAGGCAGCTTCCAAGACGGCGTGAACTGTTAAATATCTTCTTTCCAACATAACGTGAACTTCCGGGAACACAAACCAAAGGACCTCTCGCACCTGCTCCTGATGCATTACAGTGAATACAGATATGGATATCCGCACCACTCTTATTCGCCTTCTTTGTTCTCTGCTGGTTAGAAAGTGGACAATTATTGGTTGTTCGGAGCATGATTACTTTATATCCTCTCTTCTTCAGCTCTTTTTTTGTCGCTTTTGCAATTGCAAGATTAGTTTTATATTCCGGGATATGCGTACGTACACCAGCAGTACCAGATGTCAGTTTTGCTTTTCTTCTGGAAGAACCTGGCGCTAATCTTTCTGTAGAAGAGATTCCTCTCTGCTGGTGTCCAGCCGCTATAAATACAGTTCTCTGCTTCTTTGCTTTTGTCTTTTTTTTCTTTTTTGCTGTCTTTTTTGCTATCTTTGTTGTTGCTTTCTTTGCCTGTGTAGTCGCTGCCGCTGCTTTAGCAGATACTTTCAATGTACCTGTCGGAATCATCGTAAAAACCAGCATAAAAATCAGCAGAAAGCTAAACGTTTTTTTCATCATTTTCTTCACTTTTTATTCCTCCCTGTAAAATTTATAAGTCCATTATACACTCTGCAAAAATATACGTCCACTGATTTAATTTATTATTTAATTCATTGGAGAACAGACGCCCGAGAAGAGATAAGATATCCTATATTTGTGACTTTAGTCGCTACGAGAAATCGTCTTCTATGAAAAGGCCGAC
>OGZL01002775.1_pt1 | contig 12660 bp, 10 predicted proteins | sample 1576761 | NCBI WGS metagenome assembly OGZL01 (sample SAMEA3541595, study PRJEB24748) | human gut metagenome | biome: human gut; feature: human-associated habitat; material: faeces | place: China | collected 2012
AATGCCAGACTGGTGGGAAAGGTTCTCAGCAGAGCGGAGTATTATGGAAGTTTCCCCTGTCACCGGGTGGTAAACCACGCAGGCCGCCTGGCCCCCGGCTGGCCGGAGCAGGCGGCCCTGCTCGCGGCGGAGGGGGTCTTCCTGAACCAGAGAGGTTGTGTGGATTTGGCCCGGGACCAGTGGGATTGCTGACAGAAGTACAGAGGAAAGGAGGGGCACCATGGCAAAGCGCGAGGTTCTTCGGCAGTATTTTGGACACACCAGCTTTCGGCCGGGCCAGGAGGCCCTGATTGACGGCATCCTGGCGGGCCGGGACGCCCTGGGGATCATGCCCACCGGCGGCGGCAAGTCCCTGTGCTATCAGGTCCCGGCACTGCTGCTGCCGGGGCTGACCCTGGTGGTGTCCCCGCTGATCTCCCTGATGAAGGATCAGGTGGCGGCCCTCAACGGCGTGGGGATTCCCGCGGCTTTCCTGAACAGTGCCTTGGATGCCCAGGCATTCCAGGCGGTTTGCCGGGAGATTCGGCAGGGGATGCACAAACTGATTTACGTCGCCCCGGAGCGGCTGCTCCAGGAGGGGTTTCTGGCGCTGATGCAGGAGCAGAAGATTGCCCAGGTGGCGGTGGACGAGGCCCACTGCATCTCCCAGTGGGGCCAGGATTTCCGGCCCAGCTATCTGAAAATCGTGGATTTTCTGAACATTCTCACCCCACGCCCTGTGGTTTCCGCCTTTACCGCCACGGCAACGGAGGCAGTGCGCCAGGACATCGCCCAGATTTTGCAGCTGCGCGATCCCCTGCGGGTGGTCACAGGCTTTGACCGGCCCAATCTGCGCTTTGAGGTCCAGCGGCCCAAGCAGAAGCTGCCCGCCCTTATCGAGCTGGTGCAGCAGCGCCGGGACAAGGCGGGCATTGTCTACTGCGCCACCCGGAAGGCCGTAGAGGAGGTCTGCGAGAATTTGCAGCTGAACGGCATTGCCGCCACCCGGTACCACGCAGGTCTGCCCGATGAGGAGCGCCGGGATAACCAGGAGGATTTCCTCTACGACCGGAAAACCGTCATGGTGGCCACCAACGCCTTCGGCATGGGCATTGACAAGTCCAACGTCTCCTACGTCATTCACTACAATATGCCCCAAAGTCTGGAAAGCTACTACCAGGAGGCAGGCCGCGCCGGGCGGGACGGCGCAGAGGCCGAGTGCATCCTGCTCTATGCCCCGGGGGATGTGCAGACCGCCAAATACCTGATCCAGCACCCCGCCCTTTCCGGGGAGCTTTCCCAGGAGGAGCTGGAACAGAAGCAGCGGCAGGATCTGGAGCGGCTGGACGTCATGGTGAACTACTGCAAGACCCAGAGCTGCCTGCGGGGCTACATCCTGGACTATTTCGGCCAGGAACACGAAAGCTTCTGCGGCAATTGCAGCAATTGCAGTACCGAAACGGAGGAGCGGGACATCACCGATCAGGCCCGGATGATCCTCTCCTGCGTCCAGCGGATGAGCGCCAAGCTGGGCTACTCTCTGGGGCTCACAAGCGTGGTCCGCACCCTGCTGGGCAGCCGGGACAAGCGGCTGCTGCAGCTGGGGTTGGACAAGCTGGGCTCCTATGGGATGCTGCGCAAGCTTGGAAAGGACGACCTCCGGGCCATGGCCGAGAGCCTGGAATCCCAGGGGTATCTGGAAACAGACCCGGTCCACGGCGGCGTCAGCCTGACGCAGAAGGCCCAGGGCGTGCTCTTCGAGGGCAAGACCGTCTCCATGCGCCTGCCCAAGGCAGAGGCAAGCGCCCCGGTCAGCAGTCCCGTCGGCGGGGAGCAGAGCCCGGATCTGCTGGCCATGCTCAAGCGGCTGCGCTGGAAAATTGCCATGCAGGAAAGCGTCCCCGCCTACATCATTTTCTCCAATGCAACCCTGGAGGACATGGCCCGCAAGGCCCCGACGACTCTGGAGGCCTTCGCCAAGGTCAACGGCGTGGGCAGCGTCAAGGTCAAGCGGTTCGGAGAGGTCTTTGTGGACGCCATCGCAGACTATCTCCAGGAGCACGGCGGGTAACCGTTGTTCGGAAAGGCCAAAACAGCACTGCAAAGTCGGTAAAAGCCGGTCCGCAGTGCTGTTTTTTGGGCTTTTTGCATGTCTGCGGTTTCTTTGTTCACAGCCTATTCATTTTTTCTTTAGACTGATTTCAGGTTTTCCCTATAAAATAAACTTTAACAATTGATTTTGGAGGAATTCTCTATGGCCAAACCAACAAAAGCCCAGAAACGGAAGAAAACCGTTCAGCGGGTCATCGCCATTGTTGCCGTGGTCCTGGTAGCGGGACTGGCCGGTACCCTGTATGTCCGGCAGCGGGTGCAGCGGTCCGTGACGGCCCAGAGCGGCAGCAATGTCAAGTCCGTCACCGTCACCACAGGCTCCATCAAGACCACCGTCTCCGGCAGCGGCAGCCTGACCAGTGACAATGTGGAGGACCTGACCGTCCCCGCCACCGTAAAGGTGGAAAAGCTCTATGTGGAGCAGGGCGGCACCGTTGAAGCGGGCACCCTTCTGGCCTCTACCAACACCAGCACCGTGCTGACCAGCCTGTCCACCGTTCAGGACGCCCTGGATGACCTGGACGGCCAGCTCCAGGAGGCCAGCAAGGACAAGGTTTCCTCCACCGTCAAGGCCGGTGTTTCCGGCCGGGTCAAGGCCGTCTATGCGGAATCGGGCGACAGCGTGGCAGACATTATGTATGACAAGGGCTGCCTGGCAGAGCTGAGCCTGGACGGCTTCCTGGCTGTAGACATTGAGACCGACGCGCTGACCGTGGGCGAAACCGTCACCGTCACCACCTCCGACGGCAAGCAGTGGGACGGCACGGTGGACGCCGTCAGCGGCGGCAAGGCTACGGTGCTGATTTCCGACGACGGGCCTCTGGTGGGCGACACCGCCACCGTGGGTGCGCTGGCCGGGGAAGTGTATATTCACAGCCCCCTGAAGGTTACCGGCTATGCCGGAACCGTCTCCACCGTTTCCGCCAGGGAGAACGCCAAGGTCACTGCCTCCTCCACCCTGTTCACCCTGCGCGACACCGAAGATTCCGCCAAATACAACCAGCTGCTCCAGCAGCGGGAGGACTACGAAAAGCTCTACCAAAAGCTTGTGAAGCTCTATAAGGACGGCGGCCTGGTGGCCGAGCAGTCCGGCACCCTGGAAACCCTGGTATCCCTGGACGACCTGACCGTAGGTACCGATCCTTTGACGGACACCACCCTGGCCACCCTTGACCCCGGCGAAAGCATGACCGTCACCGTCTCCGTGGACGAGACGGACATTCTCTCCCTGGAGGTTGGTCAGGAGGTCAGCCTGACCGTGGAGTCCGTGGGTGACGAACACTATGTGGGCACTGTTACGGAAATCGACACCACCGGCACCGACGGCAGCTATTCCGCCAAGATCACCCTGGACAAGCAGCCCGGCATGCTCTCCGGCATGACCGCCAAGGCCGAGGTGACCATCCAGGGCGTGGACAATGCCCTGCTGCTGCCTGCGGATGCCATCCGTAAGACCAGCACCACCGCCTATGTCTACACCGCCTATGACGCGGAAACCGACACCTTGGGCGGCATGACAGAGGTCACCCTGGGCCTGACCAACGGCACCTACACGGAGATCGTCTCCGGCCTTGCCGAGGGCGACACCGTGTACTACACACCCAAGGAGCAGACCTTCACCTTCGGCGGCATGACTTTCTCCACCTCCGGGGACTTCTCCGGCATGGGCGGTATGCGCGATATGGGCAGCCGGGGCGACCGGGGCAGCGACAAGGGCAGCGCCATGCCCGATGTATCCAAGATGCCTGCGGGCATGCCCAACATGGGCGGCTGAGGAGGCAAGCATGATTGATCTAAAGGATATCTCCCGGATCTATCAGATCGGCAGCGAAAAGGTCTATGCCCTGAACAAAGCCAATCTGCACATCGATCCCGGCGAATTTGTCAGCATTATCGGCCCCTCCGGCTCCGGCAAGTCCACGCTGATGAACATCATCGGCTGCCTGGACACCGCCGACTCCGGCACCTATCTCTTAGACGGCACCCCCATTGAGGACTATACGGAAAATCAGCTGGCCCGAATCCGGAACCGGAAGATCGGCTTCGTGTTCCAGAGCTTCAACCTGATCTCCAAGCTCACCGCCGAGGAGAATGTGGAGCTGCCGCTAATCTACCAGAAGGTTCCCCGGGCCGAGCGGAAGGAACGGGTGGAGAAGGCTCTGGCCAGGGTAGACCTGCAAAGGCGGGCCAAGCACCTGCCCACGGAGCTTTCCGGCGGCCAGCAGCAGCGTGTCGCCATAGCCCGGGCCATTGTGACCCGGCCCAGTCTGATTCTGGCGGACGAGCCCACGGGCAACCTGGACTCCAAAACCACCGTGGAGATCATGGATATTTTCCACGAGCTCCACGACGCAGGCAATACCATTGTCCTCATCACCCACGATGACGACGTAGCCAGACAGGCCAGCCGCATCGTGCGCATCAAGGACGGACAGCTGACGGAGGTGGGCGCATGATCCAGGCATTCAAAATGGCAATGAAGTCCATATCCGGCAACAAATTCCGGGCATTTCTGACCATGCTGGGCATTATCATCGGCGTTATGGCATTGGTCATTCTGGTGAGCCTGGTCTCCGGCGCCACCGGCACCGTCACAGACACCATCTCCAGCCTTGGCAGCAATCTGCTCTCCGTCACCGTCTCCGATGACAAGGGCGCACCCGTGACCCTGGACACCCTGGACGAGTGGATGGCAGACCCCCGGATCGGTCTGGCGGCCCCCTCTGCCACTACCACCGCCACCGGCAAATATTCCTCCACCACCAAGACCGTCACGGTCTACGGCGCTACCCCCGCCTATGCCCCCATCAACGGCCAGACCGTGCTGCTGGGCCGATTCCTCACCCAGGCGGATGTGGAAAACCACACCAGCGTGTGCATCATCACGGAGAAAACCGCCGAAGATATGGTGGGCTATACGGACTGCCTGGGAGAGGAGATCTCCCTGGACGGCCGGAAATTTACCGTTGTAGGCATTCTAAAAAACGATGACGAATCCCTCACCGGCATTCTCACCAAGAACTCCATGATCGCCTATATTCCCTATACCACCCTCATGCGGCTTTCCGCCACCGTCTCCTCCACCATCACCAGCTTCTCCGTCAGCGCTCCGGAAAGCGGCAATATGGCCGCCACCGAAAGCGCCATGAAGCGGCTGCTGCTGGACCGGTTTGAAGACGATGAGGACGCCTTCTCCCTGCTGTCCCAGAATATGCTGGAGGACGCCATGAGCTCCGTCACCGGCATTTTGACGGTGCTTCTGGGCGGCATTGCCGCCATCTCCCTGATTGTCGGCGGCATCGGCATTATGAATATCATGCTGGTAACCGTTACCGAACGGACAAGAGAGATCGGCATTCGAAAGGCCATCGGCGCAGGCCGGGGCGTAATTTTGCAGCAGTTTTTGCTGGAAAGCGTGGTGCTGTGCATGATCGGCTGCGCCATTGGCGTGTTCCTGTCCTGGGTGGTGCTGCGGCTCATCTCCGTGATGGTTGCCAGCATGGGCGTTTCCTTTGGTCTGGAATGGGGCGTGGTGGTCATTGCCGTGGCCTTCTGCTTTGCCATCGGCGTGATCTTTGGACTGTACCCCGCCAACAAGGCCGCCAAACTGCCGCCCATTGAGGCCCTGCACTACGGCGGCTAAGGAGGTTAAGCTATGAAAAAACGCAAAAAAACGGATATGCCGCCCCTCATTCCCGAGGAAGAGGAGGACGATACCCAGGTGCGCGGCGGCAGCGGGGCAAAATGGGTGACGCTGCTCTGCGTCATTCTGGCCATTGCCCTGATCGTCGCCTCCCTTCCCTCCGGCATTTCCGCCGTTACAAAGGTCAACAGCAAGGTCCTCTCCGCTGTGCCCGAGGAAAACACCATCTCTACGGTGCTCTCCGGCGGCGGCACCCTGAGCCCCCAGGAGGGCACCGCCCAGAGTCTGCCCCAGGCTCTGGAGCTGGAGACCTACTATGTAAAAAACGGCCAGACCGTTTCGGAAGGAGACCCCATTGCCCAGGTGGACCTTGTGGCCGTGAAGGCAGCCATCTCTGAGCTGCAAGAGGTCATAGACACCCTGGATGCGGCCATTGCCTCCGAAAGCAGCAAGACCAATGATTCCGTGATCCGCTCCGGCACCGCCGGCCGGGTGAAGAAGATCTATGCCCGGGAGGGCACTGCCGCTGCGGACACCGTCTACGAAAGCGGCGCGCTGCTGCTGCTTTCCCTGGATGGGCTCATGGCCGTGGATCTGGAGGCCCGGGCAGAGGTTGGCCAGCGCGTCACCGTCACCCTCTCCGACGGCACCGCATTGGAGGGCACCGTGGAAAGCGTTTCCGATGGCACCGCCACCGTGACCCTTTCCGATGAAACCGCCCCTCTGGACGACAGCGTGACCGTCACCACCAAGGACGGGGAAACCCTGGGAACGGGGAATCTCTATATCCACAGCCGCCTGCGGGTCGCCGGCGCTTACGGAACCGTCTCCCAAATCAGCGTCAAGGAGAACCAGCAGGTATCCGCAGGCAGCGCCCTGCTGACCCTGAAGGACACCGGCCACACCGCCGAGTACGCCCGGCTCTTAAACCGCCGGACAGAACTGGAAGACCGGATGGAAAGTCTGGTGAAGCTCTCCAAGGACGGCATTCTCCACGCCGATTGCGGCGGCATTGTCTCCGGCGTGGACACCGAGATTTCCTATACGGCCCCCGCCGTGCTGACCCAGACCCGCAGCCAGGCCAGCCCCGGCTACACAGCCCTGGGCGGAATCCGAACGGAAAACACGGATACGCCGCAAGCACAGCCTTCCGGGGAAGACCAGAGCCAGAATCCGGATGGAAACCAGAACCCGGGCACCGGCAGCGGCCAGACCCCGGGCGAAGGCGAAAATCCCCAGCCCGGCACCGGCGGAAGCGGCACCGATGAAACCGAAACGGCCACCTATATTCTGGGCCAGGTTACGGATGCCTCCAGACTCTCCGAGGGCGTTCTGACCTATGCCGTGCAGAAAACCATCCGCGCAGAGGAGCTGGCAACCCAGAGCTTCGCGGATATGCTAGACCCCACCGTTCCCGTGCAGACCCAGGAGCTTACCTACACAAAGCAGACCGTGCTGCTCAGCACCGGCGGTGCCTGGATCGAATCCGGCTTTGAGCAGATCTCCGAGGGGGATGCCATTTTGATCGGCGTCGGGATCATCGTCTACCAGAAGACCGGCACCAGCGTCCCCGGCGGCATGCCGTCCATTGACCCCAGCCAATTTCCTGGCATCTCCACCGGCATTGCGGGCTCCGGGAGCGCCCTGAGCGGCATGGCCTCCATGGCAGGGGGAATGTCCGGCTATGGCACTGCCGCCAAAACTGCCGCCTACGACAGCTATGACACTACAAAAAAGGACGCGGCCGTCATCACCGCCGACGAGGAAATGACCGTGCAGATCCAGGTGGACGAGCTGGATATCCGCACTCTGGAAACGGGAATGGAGGCCACCGTCACCCTGGACGCCCTGCCCGGCAGCAGCTTCACCGGTACCATCACTGCCATCAATCCCTATGGCGAGAATTCCGGCGGCAACACCAAGTACACCGTCACCGTCACCCTGCCCAGGGACGAAAAAATGCTCTCCGGCATGAATGCCTCCGTGAAGATCACTACCGGCGTCTCCGGAACGGTTCCCACCGTGCCCGCTGCGGCCGTCGTCTTCGATGCCGGAAAATCCTGGCTCTATACCGGCTACAACGAGAAAACCGACACCCTCACAGACCCTGTGGAGATTCAGACCGGCCTGTCCGATGGCAGCCTTGTAGAGCTTCTCTCCGGCCTGAGCGAGGGCAGCAGCTTCTATTACCGCTACGCCGACAGCATTGAATACAGCTTCGTGAGATAACAGACGCCTCCTGTGCTTCCAAACACAGGAGGCGTTTTCTGCGATGCCGGCAAGGGCAATAAGTACCTTGCTATTTGGTCGAAGCTGTGGTAGAATCAGGATGATAATTTGGCACAAATTGCGTTTTCTCCCTGATTTTGAGAATTCCGGAGCACGTTTGCATTTCCCGTGCCCGGCCCATGGAGGCAGTAAGACATGATCAAAAACGTTATAGACTATCTGGAGATCACGGAAAAGAAATTTGGGGGCAAAAAGGCCTATTGCGACGAAAACCGGGAGATCACCTTTTCCGAGCTGAAGGACAGCGCCCTGAAAATCGCCAGCGGTCTTCTGGATGCCGTAAGCATCGGCACACCCGTGCTGGTATACATGAACAAAAGCGTAGAGGTCATTGAGGCCTTTCTGGGTGTTGCCTATACCGGCGGCTTTTATGTGCCCATCGATATGCAGATGCCCTATGAACGGGTCAAGCTGATCATCGATACCCTGGGAGCCAAGCACCTTCTGGCCCGCAGAGAGGACCCCCTTCCCGAGGCGGTCAAGGAATGCTGTACCGTGTACTACATAGAGGAGCTCAAGGCCGCGGATACGGTGCGGACTCAGGAAATCCAGGCCCGGCAGCACCGGTCCATCGATACAGACCCGGTGTATGCCATCTTCACCTCCGGCTCCACCGGCGTGCCCAAAGGGGTTCTCGTCAGCCACCGGTCCGTCATCAATTTCACGGAGTGGTGGTGCGAAACCTTCGAATTTGACGAGAACGAGGTCTTCGCCAACCAGACGCCCTTCTACTTTGACGCCTCCGTAAAGGACATCTACGCCACATTGCGCTGCGGAGCCACCATGCACATCGTCCCCAGGAAATTCTTCTCCCTGCCCAAAAAGCTGGTACATTTTCTGAATGAAAAGCGCATCACCTGCATCGACTGGGTGCCCTCTGCCCTGTGCATGATCGTAAATTTCCGGGCTCTGGACAAGGAAAAGCCGGAATCCCTGAAAAAAGTCATGTTCCTTGGAGAGGTCATGCCCACAAAGCAGTTCAATATGTGGCGCAAGGCCCTGCCGGAGGTGAAATACGCCAACCTCTACGGCCCCACCGAGGCCACCGGCGACTGCACCTACTACAAAATCGAGCGGGAATTCGAAGACACGGAGCCCATCCCCATCGGCTTCGCCTGCAGCAATACGGAGGTCATGCTGCTAAGCGGCGACACCTTGGTCACCGAGCAGGACACCGTCGGCGAGATCTGCGTCCGGGGCTGCTCCCTGGCCCATGGCTACTTCAACAATCCCGAAAAGACAAACGAGGCCTTTGTGCGCAATCCCCTGCAAAAGAATTACTACGAGCGCATCTACCGCACCGGAGACCTGGGAAAGTACAATGCATACGGCGAGATCGTCTTCCTGGCCCGGAAGGACTCCCAGATCAAGCACATGGGCCACCGCATTGAGCTGGGCGAAATCGAAACCGCCCTCAGCGCCGTGCCCGGAATTCGGCGGGGCTGCTGCCTATATGAGCACAAAACCCAGAAAATCGTCGCCATCTACGAAGGAAGCACAGAGCAGAAGGCCCTGACCGAGGCACTGAAGGAAAAGCTGCCGAACTACATGCTGCCCAACCGGTATGTCCCTCTGGAGGAAATGCCCATCAATCTCAACGGGAAAATTGACAGAACACTGCTGAAACACCAATACATAAAGGAGAACTGAGCTATGAAAGAACGCATTTTGAAGCTGCTGGAGGGAATCCAGCCGGACATCGATTTTGAAAACGAGACCGCCCTGATTGACGACAGCCTGCTGGAATCCTTTGACGTGATCCAGATCGTCACCAGCCTGATGGACGAATTCGATATTTTCATCGATGCCGACGACATTGAACCGGAAAACCTGAACAGCCTGGACGCCATCTGCGCCATGGTGGAGCGGAAGCTGGCCGAGCGGTAAAAAGATGGAGCTGAAATCCCTGAGCTATGTGGCCTTCGCCCTGGCAGTGGTTGCCCTCTACTATGGAGTCCGGAAGGTGAAGAACGGCCAAAGGTGGGTGCTTCTGGCTGCGAATCTCTTCTTCATCCTCGCCACATCCGGCCTCAAATCCCTGCTCATCATCACGCTGTGCGTGGCCATTTCCTACGGGGCAGGGCTTCTCATTGAGAAAAATATCCTTTTAGAGCAAAAAAGCAAGGCCCGCCGGATTTTCTGGCTGGACATCGTGCTGTCTTTGGCGATTCTGTGCTATTTCAAGTTCTTCAAGGACACCTTCCTGCTCCTGCAGGACCTTCTGCGCAGCAAGGGGATCTGCGTCAATGCGCTGGTCTCCCCCATTGGGCTGTCCTATTTCACCCTGACCATGATTGCCTACGCCAACGACATCTACCACAAAAAGCACAAGGCAGAGCGGAATTTCCTGGACTATTTTCTCTTCATCACTTACTTTCCCTCCATCGTCCAGGGCCCTGTCAATCTCTACAAAAAGACCGCGCCCCAGTTCAAGCTTACCCACCAGCCCGAAGGCAAGCGGATCATCATGGGGATGCAGCGCTCCCTGTGGGGCTATTTCAAAAAGGTGGTCATTGCAGACCGGATCGGCATTCTGGTCATGGCCATTCTGAAAGACGAGGCCGCAGGGGGCTTTCTGCTGTTCTGGGCCATGATGCTCTATAGCTTCCAGATCTACGCCGATTTCTCCGGCGGCATTGATGTGATCATGGGTCTTTCCGAAATGCTGGACATCCGTCTGGCCGAAAACTTCCGCTCTCCCCTGGTTTCCAGAAGCGTCACGGAATACTGGCAGCGGTGGCATATGTCCCTGGGAGAATTCATGGAGAAGTATTTGTACTACCCCATTGTGCTCAACCGGTCCGTCATGAAGTTTTCCAAGAAAATTCCCAATAAGTACCTGAAAAAGGTGTTTTCCGCAACCCTGGCCTCGGTGATCGTTTTCATTCTGGTAGGCGTCTGGCATGGCACCGGCTGGAACTATGTGGTATACGGCTGCTATCAGGCCTTCTTTGTCTCCACCGCCGTTCTGCTGAGCCCCTGGTACAAAAAGGTGCGGACCGCCCTGCACATCAACGAGAACGCTCTGAGCTGGAAGCTGTTCCAGGCCCTGCGGACCTTCCTGATTCTGACCTTCGGCCGGTTCTTCATCCGGGCCAAGGACCTGCCCCAGGCCTTCTCTCTCATGGCAAGGACATTCCGGAATTTCAGTCTCCGGCAGACCGCCATCCTGTTTGACGGAACCCTGTGCGGGTACGGCCTGGATTACAAGAACATCCGTCTGATGTACCTCGGCATTGCACTGCTGATTGCCGTGGATATTCTCCACGAACGGAAGGTGAAGCTCCGGGAGACCGTTCTCCGGCAGGACATTGTAACCCGGTTTGCCATCTATCTTCTGGCTGTGTTTGCCATCATCATCTTCGGCATTTACGGGCCGGAATTCTCCGCCTCTTCCTTCATCTATCAGGAATTCTAGGCAGGGAGGAGATTGGTTTATGAAAAAATATCTGATTCGCGCAGTCGTCTTTCTGCTGCTCTTCGCCCTGTGCTTTTCCGGGGCTCAGAGCATCCTGCACTACCGGTGGTCCGGAAATGAAAACCTGTACACCCGGAATATGCTCTATTCCCAGGCTGCCCCGGATTCCATCGACGTTCTGTGCCTGGGCACCAGCGAGCTCTATGCCGCCTATGACCCCATCGTCACCTACGAGGAAGCAGGCATTACCGGCTACAATTTTGCCATCACCTTCCGCTGCGCCATGACGGCCTACTAACAGCTGCTCTATGCCCTGGAATACCAGACCCCGGATATTGTCCTCTGCGATTTCAGCTGTTTGTTTGACGACATGAAGCCCCACGAGCAGGAAAGCATCTACCGGAAAGTGGTGGAGTGTATGCCGGACAAGACCTTGAAAGAGCAGATGATCCGAGAAATCTGCGCTGTGGACGACACCCAGTCCTATCTTTCCTGGAAATTCCCCCTGCTGCGCTACCACACCATGTGGAGTGAGCTTACCGCAGAAAACTTCCAGCCGGACCGGCAGCTCAATGACGCCTACCCCAGCTACCAGAAGGGTTCCATGCTCTATGAGGCCGTTTATAACGGCACGGATGAGATCACCCCGGACCTCTGGAACTATACAGAATCCGTGGATACCTTCTCCGAGTTCAGCGTAGGCTACTACAACCGCATCATCGAGCTCTGCCAAAGCAAGGGCATTGAAGTTGTGGCCGTCACACCCCCGAAAATTCAGGATGCGGCGGTCTATGCCGCCAACGAGGAAAAAAAGCGGGCCTATTTTGAGGCAAAAGAGATCCCCTACCTGAACTACTGCACCTACGCGCAGGTTCAGCGCCTGGGACTCACCTTCCAGGAACACTACTATGACCACAGCCATCTGAATGTGGAGGGCTCTCTGGTCTTCTCCAAAGCCCTGGCCCGGGACCTGCTGGAAATCTTCAACCTGGAGGACCACCGGGGCGACGAAGCCTATGCGGTGGAATGGGCGCAGCCCCTCGAAGAATTCCACCGGTACCTGGAGGATCTTTCCACCCGCAGAGCCGCCCAATAAGCCGCTTTCTGCATTCCCCCCAAAAATGCCGTGCGGAAAGCGCTTTCTTTAATTCCTCGGCGATACGCCATTGAAGAGCTGCTTCTGCTTCTTTGCCTGCTTTCAACAGAGATCGGAAGAGCG
>OGZL01002787.1_pt1 | contig 12632 bp, 9 predicted proteins | sample 1576761 | NCBI WGS metagenome assembly OGZL01 (sample SAMEA3541595, study PRJEB24748) | human gut metagenome | biome: human gut; feature: human-associated habitat; material: faeces | place: China | collected 2012
GAGTCCCGCAGGGACATCCGGTGATCGTAGATTATTTCTATCATGAGGAAATCCGAGGGACAGAGAATACCGGAAAAAGAAATCGTTAAACAGAAATTTGACCGAGCTCTTTGAACGAGGGAGACTCCTCGTCCGAAGAGCAAGAAGGTGCAGCCGAGAAAACTTGGAGCAATTCCGGTTTGTCGAACAACAAACGAATCACTTTTATCACACCACCAGGGAGAAATCCCCGGTGGTATTTTTATGCCCCGAAGGAGGTGGTTTTCATGATCCCGGTGCTTTATTTGCCCAACGCTGCGGACTTTTCGACATTCGGCCTTGGTGTGATGACGGATACCATTTCCTGCGAAGTGACCGAAGAGCGAAACGGTGTGTTCGAGTGCTTACTCAAATATCCGGTCAGCGGTCAGCACTACGGGCTAATCACCAAGGAGTGCATCATCAAGGCAAAGCCCAACGATACCGCCGCCGACCAGGCGTTCCGCATTTATCGCATCACGAAACCATTGAACGGCATCGTCACCATCTACGGTCAGCACATTTCTTATGACCTTGCCAACGTGCCGGTGCTGCCGTTCAGTACCGAGAGTCGCTCTCCTCAGCTCATTCTCTCGCAGCTTCTTGCCGGAGATACACGCTTCACGGGCTGGACGGACTACTCGGATGCAAAGGCGTTTTCCGTCACGCAGCCGAAAAGCGTCCGTGCCTGCCTCGGAGGTACGGAAGGTTCCATGCTCTCCAAATGGCACGGCGAGTTTGAATGGGACAACTTCACGGTGAAGTTCCATTCGCACCGTGGGCAGAAGACCGGCGTAATCATTGAATACGGCAAGAACCTCACCGCCCTGGAGCAGGACGAGGACAACAGCGGTGTGTATACCGCACTTCTCCCGTATGCCGTGTACACCCCGGAAGGCTCGGACACCGAAACGGTGGTCACGCTGCCGGAGGTAACGCTCCCCATTGTGACCTCGGAGATCGTCCGGGCGAAAACGCTCATCATGGATTTCTCCGACCAATTTGACGGAGTTGTGACCGAGGATGCCCTCCGAGCGAAAGCCAACAGCTACATCAAGGCCAATCCGCTCGGCACAACTATTCCGACAGTAACGGTCTCTTTCGAACCGCTTTGGAAACAGCCGGAGTATTCGGCACACCTGGAGCGGGTCAATCTCTGCGATACCGTCACCATCCGGCACTCGCTTCTGGGTGTCAGCGTGTCGGCTATGGTCATTGAAACCGTGTACGACACTCTTGCCGAACGGTATGTGAGCATTTCCCTCGGTCAGAGCAAGTCCAGCATGATCACCACCATCTCCGAGGTTCAGTCCTCGGTTGATAAGGTGGAGTCCACGGTGGGACGCTTTCCAAAGCTGCTCCAAACCGCCATCGGTAAAGCCACCGGGCTTATCACCGGCCAGAGCGGCGGCTATGTGGTTATTAACACAGACAGCGAAAGCGGGCAGCCCTACGAGCTGCTCATTCTGGACGCACCATCCATTGACGAAGCCGTGAATGTCTGGCGGTGGAATGTGGGCGGCTTGGGCTTTTCCCATAATGGCTACAACGGTCCCTATGAAACCGCCATCACGGCAGACGGTCAGATCGTAGCGGACTTCATCACCTCCGGCTCCTTGGTGGCGAATATTATCAAGGCGGGTGTTATCCAGTCTCAGGATGGCTCGTCCTGGTGGGACTTGGAGAGCGGCGAAGTCGTGCTTCGCGCCTACGCCACCAGCAAGGAGGTCACCGAGGTCAGCGACCGCATTACCACCATCGAGGAGCAGAAAATGCTCCGACTGGTCATCATCTCATCCAACGGGAACATCTTCAAGAACGGTAATGTGAAAACGCTGCTTTCTGCCAAGGTGTACTCTTGGGACGAGGACATCACCGACACGCTGGATGCCAACCAGTTTATCTGGACGAGGGTGTCGGAGGATGCGGAAGCGGACAAAGTCTGGAATGAACAGCATTTCGGCGGCGCAAAGTCCGTGGTCATCACCGGTGCGGATGTCAAAGTCCGCGCCACTTTTTATTGTGACCTCATCGACACCACGACCAGGCAGAGCCTGTTATAACGGAGGAATTCACTATGGCAACCGCAGAACCCACAACAGAAACCGGCACAGTGTCCGGTTCAGATACAACAACTTCAAAGGAGGCTTCTCACATGAGCAAAGCACAAGGCCAGTTTACCATCATCGACTACAATGACGCACTGACGCTGACGGGGTACATCGGCTCAAACCTCGCCAAGACCCAGATGTATAACCCCGACAACGGTAGTTACACCCCCGACTGGAAAACGAAGAACCTCGTTCTGACGCCCAGCCTGTATGTCATCGGCACCACCGCCGACCAGATCGCTACCGCCAATGTCACCTCGGTCAAGTGGTATGTGGGTGACAGCAACACCGCCATCACCGCAGGCACGAACTACGCCCTCAGTGGTGCCAAGAGCCACATCCTCACGGTCAAGGCCAATGTCATGGCGGAGCTGCCCGGCATCGACTACCGCTGTGTCATCACCTACAAGGACGAAAGCACCGGTCTGTCGCTGACCCATCCGCTGACCATTTCATTCTCCCGTGTGGTCAACGGCTCCGGCATCGTCGACCTGCTGGTCACCACGCCCAACGGCAATGTGTTCAAGAACGAGGAGGTCGCCAGTCTGACCGCCAAGGCCGAACTGTGGCGCGGCTCTACGGTGGATACCACTAAGGTCAGCTACAAGTGGGCGGTCATGGACGCATCTGTCACTGCAACTTCCTCCACCGGCTATGATGCAGACTTCGGTATCGGCTGGCGCAAGCTCTCGGATACCGCCGACAAATACACCGGCACGGCCACCAATACGCTCACGGTCTACGCCGCAGCGGTGGACAGCTACGCTGTGTTCAAGTGCTGTGCCCAGGACACGGATTCCGCATCCGCTTCTTATAACACGAAGTTTTTCGACGTGGCGACCTTCATCGACAACTCCGACCCGTTGCAGATCATCGTCACCTCCACGGGCGGCGATGTGTTCAAGAACGGCCAGGGCACGACTGTGCTGACCGCCTTCTGCTATCAGGCAGGCTCCGAGGTCGACGCAGCCGGAAACGGCAGTTACACCTGGACAAAGTACAACAAGGACGGTGTAGTCGATACCGCCTGGGGTACCAACGGTTCCAAGACCGGCAAGACCCTGTCGGTGTCCAGCGCGGATGTAGATACCAAAGCCACCTTCATGGTCATGGTTTCGCTTTGAGGGGGTGATGGGATGATCGCGTCGGCACAGTTCACCATCATCAGTCTCTGCGATGTGGTCACCTCGGATACCGCACCGGAGAACCCCTATGACGGGCAGCTTTGGGTGGACACCTCGGTGTCACCGCCGGAGACGAAAATATGGAACGGAAACGCATGGGTGGTGCAGAACGACATTGAAACGATCCGCACCACCATTTCCATTCTGACCGAGAAGGACGCACAGTTTCAGCAGACCATCGACGGGCTGAACAGCTATGTGGCGACCCTTACCGAAACGGTGGAAACAGTGTCCAATGACCAGGGTGTCCTGGAGGAACGGATACTGAATTCCGAGAGCAGGGTTTCGGAACTGGAACACACGGTGGACGGGCTGTCCGTCACCATGCAGGAGCAGTACATCGGCGGCATCAACTATGTGCAGAACTCTTCCGGGCTGAACGGCATCACGGATGATTGGAGCTACTCCGGTACGGTGAAAACGGACACTTCCACCGATACGCAGAACAACACCATTTCCGACTCCTGCTTTGTGCTGGGCGCATACTCCTCACTGTCGCAGTACATCCGAGGGGTGGTTCCCGGCACTTATACGATCTCGGTTCGGGCAAAGAAAACCTCGACCATGTCCGGGTATTTCTATGTGACCTACAACGGGAACAAAACCAAGTACCTGTTCAATAAGTCCACGACGTTTGACTGGACGGATTACTCCGTAACGCTCACGGATGTGACCGACCCCACGTTGCGTATTTACTGCTACTGTCGAGATGCGTCCATCTACCTCGCGGACATCATGATCTCCGAAGGAGCGATCCCCCGAAAGTGGACGCCTGCTCCCAACGAGATCTACACCCAGGAGGTCAAGATCGACAAGCGGGGCATCGAGGTATCCAACAGCGCATCGTCCCAGCGGACGGTCATTACGAACACGGAGTTCGCCGGTTACTACAATGATGAGGTGATTTTCACCCTAAACAAGGACGAAACGCAGACTAAGAAAACCACGGTGGACGGCGAACTGACCGTGGGCAAAACGAAGTTTGTCCCGATGCCAACGGCGTCCGAAGGGCTGAACATCGTCATTCTGGATTAAGGAGGAAAAGCTATGGCAACTTGGAAAAGTGCAGCATACGATGGGCGCTATCTTCAACTGGACATTTCAGAAAGCGTGAATGTGGTCGGTAACAGCTCGACACTTTCCTGGACGCTGACCTCTACCGGTGGCGCATCCACTTACTACACGATTGACACGACCACTGTAACGATCAATGGTACGACCGTATACTCAAAGGACCGTACCTATTGGGATGACCGTGTTTTCCCGGCAAAGAAAGGTTCTGTCAGTGGCACGATTACTGTAGCTCACGACAGCAACGGCAGCAAAACGATTGCGGTCGGATTCTCGACCCGTGTTTATATCTACGGTTCACAGGAATACGGCGGCAGCATGACGCTGACTACCATTGACCGCAATGCGCCGACCGTAACCTTCAGCACTTCGAACATCACCGCTAACGGCTTCAAGATTTCTGCTTCCTCTTCGGCAACGGCGGACATCTGGCAGTACAGCGTAAACGGCGGTTCGAGCTGGACGCAGTTCTCAACGACGGCATCCACCAGCGCCAGCGTAACATTGTCCTCGCTTTCGCCGAACACGAGCTATACGGTGAGGGTCAGAGCAAGGCGGCAATACAACCACGTCTACGGCACTTCCGGCAGTTCCACGGTCAAGACGCTGGGCGGTGCTGTGGTGAATAGTGTCAACACGGTGACGGCGGACAATGCCACGGTTTCCATTACCATCAATGTGACCGTGTACGAAGCCTCCTACACCAATACGCTGGTGCTCAAAAACGGCAGCACGACCATCCTGACTATTTCCGGGCTTTCCTGGTCGAAGGGCACGGCGAACCGCACGGTCACGCTGACATCGGCGCAGAGGACAACGCTGTTGAACGCTATGGCGTCCATCAAGTCCTTTATAGGTACCTTTGCGGTTTCGTCTTACAGCGGGTCTACGCAGATCGGCAGCACCTCAAGCAAGACCGCCACGGTACTGACCACGGCAACCAATTCTGCTCCAACCATAAGCGGATTCACTTATGCCGACAGCTACACGACCACGAAAAACCTCACGGGGAACGACCAGTTATTCGTGCAGAACTACTCGACTCTCAAGGTCACCCCCGGAACGGCAACTGCAAAAAACGGTGCCAGTATTTCCAACTACACAGCTTCCTGCAACGGGCTGTCATCCTCTAACACTACCGGCTCTGCCTTATCTGTTGGAAAGATCGCCAAGTCCGGCAGCGTAACGGTCACGCTCACGGTCACGGACTCCCGCGGTTATACCGCCAGCGTTTCCCAAACTATTACGGTCATCCCATACGCAAAGCCGAAGGTGTCCTCGGTGACGCTCCGACGAACCAACGACATTGAAGCGGAAATGCAGCTCAAATTCAGCGGCTCTATTTCTGCTGTTACCGTAGACGGGACGCAGAAAAACAGCGTGGTTTATGTGCGGTATCGGTACAAGAAAACCAGTGAGAGCAGTTACGGCAGCTACACCAGCATCTATTCCGGCACGACAAAAAGCGGAACCTCTTTCAGCTACTCCAATTTGGAACTGTGCAGTCTGGATGCCAACAGTTCCTACGACCTCCATCTACAGGTCCAAGACAAGCTCTATTCTTTGAGCAGTCTGGATCTATATTTTACTGTTCCGCAGGGTACGCCCCTCATTGCGCTTCGGAAAAAGAAGGTCGGCATCAACACGCCGGAGCCACAAGCCATGCTGGATGTTGCCGGGGATATGCGGGTGGATGGCTCCCCCCTTGCGGATTTTGTCATTCAGCAAGGGACAAGCGGCATCTGGCATTACCGTAAATGGAAAAGCGGTACAGCGGAATGTTGGGGTCAGTATTCCTTTACGACCGCCATTTCGACGGCATGGGGTGTGCTCTATGAGAGCGGCGCAATTGCGCTCCCTAATTTTCCATTTACCTTCGCGGAAATTCCTCATGTCCATATCTCCACGGAGAACAGCAATTACGCTATGTTTGTGGAGCGAGGCAGTTCGAGTAGCTGGTCTACAACGACCAACCCCGGAAAGATATTTGCCGTAAGACCAAATACGGTACCATCGGCAACCTACAAAGTATCAATCTATGCTATCGGAAAAGCGTGACGCTTCAATGGTGTCACTTTTTTCATACCCATTTTCAATTTCAAAGGAGGACAAACAACATGAAAGAATTCTGGACGACCATTCAGGTGGTGTTCGCCGGTATCGGCGGCTGGCTGGGATGGTTCTTGGGAGGATGTGACGGCTTGCTTTATGCGCTTCTGGCTTTCGCGGTCATCGACTACATCACCGGCATCATGTGCGCTGTGGTGGATAAGAAGCTGTCCAGCGAAGTCGGTTTCAAGGGCATTTTCAAAAAGGTGCTCATCTTCGCCCTGGTCGGCATCGGGCATATTCTCGACACCCGCGTCATCGGCAGCGGCTCGGTGATGCGTACTGCCGTCATTTTCTTCTACCTATCGAACGAGGGCGTGTCCCTGTTGGAAAACGCCGCATACCTGGGACTGCCCATTCCGCAGAAGCTGAAATCCGTTCTGGAGCAGCTTCATGACCGCAGTGAAAAGGAGGATGAATAACATGGCTTACACGAACAGTTCCCTGGTGTCCTACACCAAACTCAGCCCGAACCACTCCGGGCAGCGCACCCACAGCATTGACCGTATCACACCGCACTGCGTGGTGGGTCAGTGCAGTGTGGAAACGCTGGGCAACATCTTTTTGCCGACCTCACGGCAGGCAAGCAGCAACTACGGCATCGGCGTGGACGGTCGGGTCGGGATGTATGTGGAAGAGAAAAACCGCTCCTGGTGCTCCTCATCCGCAGCCAACGACCAGAGAGCTATCACCATCGAGTGTGCCAGCGACAACACCGAGCCTTATGCTTTCAAGGATGTGGTGTACAAGAGACTCGTGGAGCTTTGCATCGACATCTGCAAGCGCAACGGCAAAACCAAGTTGCTCTGGCTCGGCGATAGGACCAAGACGCTGAACTACACTCCGAAGTCTGACGAGATGGTGCTGACCGTCCACAGATGGTTTGCGAACAAGAGCTGCCCCGGTAACTGGATGTATGCCCGTATGGGTGAGCTGGCATCCAAGGTCACGGCAGCTCTCGGCAGCGAGGTGAAGCCGATCGAACCGACCCAGCCCACTGGCACAATCAAAGCTGGCGACCTCGTGACCATCACGGGCAGCACATACTATAACGGCAAAGCCATTCCTGGCTGGGTGAAGAAGCTCCGCTGGTATGTGGTCGAGGTCAGCGGCGACCGTGCCGTCATCAACAAAGATGAATCCGGCAGGTACGCCATCATGTCGCCGGTCAAGACCTCTGCGCTCGCCGTGGCAGGCACGAAACCCTCCGAGGATTACCGCAACCACACCGTGGTGCATGGTGACACCCTCTGGGCAATCGCCAAGAAGTATCTCGGCAACGGCAGCCGCTACAAGGAGATTGTCAGTCTGAACGGGCTGAAAAGCAATGTCATCTACAGCGGTATGAAGCTCAAGATCCCGAATAAGTAAACCGAACCTATCACACGCCCTCTGCGGATTTTTCCGTGGAGGGCGTTATTTTTTTTGCCCATTTTACCCTGACAAAAGTGCCTTTTCTCTGGGTATAGCGAGAAACGCTATTTCTCAGGAATGAGGTATCAATCACTATGACAGACACGGAACGCTCACGAATTGTGGAACTCCAACACCAGGGCTACGGGTATAAGAAAATATCCGCTATAACAGGGCTACCGCTAAACACTGTAAAGTCCTTTTGCGCCAGACATCCTGTGCAGATCAAAGAGATGCCGGACTCAAATGCCCTGTGTCGAAACTGCCTGGCTCCGCTTGAGCAGACACCGCATAAACGGAAAAGGATGTTCTGCTCCGATGCCTGCCGAATGGCGTGGTGGAACGCACATCCCGAAAGAGTGCAGCGAAAAGCGTACTACACACTCACTTGCCGACATTGCGGGAAGCAGTTTGAAAGCTATGGCAACAGCCATCGGGTGTTCTGCTCCCGTGACTGCTATTTGAAATTCCGCAGGAAGGAGGCCGACCATGAGTGATTACGATAAGCGTCTGTTTGCCTACCAGATGGCGATGGCACTCGCCCGGAGTATGCGTTCCAAGGGGCTGATATCAGCCAAAGAGTACGCTAAGATCGATACAATTATAGCCGAGAAATACGGCATATCTTCGTGTAGTATATTCCGCTGAAATTGCTGGATATATCGTGTTTTTAGAGGTAATATGTCACACACCAAAGGGAGGTGAACCACATGGAGAGAGTTGTAGAAAGGGTCGATGCCCTAATACCCGCACAGCCGAAAGCTTTGCGTGTTTGCGCTTATGCCCGTGTTTCCACAGGAAAGGATGCCATGCTGCATTCGCTGTCCGCTCAAGTCAGTTATTACAGTAAAATGATTCAGAGCCACAACGGGTGGATGTACTGCGGCGTTTACAGCGATGAGGCTGTGACCGGCACGAAAAGAGAACGAGCCGGGTTTCAGCACATGATTGAGGAGTGCCGCCAAGGGAACATCGATCTTGTTATTACGAAGAGCATATCCCGTTTCGCCAGAAATACGGTGACGCTTCTTCAGACTGTCCGAGAGCTGAAAAGCCTGGGCATAGATGTGTTCTTTGAAGAGCAACACATCCACACCATGAGTGCGGATGGTGAACTGATGATGACCATCCTGGCGTCCTACGCACAGGAAGAGAGTTTGTCAGCCAGTGAAAATCAGAAATGGCGTGTCCGAAAAGCCTTTGAAAACGGAGAAATCATCAACCTCCGCTTTTTGTTCGGCTATGACATCACACCGGACGGCATTCAGGTGAATGAGAAGGACGCTGCCATCGTCCGAGAGATATTTGCACGGTTCAACGGCGGCGAGAGCATGAGTTCCATCTGCCGTGACCTTGATGCCAGAGGACATAAAGGCGTTCTCGGCGGCACATGGTGTGCGGAGCGGATGCGGAATACCTTATCCAATGAAAAGTACCTCGGCAATGCGCTCCTGCAAAAGCGATACCGCAATAACCACATTGAAAAGAAACTGATACCCAATCGAGGAGAGCTTCCGATGTACTATGCCGAGGGAACGCATGAGCCAATCATAGACCAGGCAACATTTGATAAGGCACAGGAGCGGCTCAGAATGCTGGCGCAGCAGGCTGCCAACCGCAAGAAACCGACTCGTTCAGTTTTTTCGGGGCTGATTCACTGCGGACTGTGCGGCAACACATATAAGCGCGTAACTTACCGCAAAAAACACTACTGGAATTGCACTACATTCCAGACAAAAGGAAAATCCGAATGTGCCGCTAAGCGGATTCCAGAAGAAACGCTCGAAGTCCTCACCTGTGAGGTGTTGGGCGCAGTAAGCTTTGACCCCGATATGGTCAGAAGCAAAATAACGGCAATCAGAGCAGAGAAAAACAATATGGTGGTGTTCTGTATGGACGACGGTTCTGAAATCGTTAAACGGTGGACAGACCGCTCCAGAGCAGAAAGCTGGACGCCTGAAATGAAGGAAAAGGCACGACAGCGGGCACTGCAGGCAAGGAGGAAAAAGAAATGAGCAGAACAGCAGCGCGGTCGGTCACAGTCATTCCGCCGACCATCAATCCGCTGACGCACCTTTCCAAGGTGGCTGTACAAAAACGGCGGGTCGCAGGATACGCAAGAGTGTCCACAGACAGCGATGAGCAGTTCACCAGCTACGAGGCACAGGTGGATTATTACACGCAATACATCAAACGCAATCCCGAATGGGAGTTTGTAAAAGTATACACGGACGAGGGCATTTCCGGCACGAACACCAAGCATCGCATCGGCTTCAATGAAATGATCGCCGATGCCATGTCCGGCAAAATCGACCTCATCGTCACAAAATCGGTCAGCCGCTTCGCCCGAAACACGGTCGACAGCCTGGTTACCATCCGCAAACTGAAAGAAAAAGGCGTAGAAGTCTACTTCGAAAAAGAGAACATCTACACCTTTGACGGCAAGGGCGAACTGCTGCTCACCATCATGTCGAGCTTGGCACAGGAAGAAAGCCGCTCCATATCCGAGAATGTTACCTGGGGACAGAGAAAACGGTTTGCCGATGGAAAGGTCAACCTCCCATACAAGCAGTTCCTCGGCTATCGCAAAGGAGCGGACGGTTTTCCAGAAGTCGTTCCGGAGGAGGCAATCGTTGTCCACCGGATTTATACTCGATTCATGGAGGGGTTGACGCCGGGGTCCATTGCAAAGGAACTGACAGCAGATGGGATTCCGACTCCATCGAGAAAACAACGCTGGCAGACCAGTACAGTGGAAAGCATCCTTCAAAACGAGAAATACAAGGGCGCTGCACTCCTTCAGAAATGCTTCACGGTCGATTTCCTCACAAAAAAGAGGAAGGTCAATGAGGGCGAGGTGCCGCAGTATTATGTGGAACACAGCCATGAGCCGATCATTACGCCGGAAGAGTTCGACAAAGTTCAGACGGAGCTTGCGCGGCGCAAGCAGATCAGCCGCCAGTACAGCGGAAAGAGCATCTTTTCTTCCCGCATCGTCTGCGGGGACTGCGGCTCCTACTTTGGCTCGAAAGTCTGGAACTCGACCTCAAAATACCGCAGGGTCATCTGGCAATGCAACGGCAAATTCAAGGGTGAGCACAAATGCGAAACGCCGCATCTGGACGAGGAAACCATTAAAGCGCGGTTCGTGACCGCCCTTAACGCTATCATCGAAAGCAAAGACAACATCCTTGAGGATTGCCGATTGATGCAAGCCACCCTGACAGACTGTACAGGCATTGATACAGAAATCGAGAGTCTGCTTGAGGAGATCGATGTGGTGACCGAACTGACAAAGCGTTGTATTGCGGAAAATTCACAGATGGCACAGAACCAGGAAGAATACGCCGCCCGGTACAATGGGTTTGTAGAGCGGTATGAAAAAGCCAAGGCACGGCTCGAACAGCTCCGCACTACAAAAGCTGCACGGGAAGCCCAGGCAGAAGCCATCGGAGCGTTTATGTTTGAGGTGCAGGAATTGGATGCCCTCACCGAGTTTGACGAAAAGCTCTGGCTCACCATTATCGACACGATAACCGTCCACGCCGACGGACGGATGACCTTCAAATTCCAGGGCGGTAAAACGCTCACTTCTTATTGACAATTCTCTAAATATGCTGTATAATCGGTATATGCCGAAAACAGAAGGAGGAAGGCGTCTATGCCAAGACCGCCACGGTGCCGTCGGATTTGTGGCGCGCCGCAAGTCGATACATTCTATCCCGACGGATGTGGGGATAGAGAGCCGATCCTGCTGACGCTGGACGAGTACGAGGTCATGCGGCTGGTTGACCTGGAGCAGCAAACCCACGAGCAGTGTGCCGCGCAAATGGACATTTCCCGCTCTACCGTGCAGGAGATTTACGAAAGCGCACGGCGCAAGATCGCAGCGTGTCTTGTCCACGGGAAACCGCTGCACATCACCGGGGGAAACTACCGCATCTGCGGAGGACAGGAGGCAGCCCACTGCGGCCGCTGCTGCCGGACGCAGAGAGCCAACATGGAAAAATCAGGCAAAACTTGCAAAGGAGATTCCATTATGAAAATTGCAGTTACCTATGAAAACGGTCAAATCTTTCAGCATTTCGGCCATACCGAACAGTTCAAGCTTTATGAAGCTGCGGACGGCAAAATCACTCATGCGGAAGTCGTTGACACCAACGGCAGCGGTCACGGCGCACTGGCAGGCTTCCTGATGCAGAACGGCGTGGACACTTTGATTTGCGGAGGCATCGGCGGCGGTGCGCAGGCAGCTCTGGCCGAAGCGGGCATCAAGCTCTACGGCGGTGTCAGCGGGGACGCTGACGCAGCGGTGAGCGCATTGCTCAGCGGAAATCTGGGCCACGATCCCAATGTTCACTGTGACCACCATGATCACGAGCACGGCGAGGCTGGTCACACCTGCGGTGACCACGGCTGCGGCAAGCATAGCTGCCATTGATATGGAACGCACACTGACACAACTTCCGTTCTGGTCATCCTTGACCGAACAGGAGCAAGAAACGCTACGCCGAAGTGCCTTTGTCCGTCATTATGAAAAGGGCGCGTTCATACACAGCAGCGACGCCGAATGTCTCGGAATGCTGTTTGTTCTTTCCGGTGAAATTCGCGCCTATCTTCTTTCCGAGGAAGGGCGAGAAGTCACGTTGTTCCGGCTGTATCCGGGCGAATTATGCGTGCTTTCTGCCTCCTGTGTGATCAGTCAGATCACCTTTGATACGCAAAT
>OGZL01002810.1_pt1 | contig 12553 bp, 10 predicted proteins | sample 1576761 | NCBI WGS metagenome assembly OGZL01 (sample SAMEA3541595, study PRJEB24748) | human gut metagenome | biome: human gut; feature: human-associated habitat; material: faeces | place: China | collected 2012
AGAAAGCGGGCTCCAACGCTTCAAGCACCATCAATGAGATTCACGAGGTGCTCGACGACTTGAAGCGCGATCTGCCGCAAGGGGCGGAGTTCGTGGTTCTTACCGATACCAACAAATTCCTGTATGCTTCCATAAAATCGGTTCTCCGCACACTATTGGAGGCAATACTGCTGGTGGTGATTGTCGTCTATGTTTTTTTACAGGATATAAAATCGACCCTTATCCCCTCCATATCCATATTTGTTTCAATTATCGGCACATTCGCCGTCATGTCCATGATTGGCTTTTCCATCAACCTGCTTACGCTTTTCGCCCTTGTACTTGCCATAGGAACAGTGGTTGATGACGCCATCGTGGTGGTGGAGGCCGTGCAGGCGAAATTCGACGAGGGCTACCGGTCGCCGGTGCTTGCCGCCGACGATGCCATGAAAGGCGTCTCGTCCGCCATTCTCACCTCTACCATTATCTTTATGGCGGTGTTTATCCCGGTGGCCATGATGGGCGGCACATCCGGGGCGTTCTATGCCCAGTTCGGCATCACGATGGCAGTTGCCGTGGGTATTTCGGCTGTCAATGCCTTCACCCTTTCTCCGGCATTGTGCGCCTTGTTCCTGAAACCTTATACCGACGAGTACGGAAACACGAAGAACAATTTCGCGGCACGCTTCCGCGAGGCTTTCAATGCTATCTTCGACCGTTTGAGCCACCGTTATGTGCGTGGAGTATTATACATCATCCGCCGCCGATGGCTGTTGTGGGGAACTATTATTACCTCATTCGGTTTGCTGGTCTTGCTGGTCAATATCACAAAGACAGGGCTTATCCCGCAGGAGGACACCGGCACGGTAATGGTGAGCATGAACACGAAGCCCGGCTCCTCCATGGCGCAGACAAACGAGGTGATGAAGCAGCTCAACAGCCGTCTTGACAGCATCGGCGAGATCGAATACAGCGGAGCGGTGGCAGGCTTCTCGTTCAACGGTTCCGGCCCGTCGCAAGCCATGTATTTCATGACCCTCAGCGATTGGGGCCAACGCAAGGGCGAAGGACAGTCGGTGGACGACGTGATAGGAAAGATTTATGCCGCCTCCTCCGACGTTCCCGATGCCACGGTATTCGCCATGTCGCCGCCGATGGTTGCGGGCTACGGCATGGGCAACGGTTTCGAGCTTTACTTGCAGGACAAGACGGGAGGCGACGCCGCCGCCTTCAAGAAAGAGGCCGACAAGTTTGTCGAAGCCTTGTCCCGCCGTCCCGAAATCGGTGAGGTCTATTCCTCTTTTGCCACCGACTATCCCCAGTATTGGGTGGACATCGATGCTGCGAAATGCGAGCAGTCGGGCGTGTCTCCGTCCGATGTGCTGTCCACGCTTTCCGGCTATTATACCGGGTCGTATGTATCGGACTTTAACCGTTTCTCCAAGCTCTATCATGTTACCATGCAGGCGCCGGCGGAGTACCGCATCAATACGGAGTCGCTCAACCTAATGTACGTGCGCACTTCCGACGGCAGCATGGCTCCGTTGAGCCAGTTCGTGCGCCTGACCAAGACCAACGGTCCTTCCGACCTTACGCGCTTCAACCTTTTCAATGCCATCGCCATCAACGGCTCTCCGGCTCCGGGTTACAGTTCCGGTCAGGCCATCAAGGCCATCGGCGAGACTGCCCAAGAGGTGCTACCTGCCACTTGCAGCTACGAGTACGGAGGACTGTCGCGCGAGGAAAGCAAGACCACCAACAATGCCACGATGATATTCTTGCTCTGTATGGTCTTGATATATCTGATACTGTGTGCCCTCTACGAGAGCGTATTCATTCCCTTTGCCGTGCTGCTATCCGTACCCTGCGGACTGATGGGCAGCTTCCTGTTCGCATGGTTGTTCGGTCTGGAGAACAACATCTACATGCAGACCGGACTGATCATGATTATCGGACTGCTTGCCAAGACCGCCATCCTGCTGACCGAATATGCCGGCAAGCGGAGGGCGGAGGGCATGACCTTGGCACAGGCGGCATACAGTGCGGCGAAGGTTCGTCTGCGCCCCATCCTGATGACCGTACTGTCTATGGTGTTCGGCCTTGTTCCGCTGATGATGGCTCATGGTGTGGGTGCCAACGGCAGCCGCTCGCTTGCCACAGGCGTAATCGGAGGCATGATTATAGGTACGTTGGCATTGCTGTTCCTCGTACCGTCATTGTTCATCGCATTCCAATATATTCAAGAACGTGTTAAACATAATTAAATGATGAAGATAGCAATATATATAATATCCGCTTTGATGCTTACCGGCTGTAGCACATATAGCCGATATCATCGGGCTGAAATCCCGACAGAGAATCTATATCGGACCTTACCGGCAGGTATTGATACAGTAACAATTGCATCTATGTCATGGCGGGAAATGTTTACTGACCGGAAACTTCAGTCTCTGATTGAAACAGGAATTAAGCAGAACACTGATCTCAATGTGGCACGTTTGAGGGTTGAAGCAGCCGAGGCAGCTTTGATTACGGCTAAGCTTTCATATCTCCCTTCACTTGGGATTAATGCCGAAGGTGGTGGCAGCCAGTATGACGGGACGACGGCAAAGACATATAATGTTGGTGCGTCTGCAAGTTGGGAACTTGATATATTCGGCAGGCTCACGGCTGCAAAGCGTGGTGCGGTCGCCGCACTGCAAGGAAGCCGTGACTATCAGCAAGCCGTACAGACACAACTTGTCGCTACTATAGCTGACAGTTACTATACACTTTCCATGCTTGATACGCAGATGGCGATAAACAATCGGACTTTGGAAAACTGGCGGGCTACAGTACGCACGCTTGAAGCGTTGAAAAAGGTGGGCAAGGCGAATGAAGCCGGCGTATTACAGGCAAAGGCAAACGTGATGCAACTCGAATCATCGCAACTGGCCATACGCAAGAGTATCTCTGAAACAGAGAACGCCTTGTCTGCGATACTTGCCATGCCGTCACACTCGATTGAACGGAATAATTTGACAGAGGCGTCTTTTCCCGATACAATCTCTATCGGAGTTCCTTTGCAGTTGCTTTCTAACCGTCCTGATGTACGTCAGGCTGAAATGGAACTGGCACAAGCATTTTACGCCACCAATGTAGCCCGTGCCGCTTTCTATCCTAATATCACTCTTTCGGGGACACTTGGTTGGACTAACAATGGAGGCGGAGTAATCACTAATCCCGGACAATGGTTGCTCAACGTCATCGGTTCCCTTACACAGCCGTTATTCAACCGAGGCGTGAATATAGCCAACTTGAATATAGCCAAAAGCCGTCAGGAAGAAGCCAAACTGTTGTTCCGGCAAGCATTGCTGAATGCGGGAAAAGAAGTGAACGATGCTTTGACCGTATGGCAGACGGCAAAATCTCAAATTGAAATTGGTGAAAGGCGCGTTTCTGTTTTGAACGACGCTGTACAGAAGACAGAACTGCTGATGTGTCATTCCGGCGCAACCTATTTGGAAGTGCTTACTGCCCAGCAATCACTGCTTGAAGCAGAAACATTGCAGTCACAAGCCTATTTTGAACGCATACAGAGTATTATTAAACTTTATCATGCGCTGGGAGGTGGAGCATAAACTACAATTAATGAATGTAATAAGCGGCTGTTAAAAATTAAACGACATAAGTGGATTTTATATAAACAAAGTATTTGAAACTAATGAGGTTGTTATTACAACATAAGATATTTATTGGCTATTTTCTCTTAATGGCGGTCATAGGTTGTATGGTCGCCATCGTTTTACACGAGCGTAAACGTGTGTCGGAGATAGAGCAGGAGTCAATAACCATATTCCAGACACAAAGCAATATCAGCACCACCCATCGCCATATCACCGTGCTTGCTACTTTCGGGGAATCCGTCATGACGTGGACCGGTAAAGATTGTGAGTTATACCGTACACGTCGTCTGAAAGCGGATTCCCTGCTGCAAATTTTACGTGAACAATGCAAGGAATTTGTACGTCCGGAACAAGTGGATTCCCTCCGTTCCCAGCTGCTCAACAAGGAGGAACATCTGTTGCGGATGAAAGAAATTTTCCGGCAACAAAAACAAATCGACAGCCTGCTGGCCGGCCAATATTCACTTGTCACATCACAAGCAAATACCTCCCGTACTGTCACCCGCAAGAAAAAAGGGATAGCCGGATTATTCGGAGGCAAGGAAACCGTACAATTGCCATCCGCTAATACCAAAGTGAGAGCACGGGGCAACGAGCTTATTTCCTTGCAGGAAGAACGCAGAAGAAACATCGAGACTTATACGGACAGTCTGCGGTTGCATAACCGTGAACTCAACGGTAAGTTGCGCACGTTAATCACAAGCCTGGATGAGCAGGCATTATCCGCCCTCCGGAACAAAGAAGTCCGTTTGAAGGATTCATACGAGCATTCCACCCTTGTAATAACCGGCCTGATAATCTTCTCCATAATCCTGTTGTTTGTTTTGTATCTTATCATACAACGGGATATCAAGATTAAGGCAAGGAACAGGAAACGCCTGGAAGAAACGATAGAACAGAACAATGCGTTGCTGGAAATGCGCAAGAACATAATCCTGACCATTTCCCATGACATCCGCGCCCCGCTGAACATCATCAGCGGTAGTGCCGAGTTGGCTATGGATACCCGTGAAAAGAAACGCAGGAACAATCACATGAACAACATCAGGATTGTGTGTAAACACGTGGTACACCTGCTCAACAACCTGTTGGACGTGTACCGTCTGAACGAGGCCAAAGAAACCCGCAACGATGTGCCTTTCAGCCTTAAAGACCTGTTGGAACGTACCGTTTTCGGATTCTCCCACGTGGTCAATAACAAGGGAATCCTGTTCTGTCACGATTTCAAGGATACCGATGTCAAACTTTACGGCGATGTGGACCGCATCGAGCAGATCATAGACAACCTGCTCAGCAATGCCGTCAAATTCACAGAAACCGGTACAATAAGTTTGAATGCGAGTTATAGCGAAGGAGTGCTGCTGTTGGAGGTAAAAGATACCGGTATCGGCATGAGTGAGGAGACGCTCTCCCGTATCTTCCGTCCGTTCGAACGTTTGAGTTCAGTGGCCAACGCCCAGGGATTCGGATTGGGTCTGCCAATCACGAAAGGACTTGTCAACCTGCTTGGCGGGACCATCAATGTGACAAGCAGTATAGACCAAGGCAGCACTTTCCGCGTGACGCTTCCCATGAAGCTAACGGATGAACCGATAGAGGGCGAGAACCGGATAATCCCGCACCCGGTACACCTGCCCCAAAATGTACTTGTCATCGATGATGACACCATGTTGCTGGATGTGATAAAGGAGATGATGGAGCGGAACGGAATGAACTGTACAACCTGTGCCACTTCCAAAGAGGTCGTAAAGGCAATGCGGGGCAAGGATTATGATTTGCTGCTGTCAGACATTCAAATGCCGGGAACCAACGGCTTCGATCTGCTGACTCTGTTGCGAAACTCAAATATCGGGAACTCCCGTACCATACCCGTTGTGGCCATGACAGCACGCGGTGACAGTGACAAGGAGGCATTTCTCCATGCCGGATTTACAGACTATATCTACAAGCCTTTCTCTTCCTCCGAGTTGCTCAGCCTGCTTTCAACGATAAGAAGAAACCGACAGGAAGAGACCCATAGCGTCGATTTCAGTCTGATACTCTCTGAAGTCAGCGACAAGTCGAAAACGCTTCTTTCCTTTATATCCCAGTCGGAAAAAGACCGGGAGGAACTCGGTACGGCAATGAAAAACGGTGACAGGCAGAAATTGCGTGAAATCACCCACCGGATGCAACCGATGTGGGAATTGCTGCAAATGGAAGAAGCCTTGTCGGCTTATCGCGCTTTACTGAAAAACGAGACTATAAACGATAAGATATTGAATGAACATACCCGACAGATTATGGATTACGCCGCCATACTTATTAAAGTGGCGGAAGCCGAGATAAAAAGAATGACGAATGAAACGGAAGATACTGATAGTTGAAGACAATGTAGGTCTGTCACAGATGCAGAAAGACTGGCTCGCCCAGGCGGGTTATGATGCCGTGACGGCCATGAATGAGCCGATAGCACGCTCGTTGATACGCAGAACGCAGTTCGACCTGATATTGTCGGATGTGCGATTGCCGGAGGGGGACGGCATTTCCCTGCTGGAATGGTTGCGCAAGGAAAGAAAGGACATCCCGTTTATCCTGACCACGGAATATGTTTCCGTTTCGGATGTGGTGCGTACCATCAAACTCGGAGCCAGGGATTACCTGCCCAAACCGGTACACAGGGAGCATCTGCTGGAGTTGGCTGAAGATGTGTTCCGCCCAGTGGCTACGGTGCGCAGGAAAGAGAAGGAGCTGTTTCACCGTACAAGCCCCAAGATTCTGCAAGCGGAAAAGTTTGCCAGGCTGGTTGCTCCGTCCGATATGTCGGTAATGATTCTCGGTGCCAACGGAACCGGCAAAGAATCGATAGCACAAACCATCCATAACAACAGCGAACGCTGGAATATGCCGTTCGTCGCGGTAAACTGCGGGGCGTTGCCGCGTGAACTGGCCGCCTCGCTCTTCTTCGGGCACGAGAAAGGGGCGTTTACCGGTGCCGACAGCGCCAAGACCGGATATTTCGACATGGCGAAAGGCGGCACGCTGTTTCTGGACGAGATCGGGACGATGTCCTACGAGATACAGTCCTTGCTCCTGCGGGTATTGCAGGAGAATACCTATGCTTCGGTAGGCGGCAGGGAGCGGACAGCCGATGTGCGGATAATTGCCGCCACGAACGAGGATATGCAACTGGCCATCCGGGAGGGACGTTTCAGGGAAGACCTTTACCACCGGCTGAACGAGTTCGAGATTCGGCAGCCGTCGTTGGCGGAGTGTCCTGAAGACATCCTGCCGCTGGCCGAATTTTTCCGTGAACGTCATTCCAAAGAACTGAAACGGGAAACGCAAGGCTTTACGGACGATGCCAGGCGCAGGATGCTTGCCTATCACTGGCCGGGCAACGTGCGGGAGTTGCAGAACCGGATCAAACGTGCCGTGCTGGTCACGGAAACGCCGATGCTGAATATGGAAGCGTTGGATATGGAAATACGTCCAAGTGTAAATGACGATGCGCCTTCACGTGCCGTCCTGCCTCTGAGAGATGAATCGATGGAGAAAGAGAGCATTATCAATGCTCTGAAGGTTTGCAACGGACACCGGGAACAAGCCGCGGCGATGCTGAATATCAATCCGGCAACGCTGTACCGGAAAATGAAGAAATACGGGCTGAAGTGAAATAGATAACCGCAATTAATGGAAATATCGCTGAATATATGTAATTTTGCAATTAAATAGAAAAAATCGGCATACTGCCAATAGGGCAGTTACCGACTATATAACATAAGAGCGCAAGCTTCTCGGACAGAAATCTGGTAAATTGACGTTAAAGGAGAGTGATTGCGTAATGCTTATGCTATGCTTTGTCATAGCGTGGTATTGCGTATTCTCCTTTAGGCTTTACCAGAGCCTCTGTCTGAGTGCGTGGTTACCACGCTTCTTTTTTAGACAGACGGCATGGCAAAGATACAGGCAGTAACGGTGATGACATTGGACGGGTTCCTTCCGGAATCCGATAACGAGTCGATGCAATGGGTAATGGACCACAGGAAAGGTTTTGCCCATTGGCGTGAACGCTGTGACGCAAGGATTTTACCCCATTCCATTCTGGACCTGCTGTGCGAGAAAGACGGCAAAGACAATACCTTTACCTATCTGGCTGAAGTTTCCGATTCCGAATCGTTGGAACTGCTCCGTGGACTCTTCCACTACAACCTCGTGGACGAACTGGTCATCTACCTGCTTCCCATTTCCTCCAATCGGGGAACTTCCATACAAAGCATTCTTCCCGCTCTGCAATGGCGGTTGCATAAAGCCACTACCTTTTCTAACGGCATCTGCCGATTGATTTATCGCAACCCTCGCAAGATGTAACTTGCACATTGCGGGAATCCTTGCATTCTGCAAGACCGTTTTTTATCTCAATTTTTTCTTCGATAATTTTTATTTCGCTGTATTTCAGTGGAATGCCTGTGCCATTCCGTGAAATGCAGGGTCATTGGTACGCCATTAGCCCTATATCATAGTATAACCTGTTGCGCGACAAGGTGTAATCAGTCATTATTTACACTCAAAAGACAGATCATATTATGATACAGATAGACCGTGAGACGTTCCAGATGATGCTTCACCAAATCATGGAACGGTTCGACAAGATTGAAGACAAACTGGGCCGCATGAACCGGCAGACCTCCGCCCTTGACGGCGACAAGCTGCTGGATAACCAAGATATGTGCGAGTTGCTCGGTATCACGAAACGCACCCTTGCACGATACCGACAGAAAAAACTCGTGACTTATTACATGATAGATGGGCGTACCTATTACAAATCATCCGAGGTCAAGGAGTTTCTAAACCGTAAAGGCAGGCTCTCCCTCGCGGAAATGGAGCGAAATAAAATCAACGTTTAACAAATTAAAATGAAGAATTACGATGGAAATTATCAGTATGGACATCCGGACTTTCGACGCGCTCATGGCGCGTGTGAAAACCATCGAGGAAAAGGCCGACATGCTCTGCAAACGGCAGGAAGACCTCGGCTTGAAAAAATGGTTGGACAACCAGGAGGTATGCGACATTCTCGGCATATCGAAGCGTACCCTACAGGAGTACCGGGCCAAAGGATTACTGCCTTTCGGCAGGATCAAGAACAAGCTGTTCTACAAGCCGGAAGATGTGGAGAAAGTATTACAATCGTATTATCATGCAAATTCAAAGAAACTATGAGCCATTATTTCATCGATAAACAAGACCCGCGTGTGGCCGACCTTCTCCTCCGTCTGGAGAATACCGGCAGGGCACTGAAGAAAATGGAACCGAACTGTCAACGCTCGTTCAACGGCGAACGTTTCATGAATGATGTGGAATTGGCAAAATTCCTGCGTATCAGCCGCCGCACCTTGCAGGAATACCGTTCATTGCGCATCCTGCCTTACTACCTGATACAAGGCAAGGTGCTGTACAAGGAATCGGAAATTCAGCAACTGCTGGAAGAGGCGCATAGAAAGTGCCTTGACGAACAACGGAAATGGTTATGACCTGAGCAAGCGGTTCCAACGGAACAGTACGAGAGGAACAGCCCGGCAACACGGATTGTTCCTCTTATTTTTATTATCGTTTGTTTATACAGTCTTTCTTTTCCGCTTGGGCTTGGCGATAACTTCTTCTTCGTAGAGGTTTATCGGTCGCTTTGCCGACATTTCCCGCAACGCTCTTGTGTCCTCGTCCACTTTCCGGCTTTCCACTTCGGCATATATTTGGGTAGTCGTGATACTGGTGTGTCCCATCATGCGGCTCACAGTTTCTATCGGAATACCCAGCGAGAGCGTGATATGCGTTCCGAAATTATGCCTCGCCTTGTGGAAAGTCATGTAGAATCCGTATTGTTCACCGACCTCTTTCGTGAGTTTAATCAGGTAACTACGGCAATACACGTTGAAAATCTTATCGCTACGCCGTTCCGGCTTGTATTTCTCTATAATCCGCAAGGGAATATCCAGCAACCGGACATAAGAGGCGACATCCGTTTTTTTTCGCCGGATACGAATCCACTGACTTCTGTCCTCCTTCTGTATGATATCCTTTTCCGACAAGCGTTTCAGGTCAGCATAAGCCAGACCGGTGAACGTCGAAAAGATGAACCAGTCGCGGACACGTTGCAGGTTGGGTTGATCGAGTTGTGTCGCCATCAGTTTCGTCAGGTCCTCGTATTTCAGATGACGGCTTTTGCGCTTCGGCAGGGCCGGATGCAGTTCATCGTAAGGATCACGACGTAATGTTCCCTGGCTCAATGCGCGTTTAGTCATCTTTTTCAAGCGGTACAGATGTTCATGTACGGTCTTCTGCTGCATACCGCAATCGCTTCGCAGGTACAACTCGAAATCATCATAAAAATCCTGGTCGAGACTTTTCAAGGTGACATCTTCCGTTTTCTTTTTATCCCGTATAAACTCATGCAAATGTTTGTAGGAACGGGTATAGCTTTCGTAACTCCCTTTCTCCCGGTCCACACCGATTCTTTTCTTGAACTCCTCGTTATGTTCCCTGAACAATGCCAGCAAGGTCAATTTCTTCTCACCGATACCCAGCATGGCATTCTTGATCAATTCCGCCGTAACGAAACCAAGGCTGTTTTTGATACGCTTGTAATGCCCCCGGATTTGTTTGTCCAGGTCGTCTATGGCACGATTTACGGTAAGGGCGTTTTCGCTTCTGCCGTCGGCACGTCCCGTTTCCGGATTCCACAGGGCGGGATTTACCGCTACCTTAATGCCGATTTGTTCCCAATTGGCATCGACACTTACCTTGCACAACAGCTGACACGTTCCATCCTTGCGTACCTTTGTACGGTTGATATAGAACAGGATTGCAAACGTGCTGCGGTGCTTTATCTCTTTATTCCGAATGTTATTATTTATGTTCATGGCTGATAAATTTGATATTCGACATACAAGCTAAATGGCAACCGAGAACCGCTCGGCAATCTTGGCATCAAGCATACGGGTGTCGTTCTCTACTTTGTCATCGGTCACATGGGCATAAATCTGGGTGGTGCTTATCCGTTCATGCCCCAATATCTTGCTCACGGTTTCAAGCGGGACTCCGTTCGACAGAAGTACGGTCGTTGCGTTGGTATGGCGGGCCTGATGGAATACGAGCCGTTGCTCGATACCACACAAGTCGGCAATGGTTTTCAGCGCATTATTCAATTCGCTGTTGCTGTACATCGGCAGCAGTTTCCCTTCCGGTGCGGCATCCCTGTACTTTTCAAGGATATAGAGCGGAATATCCAGCAAGGGGACCTCATAGCTGATTTTTGTTTTCTTGCGGGAGGTCTTAATCCATAAAGTGCCGTCCTCGGCAGCCACGAGATCTCCATCCGACAAGCGGCACATATCCCCGTATGGAATCCCGGTAAAGCAGGAAAAAAGGAACAGGTCGCGGATATGGTAGAGTTTCCTGTTATGGAGCGGTGTTGACATGATGCGTTCCAATTCCTGCTCCGTGAGATACTTTATTTCCCTTGCCGGTCTTTCCGCCTCATAGCCGGCAAACGGATTGGACGTCAGAATACCTGCCGACTTCGCTCTCCGGATAACCGTCATAAGCAATGTGGTCAGATGTAAGATGGTTCCAGCACCCAGGCGGCAGTCCGTCCGCAGGTGCAGGTCATACTTGTCGATGAAAGACCTGTCCAACGCCGTGAACGGAATGTCTGACAAGTTGTATTCCTTATTGAGAAACTGCATAAGATGGCTGCAAGCATACTTGTAGGATGTGGCCGTGCCTTCCACGCGATTGACTCCGACTTTCTTCTCGAATTTCTTTATGAAACGGAGGAAGAACGCCACCAAAGTTTCCTGCCCGTAGGCCATGCCCAAAAGGATACATTTCACCTCCTCGGCTGATACTTTCTCCTGGAGGGCAAACAAGTCCTGATAGATGGAGAGTGCCGAAGCGCGTATCTCGTCCAATTGCCGGTTGATTTCCCTTGACCTTGCACTCTTCCCCGTGGCACGACCGCAAAGCCATGCCGATTCCGGAGCCGTCATCTTCACGCTGAAGGCCGCCTCGGAATACTTGCCTACATTCAACCTGCCCATAATCGGGCACTCTCCCTGCTCGTCCGCTTCGCTCTTTTTCAGGTAGAACGAAACCCTTACATCTTCTTGATTCATAGCTCTATACTTTTAATTGCAAAATTAACCGGTATAGAGTTACCTGTCAGCATGAAAAATATGGCAGAACATAGAAACAGACCCTTGAAACATAGAACAATAGGCATATTTGGTCGATACACGGAAAATTATGCGTATCTTTGTTCTCGCAAACAAGGGTTCTTTGAGATGACGGAGGCGAAATCAGGGTGGTTTCACGTTTCATTTTCGATGTCGTTCGACACTAAAAAAGGCAACGGATAGGTAGCAAAATCACCTCACAACTCCTCGACATACCGCTTTTTCAGTAAAAGGAAGAACATTGTCATTCAACACCCAATCCCTTTAGCCTCCAATCACTTACTTTATTCCGCCAAAATCTGCCTGAATCTCACGAATTCTTTTTATCTTTGTACGAATATTTCGACAAAACAAATGAAAGCAGCGATCATAGGATACGGCAAGATGGGCCGCGAAATCGAACGGATTCTCACGGAAAGAGGGCACGAAGCGGCTCTGATTATCGACACGGACAACGCGCACGAACTCGACGCCGCACATCTGGCGGGCATCGACGTCGCGCTGGAGTTCACGACGCCCGAAACGGCCTACCGGAACATCCGCACCTGCATCGAATGCGGCGTGGCGGCGGTGAGCGGCACGACGGGCTGGCGTCGATCAGCACATAGCGGAACTTGCGGCGGTAATAGTCGCGTACCTCATCCTCCTGCTGCAGCAGCGTGACCGCGTGAAGGATGATATCGTCGAAATCGAGCG
>OGZL01002812.1_pt1 | contig 12547 bp, 9 predicted proteins | sample 1576761 | NCBI WGS metagenome assembly OGZL01 (sample SAMEA3541595, study PRJEB24748) | human gut metagenome | biome: human gut; feature: human-associated habitat; material: faeces | place: China | collected 2012
CCGGAATCAAGGGAATATCCGGGCGGCGAAAATATCTGTCGCTCAAAAGGCCCATAAGGAAGAATACGCACGCCGCCATGCCGAGAATGAATTATTCACCAGCTATGCCCGATTGGAAAAGGCGATTCAGCTTTATCGTTCCTCGAACTATGGATTGGAGAAGGATTTCGCCTTGATTATCGAAGGCGTGAACTTGAATTTCCAAAAACGGAATATCAGTCTCCTTGAGTTTATCGATTATTATGAGACCTACAAAACAACCTGCTTGCAACTTTACCAAACTCAAAAAGAAGTGTTACTGGCCTTGGAGGAGGTAAATACCGTAACGGGTAGCCATGTATTCAACTATTAAAAGCAAATCAAATGATATGAATAAGCATCTAATCACATGCATCCTTTTAGTACCCTTGGTATGTTCCTGCGGGAAACAGGCGACCACCTCGGTCGATACCCGGGAACCTTTACTATTAAATGACAGTTTACAGGAGATTATAACACTGGATACGGTTCGTGACACACCATTAAAACACTGCCTTTATATGTCATAAGAGCACGCTTTAATTCGTCCTTTGCATCTACGTCAAGGTGATTTGTCGGCTCGTCAAAAAGAAGGATGTTGCTTTCTCTGTTTATTAGCTTGCACAAATAGTTTCTACTTATGCAATCATGATATTTATTTAATATCTTTTCAACTATATGTTTTCAATCTGCCAGTCAATAGGTTCAACACCGTTAGCTTTTAAAAATTCGTTTGCCTTGCTGAAATGTTTGCAGCCAAAGAATCCCCTATATGCTGACAATGGACTTGGATGTGGTGCTTTCAAGACCAAATGCTTAGGATTAGTTAACATCTTAGCTTTTCTGCCGGCAGGTGCGCCCCACAAAAAGATAACTATAGGTCTGTCCTGAGCATTTACAGCTTCAATTACTGCATCTGTAAACTGTTCCCATCCTTTTCCCTGATGAGAGTTAGCCTGATGGGCTCTTACAGTAAGAACTGTGTTAAGCAACAACACTCCCTGGTCTGCCCATTTCTTTAAATATCCATTATTAGGAATATAACAACCTAAGTCATCATGCAATTCCTGATAAATGTTTTTAAGGGAAGGAGGTATGTCGTTACCCGGCAAAACAGAAAAACTCAAACCATGAGCCTGATGCACATTATGATATGGATCCTGTCCCAAAAGCAAAACTTTTACATCTTTAAGAGGTGTAAAATGAAATGCATTAAAAATATCATCTGCAGGTGGATATACCACTGTAGTACTGTATTCATTTTTTACAAACTCGAATAAATCTTTATAATATGGCTTTGAAAACTCCTTCTTTAAAGGCACAAGCCAATCGTTATCTATCATTGACATTTCCTATTCCTCGTTTCAATATTACCTTCATTATTGATAATTGGTATTATTTTTCATATTATCTTTGTTAAATTACACCCTAACCAGTGTATCTACATTATAACTTTGTCCTATTACTTTCCTATTATTCTTTCCACAAATTCCTTATTGCAGAAAACCTTTACTGCATTTTTTCTCATTTCTATTTCAAAATGAGTATCAGTAACCATTTCTCCATCAACGTTAAAAGTGTATCTGTGATTGCTGTCAATAATCACTTTTCTTCCTTGATATTTCTTAATCTGTGGTGACTTTTCGTGCTTTGCACTTAGAAGTTTCACAAACAATGGCAAAATCTTAATCTTTGGCATTTTTTCCACAAAATATACATCAAATAATCCATCGTCAAGTGTAGCGTGTCATCCGGCCAGGGACAAGGTTGTCCGGTAGCCTTGAAAGTTGGTCGCTGTGCATCTACTTTTCGCAGATAGTTTCCCAATTCTTTAGAAAGCCTTTTCACGATGTCAGGATGCTGTGCACTTAAGTCGTTGCTTTCACCTATATCATTAGGGATATTGAATAACTCTTTCTTACCGGTTCCGTAATAATAAATCAACTTCCAGTCGCCATTGCGAACTGCACAGTTAAAATTGATTCCGGGACCGTCATTCCCCCAGTTATTGGGCATATTCCAGAAAAGACTGCGTCCTTTAGAAGGATTTCCCGTTTGCTTCAATAGGGGAATAAAACTGATCCCGTCTATCGGCTGGACTGTTTTATACTTCTTGATTCCTGCCATTTCGAGAATGCTAGGGTAGAAGTCTTCTATCAATAAGTAATTGTCACATTTGCTACCCGGCTTCACCACTCCCGGCCAACTGACAATCATCGGTTCACGAATACCTCCTTCGTAGGTAGAACCTTTGCCGCTATTCAAAGGATGATTCTGTGTATGTAACTTTCCGTCACGCCAGTAGGATTCGGCTGCAAGTCCTCCGTTGTCACTCATAAAAATAATAATTGTATTGTCTGCTTCATCATTTTTCTCCAGCCAGTTCATGAGGTCGCCAAGGCTTTTATCCATTCCTTCGATAAGGGTAGCATAAGCAGCTTCATGGTCGGTCATACCTTTCTTCTTGTATTTATCGTAGAAGCGCATATCTTTATTCAGAGGAACATGGATAGCATATTGAGCCATATACAGATAAAAAGGCTGATTGTATTTTTGGGCTTTGTTTAGTGCCTTGATAGCTTCCTGCGTTAATGCTTCGGTAACAAATGTTTCCGTACCCCAGTATTTTTCAAGTCCGGGGACAGCCATTAGTGAAACTGGTTTTCCGTCTTTGGTATGTCCGTAATTTTCTTCCCCGAGGTAACTGGCAAGTCCTCCGGCAGCGTGTCCGGCGATGTTTACCTCAAATCCCCAATGGTGCGGGTCTTCTCCCGGAGTGTCGATGGAACCGAAATGGGCTTTTCCGCAATGGATAGTATGATAGCCGTTGTCTTTTAGGATTTGTACAAAAGAAGTTCCTGCAAAGGTGTTGTTAGTACCAGGTACCTGACTTACTCCGTTATAATTCCAATCAGGGACGGCAAGCTGTTTGTCTTTGCGGTCTGTCATGGTGTTTTTTTGTAGCGTCCAGTTGGTTACCCTGTGGCGTGCCGCATTCGTTCCGGTGATGAGGCTGCATCGGGTGGGAGAACTGATGCTACTGGCATACGCTTGAGTGAACATCATTCCCTGACGGGCCAGTCGTTCCATGTTCGGCGTTTCGTATAGTTCGTTGTAATGCGTTTTTTGTGTCCAGAAAGGAAGGGAAGTATCCTGCCAACCCATATCATCTACCATAAAGAGGATGATATTCGGGCGTTTGTCTGTACGCCCTGTCTGAATGTTGCTTTGTGCTTGCAGGCTGGTGGCTGCGAGTGGCACAAGTGCGAGTGGGAATAGTTTCTTTTTATTCATGGGGTAGTTATTAGGTGTTATTTGCAGATTTCTTCTTGTACTTTTTATTTAATGTAGTATGTGCTAAAATTGATAATGTCAGGCAATGCAACAGACTCGGGAATGGTTAGTCTTAATGCGCTTGCTTCTATCGGATCAAACTTCTCAATACGTTTATGCCCTACGGATTCTCCGGAACAGACAGACTGCCATTTCCCATTAACTTTTGCTTCTATCTTATATTGACGGATACGTTCTCCGTTTTTTATATTTTCCTGAATAATGCAGTAATTTACAGTTTGCTTCTTCCCGAGATTCAAAGTCAGGCTCTTTTTTTGCCCTAAAGTTTTCGCTATGGGGGAAGAAAAACGACGGTTTATTTCATCTCCCATTTCTTTCAGTCGTTGCGTATCTCCTATGGGAATCAATCCGGTCGGATCAGGCGTTAATCCGAGGATGAGAGTTGCATTTCTTCCTACTGATTTCTCGTATTTGTCTATTAGTGCATCCAATGGGTAGATGTTATTTTCATCATCCGGTTCCCAAAACCATTCGTGACGCCCGTTTGCTCCACGTAATGGAGTATCTGCCATAGCCGGTACCCAATATTTGCCGTCTTTATCGCCGTGTTTTAATAGTATGTTGTGGTTACGTGCGGGTTCGGTAGCATTACTGTGGCTGTATGGGTAGGGGAAGGTAGACCAACAAGGGTACTCTACTGTACCTGTTTCCGAACCACCCCAACGAAAGTCTGCGCGGTCAACGTTGTGATAAAAAAGACAGTCGGGCTGATATTTATTCACAATAGGTTCTACGTTAGGACCGTCACCGCGTGGATCATCAGCTCCGCCGTCAAACCATATCATATAGAGATCACCATAACGTGTACATAGCTCTGTTACCATGTTCTCGCACAAGCGTTTATACCACGCCTGGCGGTTACGGGCAAATTCTCCTTCGCCTTCAGCTTTGAAGTTATGGATACCCAACAGAGAATTCCAACGGATACCTATATAAATGCCCGGTTGAAGGCCGTATTTACGGCAGGAATTTACAAAATCGCGGACTATATCTCCTTTGCCGTCTTTCCACTTGACAGCTTTCAGGCAATACGGATTGACATCACTTTGCCAAAGTCCGAATCCGGTTTCGTGGGTGGCTGTGAGTACGGCAAATTTGCATCCGGCAGCTTTGGCTGCTTGTACCCATTGATCAGTATTGAGTTCGGTTGGATTAAAAATGTTATAATCTTCAATGGGGTTGATGCGGTTATTGCCTTGTCCGTAGCGGATACCATCGAATACATGCAAGTCGTAATGAAAGACTGCTCCCATTTCGGCTTCATGCCATTTCAGTTGATGAGGCTTGGGGACAGGAATACTCTGCTGTTGCGCAAAACTACAAATTGAATAGAGGATAGAAAGGCATATAAAATTAAACTTCTTCATAATATTGATTTGTATGGTGTTAATGTTTATGCAATGGCGCGATAATATTCGTAAGGCTTTTATATTGCAAAAGTACACAAATGTGTGCTTTTGCAATATGTCATTTCTTTCAATTTACGTATGTGTTTCATTCAATCGTTGTTTTGTGTGTTGTCTGAGGCTGACTTGAATGCTATAAATCAATGTTGTATAGCTTCAGTTTATTATATAACGTCTTCCGGTCAATATTCAACAGTTGTGCTGCTTTACTTTTATTATTCCCGGTTTGGCGTAATGCTTCCAATATATGTTCTTTTTCCGTCTCCTCATTGCGTAATGACATGCTTGTGGTACAAGTTGTAGTAGTATCCAGTAAGTCAGTACCTAATTCGAGCAATGTAATAAAACTGCCTTGCGCCAGTAAGGTTGCCCTTTTCACGATATTCTTCATTTGACGCAGGTTTCCCGGCCAATGATAACTCAATAAAGCTTGTGACGCTTTTGCGTCGAAACCAATCAGATGCTTGTCCAATTCCTTGTTTGCCTGATCAAGGAAGAAGTTGGCGAATAGCAGGATATCTTCTTTCCGTTCTTTCAAGTCAGGCATTCGCAGGGTAAATTCATTGATGCGATGATAAAGGTCTTCGCGAAATGTTCCCTTTTCGATTCCTTGTTCCAGATTTTCGTTGGTGGCCGATACCAGGCGGATATCCACGGATATTTCTTGTGTAGAACCGACCGGACGTATTTTTCTCTCTTGCAGGGCGCGGAGTAGTTGTATCTGCACCTCGTAGCTGAGATTTCCGATTTCATCCAGAAAGATAGTGCCACCGTTGGCTGCAACGAAAGCTCCCGTTTTATCCGTCAATGCTCCCGTAAACGAGCCTTTTACATGACCAAAGAATTCGGAGGCTGCCAATTCCTTAGGTATCGAACCGCAGTCTACGGCAATGAACGGTTTGTCGCTACGCTTGCTAAGTTGATGAATACGGTGTGCCACATATTCTTTACCTGTTCCGCTAGAACCGTTGATGAGTACGGACATATTAGTAGGAGCTACCAGGCCTACATAATTGTAGAGTTGCTTGGCAGCATCACTTTCTCCTTCCAGATAGGCACGACGAGTTTCTGTTGTCTCTTTGGATGAGGCGGGAGAGACTTTTTTCGAAGACATCTTGGCTGCGGAATGAGCTGTTGGCGTTCTCTCTGTTTGTAGAGCTTCTGATATTTTCTTTAATAATTCTTCCGGGTTGACAGGTTTTGCGATATAATCCCGTGCACCAAGTTTCATGGCCAGTACCGCTGATTGAATATCCGCATAACCGGTCATGATAATCAGGGGAATATCCAGTCCCCGGTCATTCATCCATTTCAGCAAATCAATGCCTTCGTAATCGGGTAATCGTAAATCGGATAATACCAAGTCAACAGTCTGGCTTTCGATATGCTTTCGGGCACGTGCTATATTACTCACTGATGATACTTCAAATCCTTTTTTGCCTAACCAGGTTTTGAGCATCATTCCAAAAGTTATATCATCTTCGACTATTAATATGGCTTTCATTGTGTCAGGTTTTGATTCTTTTAAGTCACAAAGGTAAGATGATTTAGGCGAAAGTGGTATATTTGCAAACTTAAATTAAATAAAAGCGTTATGAAAAAGATTACATTGATATTATTAACTATATCGTTTTGCGGACTTACTGCCTGCAAAACCGGAACAAAAAAAGGAGGAGACATGGATAAAGAGACATTGGTAAAGATTGAAACAACAGCCGGAGATATCAAAGTGAAGTTGTATAATGAGACACCCAAGCATCGTGATAATTTTATCAAACTGGTGAAAGACGGAGTATATGAAGGAACATTATTTCATCGTGTCATCAAAGATTTTATGATTCAAGCTGGTGACCCGGATTCAAAGAATGCGCCGAAAGGGAAGATGTTGGGTGCCGGTGATGTCGGCTACACCGTACCGGCAGAATTTGTATATCCGAAGTATTTCCATAAGAAAGGAGCGTTGTCTGCAGCCCGTCAGGGAGACAATGTGAATCCGAAAAAAGAATCTTCCGGTTGTCAGTTCTATATCGTAACGGGTAAGGTTTACAATGATTCTACACTGTTGGGTATGGAAAGCCAGATGAATGAAAATAAGATCAATGTCATTTTCAATAACTTGGCGCAGAAACACATGAAAGAAATCTATAAGATGCGTAAGGCGAATGACGAAAACGGGCTTTATGATTTGCAGGAGAAATTGTTTGCGGAAGCACAGGAATTGTCGGCAAAAGAACCGGAATTCCATTTTACGCCGGAGCAGATAGAAGCATATACTACTGTGGGTGGTACTCCACATCTGGATGGCGAATATACAGTATTCGGCGAAGTAGTGGAGGGTATGGACGTCGTAGATAAAATCCAGAAGGTGAAGACGGACCGTAGCGACCGTCCCGAAGAAGATGTGAAGATAATAAAAGCGACTATACTTGACTAAATGATATGAAAATCAATAGGCACATTCTTGACAACGGGTTGCGGCTGGTACATTCGCGGGACGAAAGTACACAGATGGTGGCTCTAAATATATTATATAATGTGGGAGCTCGTGACGAACATCCCGAACATACCGGCTTCGCACATCTGTTTGAACACTTGATGTTCGGTGGATCGGTAAATATCCCCGATTATGATATGCCGCTTCAGCTAGCGGGTGGAGAGAATAATGCCTGGACGAACAATGATATCACCAATTACTACCTCACTGTGCCCCGGCAGAATGTGGAAACCGGCTTCTGGTTGGAGTCCGACCGTATGTTGAGCCTTGATTTTAGCGAACGGAGTCTGGAAGTACAGCGAGGAGTAGTAATGGAAGAATTCAAGCAACGCTGTCTGAACCAGCCTTATGGAGATGTGGGGCATCTTTTGCGCCCGTTGGCTTATCAGAAACATCCTTATCAATGGCCGACTATCGGAAAAGACCTGTCGCATGTCGCTAATGCAACATTAGAAGAGGTGAAAGCATTCTTTTTCCGTTTTTATGCTCCTAACAATGCGATACTGGCGGTGACCGGGAATATCTCTTTTGAGGAAGCAGTGGAATTGACGGAGAAATGGTTCGGATCTGTTCCCCGTCGGGAAGTTCCTGTACGGAATCTGCCACAGGAGCCGGAACAGACGGAAGAACGCAGGCTGACGGTAGAGAGAAATGTACCTCTTGATTCTCTGTTCATGGCTTATCACATGTGCGATCATCGTCACCCGGATTATTATGTGTTCGATATACTGTCGGATGTATTGAGTAACGGGCGTTCCAGTCGATTGAACCAACATCTGGTACAGGAAAAACAGCTATTCTCGAGCATTGATGCTTACATCTCAGGTAGTGTGGATGCAGGCTTGTTTCACATTGCCGGAAAACCTTCGGCGGGAGTTAGCCTCGAACTGGCGGAAGCGGCAGTGCGCGACGAACTCGATCGCCTGCAACAAGAATTGGTTGACGGACAGGAATTGGAGAAGGTGAAAAATAAGTTTGAGTCTACCCAGATATTCGGTAATATAAATTATTTGAATGTGGCTACCAATCTTGCCTGGTTCGAATTGCTCGGTAAAGCGGAAGATTTGGAGAAAGAAGTAGAACGTTATCGCTCTGTCACTGCTATGCAGTTGCGGGAAGTCGCTCAATCGGCTTTTCGGAAAGAGAACGGAGTTGTACTCTATTATAAAAGTAAATGAGAAATATATATAGAACATACAGAGAGCATTATAAAGCATTATTTTTTCTTGGTTTACCTATCGTTATCGGACAAATAGGAGTGATCGTGCTCGGGTTTGCCGATACCCTGATGATTGGACATCATAGTACGGTAGAATTGGGAGCAGCTTCTTTTGTAAATAACGTGTTCAATTTGGCTATCATTTTCAGTACCGGTTTTTCATATGGGCTAACTCCTGTTGTGGGAGGTCTATATGGAACACATCAGTTTGCACCTGCCGGACAGGCATTGCGTAACAGTTTGTTAGCGAATCTGATGGTCGCGTTATTATTGACGCTTTGTATGACTGTCCTTTATCTGAATATAGAGAATCTCGGCCAGCCGGAAGAACTGATTCCTTTGATTAAGCCTTATTATTTGGTGCTGCTGGCTTCATTGGTGTTTGTTATGCTTTTCAATGGATTCAAGCAGTTTACGGATGGAATCACGGATACCAAGACGGCCATGTGGATACTCTTGGGAGGAAATGTATTGAATATCATAGGAAATTATCTTTTGATTTACGGAAAGTTAGGTTTGCCCGAGTTGGGATTGTTGGGAGCCGGTATCAGCACATTGTTTTCACGTATTATGATGGTGCTCGTGTTTATCATTATCTTCTTGCGTAGTTCTCGTTTTATCCGTTACAAAGTCGGCTTCTTCCGTTTGGGGTGGTCACGGGCTATATTCGGTCGGTTGAACGGACTTGGTTGGCCGGTTGCTTTTCAAATGGGAATGGAAACAGCTTCTTTTAGTCTGAGTGCCATAATGATAGGTTGGTTGGGGACCATTGCACTGGCTTCGCATCAGGTTATGTTGGCTATTTCACAGTTTACGTTTATGATGTATTATGGCATGGGAGCTGCCGTAGCTGTTCGTGTCAGCAACTTCAAAGGTCAGAACGATATTTTGAACGTTCGTCGTTCGGCCTATGCCGGTTTTCATCTGATGATGACATTGGGCGTAGTGCTTTCTTTTATTGTCTTTCTTTGCCGTAACTATTTAGGAGGTTGGTTTACCGACAGTCCTGAGGTGGCGGCTATGGTAACTTCTCTCATTTTTCCTTTCCTCGTTTATCAGTTCGGGGACGGGTTACAGATTACTTTTGCTAATGCCTTGCGTGGCATTTCGGATGTAAAACTGATGATGCTCATCGCCTTTATCGCTTACTTTATCATCTCACTTCCCGTAGGTTATTTCTGCGGCTTCGTAATGGGCTGGGGGGTGGTAGGTGTCTGGATGGCGTTCCCTTTCGGTCTGACAAGTGCAGGATTAATGCTTTGGTGGCGTTTTCATTACATGACGAAACTCCCCACTCCCCAAGTGAATACTTGATACTTAAAACTTTACCGTATGGCTTCCTATCGTTCCACAAAGTTGAAAGTAACAATCGGTTATACGTTATTACTTGCAATTCTTCTTTTTTCTCTGGTATTTGTACATCGCGAAATGGAGACATTGTCGGCTGCCGATGACCAGGAGAATCTGCGGACAGACAGCCTGTTGACCCTGCTGCACGAGAAAGACCGGAATACGATACAGATGCTCCGGGTATTGAGCGAAGCGAATGACAGCTTACTTTCCGCTTCGGAGATTGAAGAAATAATTTCCGAACAAGATTCTGTCATTACTCAGCAACGGGTACAACACCGAGTTATCACTAAACGGGATTCTTTACTGACTACGCCTAAGAAGAAAGGTTTCTTTAAGAGATTGGCAGAAGTGTTTGTCCCAACTAAACAAGACAGTGCCGTGCTTGTTAATACCTCCATGGAGGTTGCTACGGATACTATTCTGGAACCGACCACTTCTAAAGATTCCCTTCAGCAAAAGATTCGTATGGCTACAGAGGAAAAACGGTTGCAGCGGCGAAAAACAATCCGGCGGACTAGTACAAAATATCAGCGTATGAATTCGCAGTTGACAGCAAGAATGGATAGCCTGATAAAACAATACGAGGAGGAAATGACCTTGCGTGCCCGCCAGGATGCAGAAATGCAACAGGAGGTAAGAATGCGTTCAGCACGCACCATTGGTGGAATAGCTATCGGAGCAGTGCTGCTCTCTGTCTTTTTCCTGATTTTGATAGTGCGTGACATATCCCGCAGCAATCGTTACCGCCGGCAATTGGAAGAAGCTAATAAACGGGCGGAAGACCTGCTTATTGCCCGTGAAAAGCTGATGCTCGCCATTACTCACGACTTTAAAGCACCGTTAGGCTCTATTATGGGATATACCGAATTACTTTCCCGACTGACGGAGGACGAACGGCAGCGCTTCTATCTTGACAATATGAAAAGTTCTTCGGAACATCTTTTGAAATTGGTCAGCGACTTGCTCGACTTTCATCGGCTCGACCTTAATAAAGCGGAAGTGAACCGCGTCACCTTCAATCCTTCGCAGTTATTCGAAGAAATCCATGTTAGCTTCGAACCATTGACAGCCGCCAAAGGATTAACCTTGCAATGCCATGTCGCTCAGGAATTAAATGGGAGATACATCAGCGACCCTTTACGGCTCCGGCAGATAGTGAATAATCTTTTGTCCAACGCAGTGAAGTTTACTCCGAAAGGCGAGATTGCATTAACGGCTAAATATGATTCTTCCAAGCTGACGATAGCGATTTCGGATACCGGAAAAGGTATGGCTACGGAAGACCGCGAACGGATTTTTCAGGAATTTACCCGTTTATCCGGTGCACAAGGAGAAGAAGGCTTCGGCTTGGGATTGTCTATTGTGAAGAAGTTGGTTGTTTTGCTTGAAGGTACGATTGATGTGCAAAGTAAGCTGGGGGAGGGAAGTTGCTTCACAGTCATTCTCCCTCTTTATCCGGTGGGAAAATCTGTGTCCGAAAGGGCATTGGAAGAAAAAACAATTTCGGCAGAAGACCCTGTCACGCTTCCCCCGATGAAAGTGATACGTGTACTGTTGATTGATGATGATAAAATTCAATTAAGCTTGACGGCAGCCATGTTAAAGCAACATGGAATTGACGCCGTTTGTTGTGAGCAATTGGAGGAGTTGATAGAACAGCTCCGTACCTCTGTTTTCGATGTATTGCTGACTGATATACAAATGCCTGCTATTAATGGCTTTGATTTGGTAAAACTCTTGCGCGCTTCCAATATTCCGCAGGCAAAGACAATTCCTGTGATTGCCGTAACTGCCCGCAGTGAAATGGATATAGATGCTTTACAAGAACACGGTTTTGCCGGTTGCCTGCACAAACCTTTTACGGTGAAAGAACTATTGCTCACAGTCAACGAAGGACAGCTTGCCGCTGACGAAGCACACATTACTGAGGATATGCAGACTGTAAGTTCCTTGAACTTTTCTGCATTAACAGCCTTTTCTGAAGACGATGCTGATGCCGCACATTCCATTATTCAGACCTTTATCGAAGAAACCGGAAAGAATGCCGATCGGATGCAACAAGCATTGGCAGGCAAGGAGGTGGACGGAATAGCGGCTATGGCTCACAAACTACTTCCGCTTTTCACTTTAATCGGGGCAATGGAAGCTGTGCCTTTATTGAACTGGCTGGAAACACAACGTGGGCAATGTTTTTCAGAGGAGATAGGTGAAAAAACGGCTTGTGTACTTCTGGAGATTCAGAAGGTTCTGGAAGAAGCTCGTAAGGTATAAGTAGCTTGAAGTAGTGACAAGAGCTCCGGTAAAGAAGGTGAAGAAAGAAAACCATAATGCTTGTATTTCTTTTGTGATTGAACATTTTGCTCCTAACGTCAACCTTTTTTCAGAATTAATTGTTTACTTTGTGTCACCTTTTAATACACTGGCACATTTTACATGAAACGAAAATGGATAAGAAGGGTGAGTTGGATATTGCTCACTCCTGTATTGCTTTTTGTAATACTAATGATATTACTTTATATACCTCCCGTTCAGAATCTTTTGCGTCGGGAGGTGACAGCATACGCTTCCAAAGCAACCGGTATGCAGATTCAGGTGGAACGAATCGACCTTCGTTTTCCGCTCAATCTGTTGGTTCGTGGCGTGGAAGTGATCCAGCAACCGGATACGCTGTTGTCTTTGGAAAGTCTGAACGTGCGTGTACAG
>OGZL01002814.1_pt1 | contig 12538 bp, 12 predicted proteins | sample 1576761 | NCBI WGS metagenome assembly OGZL01 (sample SAMEA3541595, study PRJEB24748) | human gut metagenome | biome: human gut; feature: human-associated habitat; material: faeces | place: China | collected 2012
TTAAGAAAAATACTCCATCAGTTTGCTTTGAAAATCTTTGAGCTATAAAAGAAACTAAAAGTGCGCCAATATGTACAAATCCTGTTGGACTAGGTGCAAATCTTGTTACTATTGCGCCTTCCTTTAAATCTCTTTCTGGATACATTTCTTCATATTCTTGCCAAGTATGTTTTACTCCTGGTAATAAAAATTCAGCAAATTCTTTATTTGTCATAATAATCAACCCTTTCATTAAATAAAAAAAGCCTATGATTATAAGGACGATTTTCTTCGCGGTACCACCTTACTTCATAGACTTTCTATGCTCTCTTTTGCTTTTAACGCTTGCCTTGCGGTTTAAACTCCAAAGCTTCTTTCAAATACTCATTATATCTATTTACACCATACATAGACTCTCTTTTATAACTTATATTTTACTCTTCTTCTTCCTTGTTTCTAAATGTATTTTAACATATTTTATTTTCATTAACAACTAATTTTTTCAATTTTTTCACCAAGTATTGAATATAAGTATGTATTAACATGTCTTTTTGTTTTATTTTCAATAACACCATTAATATTCTGTAAGCTGTGCGAACTTGAAACATTTAAAAATATGGGATGGTTCCAGTTTATAGGAATATCATATTTAACCTTTAGAGTGGTACAGATTATTATTGAAATGTACGACGGGGTTATTGAGAGCATAAGTCCTTCTGATTTTGCAGAGTTTCTAATATTCTTCCCGACTTTCAGTTGTGGACCGATAGACAGAAGCCGAAGATTTATGGCTGATTCAGGGAAGGCTTATAAGAGAAGTGAATACTTAGAACTTTTCGGAACGGGGATTGAAAAGATGGCATGGGGGTTGTTGTATAAATTTGTTCTTGCAAACCTTGCTTATAAAGTTATGAGTCTTGTAATGGCAAAAACAGTATTGCAGGTTTTGGCATATTCTTATGCATATGGAATATATATGTTCTTTGACTTTGCAGGATACAGTCTTATGGCGATTGGAACCGGATACATGCTTGGCATAAAAGTTCCGGAAAACTTTAACAAACCTTTTATCAGCACTCTTTCCGGGAACGCCGATGAGGACCCCGACGGACGGGTTCTGGGCAAGATGGCACATATCGTTATCAGAATGGTTTAGGGATTTTATCTTTACCAGATTTATAATGTCCTCAATGAAGAAGAAAAGGTTTAAGACACGACTTACAACAGCATCAGTTGGTTTCATTATCAATATGTTTGTAATGGGAATCTGGCACGGACTTGCAATACAGTATCTGGTGTATGGTCTGTATCACGGTGTGTTGCTAGCGTTAACTGAAATATACCAGAAGAAGTCCAAATTCTATAAGAAAAATAAGAAAAAAAGATGGTATAAAATTGTATCATGGGCAATAACAATGAATTTTGTAATGTTTGGTTTTCTGATATTCTCAGGACATATCATATAAGATTGTAGTGCAAAAGGCATTATCTCGCCGGTGCTTGCATAATGGTGAGATAATGTAACCAAAATAAATAATTAAATGTGTAAATGAAAAGGAGATACTAAAAATGGAAGAGAAGATTTTAGATTTATTAGAAGAAATTTGTGAGGATGATATTATTAGAGAAGAAAGAGACATGGACCTTTTTGAAGAAGATATTTTGGATTCATTAGGGTTTGCAGAACTTTTGACAAGAATTGAAGAGGAAACAGGAGTTATTATTTCACCTTCAGAAGTTGTTAGAGATGACATTAATACGGTTAACAAGATTTTGGAATTAGTTAAAAGCAAAAAACAGGGGTAATAAATCAGATGAAAAACATAAAAGCAATACTTATAGCATTTCTTATGTTTGCGGTTACGGTTACAGCAGTTAAATTTGTAGCTACTAAAGAAATGCCAAAGTATAGTGTAAAGTATGGAACATGGATTGATCCGTCTAAATTTTCAAGTAATAAGGGCTTGAAAAATTTGCTAAAGGATAAAAATTCAATTGCAGTATTTGGCTCTTCTGAACTGAAGCATTGCCAGAACTCAGGATTTCACGGCAATACTATTTTTCAGAATACTGATATGAAGCCTGTTTTTATAGGAAAAGGTGGCTATCAGAGTTTGTATCATGCCATTGCAGTTGGAAGTATAGGAGAAACATTAAAGGGAAGAAAGATTGTCATAAGTGTGTCGCCACAGTGGTTTAAAAATACTGGTGTTAAAGAGGACGCATTTGGAGCAACTTATTCGGAAAGCAATTTTATTGAGTTTCTAAAAAATAAAGACATTAGCGATAGCGCTAAGGATTATGTTATAAGCAGAGCCATTGACCTTACAAAAAACAATCCTACAATGTGTAATAGAATAAAGGATGATGTAAGATGGTATAGGGATAACAGTAAGAATCCGTGGGATATTTTTAGAAAAAGTATTCACATAAGGCTGGTGGAAGACAAAGCGGACATTAAGCTTTTCTTTAATATATGGAAGTCAGGTATGCTGGGTAAAAGTAGTGACGAAAAAGCAGACGGTACTACAAACAAAAAGATTAAATGGAAAAAGTATTATAAGAAAGCCGAGAAAAAGGGCATAAAGAAAGCATCAAAAAACCAAATGGGTATGCTTGATAATGTTTATAATAAAAAATACAAAAAACTTGTAGATCAAAACATAAGATGGAAACCTACTTACACAGAAAAATCCGTTGAAGGAAAGGATTTGGCTTGCCTGCTTCAAATCTGCAAAGAGGAAAATCTACAGATTATGGTGGTTCTTCAGCCTTTTAACGGTTTGTATAATGACTATATCAGATGGCCTAAGAAAAAGCGAAATGCAATTTATAATAAAATCAGAAAAATAGCAAAAGAGTATGATGTACAGCTTGCCGATATGACTGACGGAGAATATGAAAAATATTACTTTGAAGACGAAAGTCATCTGGCATTGAAAGGACTGGTAACGTTTAATGAAAAAATTTATGATTTTTATAAACAACCTTCGAAATAGCGAAAAAGCAATGTTTATAGGGAAAATTTTTCTTTTTTATGGTATATTTATGGTGTTGTGGCTATATTTCATTCTGTCAAAGGATTCGGCAGCACCAACATTTATATATGAAGAGTTTTAAAATATAGCCCGATGCATGATTGTTAGCAGATGACAATTATGCAGACTATCAAAAAGATGGAGATTAGGTATGATAGGGTGGCTAATATATTCGGCTGTAGATGTTGAAAAAAATAAATATTATATTCAAATGTATAAGGACAAGTTTAAAGAACATTTCATAGAGATTAAGCTTGTAATTGTGGAAGAACTTGAAAACATGGAGCAATACGTGAAATGTAATAAGGTTGATTTTGCAATTAACAGAAGTAGAAATCACATTATGGGAGAACTCTTGGAACAAAAAGGAGTGAGAGTCTTTAACAGCAGTTCAGTTACAAGAATAGCTAATAATAAAGGAATCACGTATGAGTTTTTGAAAGATGTGGTTCCTTTTTTGGCAGTTAAATATGGAAATGAAATAATAGAGAGCAAAATAGAAAATAAAGGATTTCAATATCCTTATGTAATAAAAAGTTGCAGTGGTCACGGCGGAAGTCAGGTATTTCTTGTAAATAACAGAAAGGAAGAAGAACAGGCTGTTAAGGCAATGAACGGTCAGGAATATGTTGTGCAGCAGTGCTGCTCTGATCTTGGTCGTGATGTCAGGGTATACATAATAGGAAATAAAATTATTAAGGCAGTTCTTAGAACTTCAACGGAAAGCTTTAAAAGTAACTATAGTTTAGGGGGAAAGGTTCAGGAATATACCCTTAATAATGAAGAAAAAGCAATGGTGGAGAGAATAGTAGATAAGTTGCCACTGGACTATGCAGGAATAGATTTTACTTTCCACAATGGCAAGGCGGTTTTTAACGAAATCGAAGATGCAGTTGGGGCAAGAATGCTATATCAGGTGTCGGATATTGATATTGTGGAAATGTATATTAAGTATATTTTAGAAAAATTGAGCAAAGAATGATAAAAATACTAAAACTTTGTAAAAGAAAGAAAATATGTTATACTTAATGAAGTTTATATAAAGAAATTTTATACAGTATGTAAGGAGAACAAGATTATGATATTTGGAGCAGTTTTAGCAGGTGGAATTGGTAGCAGAATGGGAAATGTAGAGAAGCCAAAACAGTATCTTAACATTGCAGGAAAGCCTATTATCATTCATACATTAGAAAAATTTTATGTAAATGATAAATTCGAAAAGATTATTGTTTTGTGTCCTAACCAGTGGGTTAATCACACAGAAAACTTAATTAAGAAATATATTGGCGAGAATGACAAGATAGTTGTAATCAGTGGTGGTTCCACAAGAAATGAAACTATTATGAATGCAATTGCATACATTGAAGAACACTATACAATAGACGATGATTCTGTTATTGTTACACATGATTCAGTAAGACCATTTGTAACACATAGAATTATTGAAGAAAATATTAAATATGCTCAGGAATATGGTGCATGCGATACTGTAGTTCCTGCAACAGATACAATTGTAAAGAGTATGGATAACGAAATTATATCAGAAATTCCTGACAGAAGTAAAATGTATCAGGGACAGACACCACAGTCATTTAAGATTAAAAAATTAAAATCATTATATGAAGGTTTAAGCGAAGAAGAAAAAACAATTCTTACGGACGCAGCAAAGATTTTTGTTATAAAGGGTGAAAAAGTTCATTTGGTAGAAGGGGAAGTTTCTAACACAAAAATTACTTATCCATATGATTTACGTGTGGCTGAAACATTAATAAGCGAGAAATAATACTCGTGGAAGTTTGTCGGAGGTTAAATAATTATGATAAATACAGTATACCAGTTAGTAGCACCCAGAAGATTTGAAATTAAGTATAGTGACATAGACTTAAATAATAACAAGGTCATTGTACGACCAACATATTTATCAATATGTAATGCAGACCAGCGTTATTATCAGGGATTAAGAGATGCGGAAATTTTAAGAAAGAAATTACCTATGGCCCTTATACATGAAGCAATCGGAGAAGTAGTAAGAGATCCTTCAGGCAATTTTAAAACAGGCGATTTGGTTGTTATGGTGCCAAACACACCTGTTGAAGAAGATGACATAATAGCAGAGAATTATTTAAGATCGAGCAAGTTTAGAGCAAGCGGATTTGACGGTTTTATGCAGGAATATGTTGAAATCACTCCAGATAGACTTGTTAGATTGCCACAGAATATCGACAGAACAGTTGCAGCATTTACTGAGATAGTTAGTGTTAGTGTTCATGCAATTGGAAGATTTGATAAGATTGCTCATAAGAGAAGAAATATTGTTGGAATCTGGGGTGACGGAAACCTTGGATATATAACAGCAGTGTTTTTTAAGACTATGTTCCCTGAAACTAAGTTGTATATTTTTGGAGTTAACCCTGATAAGTTACAGGATTTTACTTTTGCAGATGCAACATTTACAGTAGAGCACATTCCTGAAGATGTTAAGATTGACCATGCGTTTGAGTGTGTTGGTGGGGCAGGTTCAGGTAAGGCTATTAATCAGATTATTGATTATATTAATCCTGAAGGAACAATATCAATTCTTGGAGTATCAGAGTATCCTGTACCTATTAATACAAGAATGGTACTTGAAAAGGGACTTAGAATTTTTGGAAGCAGCAGAAGTGGTGTGGCAGACTTTGAAAAGACAGTTGCACTTTACAAGTCTAATCCTGAAATAATAAATTACTTATCTAATATTGTAGGAGCAGTAGTTCCTGTAAGAACAATAGAAGATATGAAGAAGGCATTTGAAATGGACATTCAGAAAGCTTTCGGAAAAACAATTATGATGTGGGATAAATAAAAAATGATAGGGGGAAAGGCTTATGTTTAAAATAATAATGCCTGTCTATAACGCAGAAAAATATCTTGAAAAAGCGGTAGACAGTATAATAAACCAAACATTATCATTTAAGGACAATGTGGTAATACATTTAATAGATGATTCAAGCAGTGACGGTTCTTTAGAATTATGCAATAAATACAAAGAACAATATCCGGATAATTTTATTGTTACACATTTTGAAGAAAATCAGGGCGTTTCGGCAGTGAGAAACTACGGAATAAAGATGTGTAAACACGAGAAAAATGTAATAGTAGGGTTTGTTGATTCTGATGATTATTTGGATAACAAAGCTTTGGAAACAGTATGGAATTTCTTTGAAAATCATAAGGACATACAGCTTGTAACCTCAGAAATATATCATTTTGGAGCAAGAAATGATGAACATAAATCCAATTGGAGATTTGAAGAAAGAGAAGTTGTAAACATAAAAGAGGATTTTAATTATCCTCAATATTATATTGGTGGCGTGTTCTTAAAAGACAAGGCGTTACGTTCACTTAAGTTTGACGTTAATATGGACTTTTGGGAAGATGCGATGGCAATAAACAAGGTTATTTTAAAGCTGGGCAAATATGGTCTGGTTAAGGGTGCCATTTATTATTACAGAAAGATGGAAAACGAATCATCGCTTGTTGATAAGGCGTGGAGAAAAAAAGAAAGATATACTACTTTTTTGGAAGACGGATATAAGCGTCTTATGAAATGCAGCCTGTTAAGAAAGTTTAAAGTTGTTCCATACATTCAGTATGTAGTTGCTTACCATTTAAGATTATTCTTATTGGAAGGTAACAGAGAAGTTGTAATGGAAATGGTTCCAGAGAAAGAAATGCAGCCGTTTAAAGACAGGTTAAGTGATGTATTGCAAAAGGTAAGTGATGAAGTTATTTGTTCAATGAACACAGCACTTCCTGTAATAGAAATGGAATTGTCATTAAAGTACAAAAAGAAAGTCAGAGCTAAGAAGACAATTACGGATAATGATATGGTTTTCCAATATGGAGAAAAACAATTAGCAAGATTATCAGAACGTAATGTAAGAGTTATTGGAATTATGGACAAGCCCGGATATGAAGGAATGCTGCGTGGAAGATTCAGCACTCCTTTATATGCTATGAAGAAGGATGATTATATTTTTGTACAAAACGGAGACGAAAAAATAAAAACAGACCGCTACAAGTGTAAAAAACAACTGTATATTTTAGATGAATTAATGAGAAATTATAAGAATGCAGGTTTTGTAGTTAGAATTCCGGAAGAATGGAAAGAAGTTCAGTTTGGAATACACACAAACGATGCAGATATTCTGCTTAATAAAGTTGAAGTTAATTCAGAAGATAAGCAGGAGAATGAAGATGAATAAACTTGGAAAAATATTTAACGTGGCATTTGTTGTGGTGTTTTACATGATAAGTGTACTTGTAGTAGGGAATATGATTACAGGCTCATATATTGCATCATTATTATCTGTTCCTGTTTTTGTGCTTATTGCCTTTGCAATGAGTAAACAATACCTATGGCTTGATAGAATTAATCTTAAAGTTACATGGGCAGTAATTCAGGTACTTTCAGCAATTTTAATGGTGTATATGGCATTTGAAATGGAAGTTAACCTATCCTGGGACTGGGGTGGATTGATTAAGAATGCAACTAATGTAGTATTTCATAATCAATTGCTATATGAGCAGGATGTGGCAAGATATCCTAATAATAAGTTCTGGTTAGCTTTTTTAGTTATATTATTTAAGATTGTAAGAATGTTTTATGCATCAGCAACCATTGAAACATTTAAAACAGTATCAATTGTTGTAAGTTGCGTATTTGTTCAGTTAACAATATTTTTTATTCACAAAACAGCAAAGCTTGTATGGAATGAAAAGAAGGCTTTTGTTGTTGGAATCATAACTGTATGTTGCCTTCCATTGTATTTGTATGCAATGTTTGCATATACTGATACATCAGGAATGCTATTAGCAATTCTTATGTTGTATTTCTATATTAAATATAATAAAACAGACGGAAGGGCAAATATAGCTTATACCATTTTAATTGGAATTGTTGCTGGAATTTCTTACAAAATTAAAGTGACAATATTCATACTTTTTATGGCTATGATTTGCGAATTGTTCTTAAATCTTAAAGATGCTAAGCAAATAAAGAAGTTTGTAATGTTTGTTGTAATAACAATGGTTGGAGTTGTGGCAGTTGTAAGTGCATCAAATAAAGTGATTTCAAGTCAGTTTGAAATTAGTGAAGAAGTGGAAGATGCAAATGAATTTCCACTTACACATTGGGTTATGATGGCATTAGGGGAAACCGGCGGATATTGTGAAGAGGACGTTTCATATACAAAAAGTTTTCCTACATATGAAGAAAAAAATAAAGCAGACATAAAAGAGATTAAAAAGCGTGTAAGGGAAAAAGGCAAATCAGGTTTGATAGAGCATATATGTTATACAAAGCTTAAAAGAACCTGGGGAGACAGTTGTTTGGCAGGTGATGATTATGCCGGCAGATTTCCTGTAGACGAGAATGGAATATGGCAAAGAGTGTTTACTTTCCATGGCAGTGACCATTGGATAGGTTTAATTTATTCATGGCTATATTATATTGTACTTATTGTCGGAATATTGTTATCGGGAATCTTTGCAATAAGAAGAACTAATGAACAGCAGAAAATGCTTGTTTTAAGGATAGCGTTGTTTGGAATTATTTTATTCCTGTCAATTTGGGAATGCAATTCCAGATATCTTGTGGCATTTATACCGGTTCTGATTATGACATCGGCAGATGGTATATTTATGACAAGAGAGAAAATTAAAAATAAAAAATTGAGAAAACAATAAATAAAACTCCCAATAAAAGGTTTGAACGGTAGATGTTCTATACAACCTGTTTGTTGGGAGTTTTTGTTATGTTTATTTATCTTTTTTGATTTCTAAGCCATTAGTTGTTTCAGATACAATGTATCTTGGACGTAACTGGATTTCTTCATATATTTTAGAAATATAATATCCGATAATTCCAAGGCTGAACATTAATATTCCACCAATGATAAGCATTAGAAGTATTACGGTTGTAAATCCTTCCAAAGAATATCCAAGTAAATATTTTACTATTGAATATACACCAAATATTACTGCAAAGATGAAGAATATTATTCCACATCCTGTTACTAGCTGCATTGGAGCAGCTGAAAAAGAAGTAATATTGTTAATTGCATATTTAACAAGTGATTTGAAAGACCATTTGGACTCGCCAAGTTCTCTTTCCTGAACATCAAATTCAACGTAAGCTGTTTTATATCCTACCCATGATGAAAGTGCACGGAAGAATACGTGTCTTTCAGGAAGTGCAAGGAATGAATCAACTACCTTACGGTCCAGTAATTTAAAGTCTGATGCACGGGACATATCAATTCCTGTGGAACCACTTATAATATTGTAAAAAGTCTTTACAAACATCTTATGTATAAAGCTTTCTTTTCCACGTGAAGCCTTAACACCTTCCACAACTTCGAAACCTTCTGTCCAAAGCTTATACATTTCCAAAATTGTTTTTGGTGGATGTTGCAGATCACAATCCATAACTACACAACAATCACCGCTTGCATGTTCAAGACCTGCAAATACTGCGCCTTCCTTTCCAAAGTTACGGGAAAAACATACACCCTTAATATTCTTATTATTAGCTGAAGCATTAACTATTTCTTCCCATGTTGTATCTTTTGAACCGTCATTTACAAAAATAATTTCATACTCAATATTGTTTTCCGACAAAAGAGATGAAACTACTTCTGCAGTCTTGTGAATCATTGCCCCTTCATTGTATGCAGGGATAACCACTGAAAGTAAACTCATATCTCTACTCCTTTTGTAATGTAATAATACCGAAATAAACTGAAAAGTTTAATATTATCTATTTTATTATGATAATCCTAAAGTAATATTTTATACTTTATAGAGAATAAATGCAAGTTATGTTGTAAGATTTGTATATAAGTTACATACAAGATTTATGGTAATGGGCATTAATTGAAGTTTGTATATTTTTATGGTAAACTTAAAAGTAATGTGTAAATGTAACACAGGAAGAAAATAGAAAAATACAGAAAGGAAACATACATATTTAAATGTATGATTTTGGGAGGATGAACAAAGTTAAAAAATGGCAATGGGGACTACTTTTTGTTGTACTATGTGCATTATGCTTTTTGTATCCATACACAGGTGATGACTGGGCATGGGGAAGCAGCATAGGAATAGAAAGATTAAACACATGGTTCGATAATTATAGCGGACGTTATTTCGGCAATTTAATTGTACTTGCACTTACAAGATCAAATATTTTAAAGACAATTGTAATGTCAGCATGTATTACATTAATTGTCTGGATGATTACAAAAACAAATGAGGGTAAGTGGCAGATGGCTACTTTGGTTACAATACTTATTTTTACTGCACCTAAGGCAGTTATAAGACAGAGTATTGTTTGGACAGCCGGATTTTCAAATTATACTACATCCATTGTTCTTATTCTTTTGTACGGATTGTTTGTAAGAAATTTATTCATAGAAGATGGAAAGAAGCATTCTAATGTATGGGCAATTCCAATGCTTATATTAGGATTTTTGACAACACTTATTGTAGAACACGTAACAATACTTGCAGTTATAATGGCAGTATATATTATTGCATTTAATTTTATAAAAAACAGAAAAATAGAATTGTCTCACGTGGCATATTTCGTGGGAACAATTGCAGGGACAGCAACAATGTTTTCTAATTCTGTTTACTCATCTATTGGAAGCGGAAGCGATGGTTACAGAACTGTCGGAGCAAGTGAAGGCGGAACATTGGAGAGAATTATAACTAATTACTTTGATGTAATTGGAAAAGAAATGATGTTTGACAATATTGTTTTGTGTGTTGTAATGGCAATTGTTGTATTAATAGCTTTTATTCAATACCATGACAAGCTGGAAAGTAACATGGCAAAGATTGTTTCATGTATTTCGTTAACATTGGTTATGGGAACATTGGTATATGGAATTGTAACAAGAGTTGATACAGAATGGATTTACAATTGGAAATATGGAAAGTATCTTGACGGCGTATTTAATGTTATTTTCTGGATTTCATTACTTGTACTTGTTTTAAGCCTTTTTAAGGATAAATATGTAAAGTACAGATTGTCTTTTATATTGGGATGCATAGCGTGTGTGTCAGGACCATTACTTATGGTTACACCAATTGGACCAAGATGTTTCTTTGCAACATTTGTTTTAACAATATGGTTTATTGCAGAAGTATGTAATCTGGTTAATATAAATGAGGATATATATGGTATCCTGACAAAAATGGAAATTGCCGCCCTTGTAATTGTTATGGGAATGCAGTTTGCAGTATATGCACCGATTTATAAAGCTGATAGAGCAAGACTTGATAAAGTAAGAAAAGCGGAAAGTGAAGGAAAATCAGAAGTTACTATTCAGAGACTTCCTTATGAGGGATATCTTCACGCACCATCACCTAGTGAGGAAATATGGGAATACAGATATAAGTTATTTTACAATATTTCACAGGACCTAAAGATTAAAGTGGTGGAACATAAATATTAAAAAAAGCAAAATAATGAAGGGGAAAATAAATGAAAGTTTCAGTAATTATTGCAGCTTATAATGCAGAAAAATATTTGGTAGAAACGTTGCAGAGTGTAGTTAATCAGACATTGGATGACTATGAAATCATTACAATAAATGATGGCTCTAAAGATGGAACACTGGATATATTAAAGGAATATGAGAAAGAATATCCTAATTTTACAGTAATAAGTAAAGAAAACGGCGGGGTGTCAGCTGCAAGAAATGATGGATTAAACGTGGCACAGGGTAAGTATGTTTATTTCTATGATGCTGATGATATATTAGAATTGGAAGCCTTAGAGAAGATGTATGAGGCTGCTGAAAATAATAAGGCAGAGTTGGTAATTGCCGGATATGATATGTTTGACCAGTATAAGACTACAGAAGTAAAAGAGTTGAACAGCTTACTTGAATTAGAGAAAATAGATAAATATGATACAGACATTTTAAAAACATTCTCTTTAACAAACAAATTGTTTAGAAGAGATATAATAGAAAAATATAATTTAAGATTGCCACCAATATCTTATTCTGAAGACGGCGTTTTTTCAATGAATTATGTTTATCATGTCACTAAAATCACCGGATTGGAAATGGTAGTTACCCATTACAGAAGAATGATTGGTGACACTAATGCGGCAACACAGAATATATCAGATTCTAAGGTGGAAGATTATATTGAAGCTCACAGACTTATTCTGCAGGCTGCAAGAGATAGTATATTAAGGGATTTTCCTAAATACAAATCCATTAATCAGGTAAGCCACTCGTACCGACACAGAGTGTTCATCTTCCTCCGTCACTTCGATTCCTTCAATGCGGGAATGGAGTATCAACCCGTCGTAATCTTTGGTAAACAGCAGGTTACTGCCGCCACCAATATGCAAAAAAGGTGTCACAATGGCACCTTGCACAATCAGCTTCTTCAGTTCTTCAACCGAAGAATATTCTAAAAAACGAGCCGTCCGCCGGGACGGAGCGGTGGTGTGGCTTCTC
>OGZL01002818.1_pt1 | contig 12531 bp, 8 predicted proteins | sample 1576761 | NCBI WGS metagenome assembly OGZL01 (sample SAMEA3541595, study PRJEB24748) | human gut metagenome | biome: human gut; feature: human-associated habitat; material: faeces | place: China | collected 2012
GTCAGTTTTTCTGGAAGTGCTGTCTCAATTCCTTTCATTGCATCTGCTTTTCCGTTAGCCAAGCCCGGAACGATCAATAAACTGTTTTCTCCACTCACTCTATTATTCGCCGGATCTGCAAATGAAACATCCCATGATTTATTAATTGCAAATTTATATTCATATTTTCCTGGCGCAATGGTAAAAGTTCCAACCCACATACCTGCTGCTTCATCTTTTTTCAGTTCATAGTCGGAAGAATCCACTTTCCAGCCGTTCATTCCCCCTGGAACTGTAACTGCCTCTGCATTTCCGGCTTTGTCTGTTGGAACACGGAATGTTACATTTCGTCCATTTACCTCCGGGCTTACATAACCTGCCTCTTTGTATTCGATCAGGGTTTCGGATTTATTGGCATCTTTATACCATTTCATACCACCATTGCCGTCACTTAAGTAATAGATCGAGGTGTCTGTTGTTATGGCGTTGATAGCTTTCACTTCTTCGCTCTGACCATCAAACTTTTTCTCTGCTCCTGTGTCAGCATCTACCAACTGAAAACCTGTCATTGTTGTTCCGGTTAATGTAACAGTATAAATATTTTCACCGTCTGAATCAGCCAGTTTTGGTTTGTCCTGATTTCCCCACGCAGCAATAGACGCATCCCCAGCTCCTTGATTGTCCAATACAAAATCGCCGCCCCATAGATTGATAACAGGCGTTTTCCAATTTTCTGGTTTTTCAAAATAAATTATAACTTTATGTGCAGCTGCTTTTTCTTTCTCTGGTAACACCTGATTTTTATCTTTGTCTAAGTACCATGACATTCCATTATCATTCTTTAAAAGATAAAATGATGTATTTGATGTTGCCGAATTAATTGCATCAATAATGGCACAGTTTTCAAATTTCTTTTCTGCCGGGTTTCCGACACCAGTTCCACCGTTTACAATCTGAAAGCCACTGATGCTGTTCGTCCGGATATCAATATAATAATAACCTGTTGATTTATCTTTCAACATAGCAGGTCTTGATTGACTCGTCCAGACTTCCACCTCTCCTGCATCCCCATTGTCTACTTCAACATCGGATTCATTCCAATAGTTAAATGCTGGGATATTCCAACCATCCGGTTTTTCAAAGTACAACCTCACGACTGGATTCTCTGCCGCCTGTACTGTGCTGCTTCCGCCACCAAGTGCCGGAACCATAGTTACTACCATTGCAAGCACTAACAGAAAACATAGTACTCTGCTTGCAATGCTTTGTCTCTTTTGAAAGCTTTTCGTTAACTTTCTCATTCTTCCTTCTCCTTTTTCTCCCCTACTTGCATGTGATTATATCATAATCCCCCTCTTCACATGTTTTCGTTTTTTTTCGCATTTCTATTGTATTCTAAAATATCTTATTATTCTATACGTAATAAATCCCGAAATCTCGTCCAAATTTTTGTGGAATTTAACCAATTAAAGTGCAAAAATGCTCATTTTCTTATTTTGAACATAAAAAAGAATCCGGCATCGCACTAAAAAATGCGAATAACCGGACTGTTAATGATTTTATTTACTTTTTGTTATATCTATGGTATAATCTATCAATAAAAAGGTGCTACCGATAGACGGTTAGCCCGGTTTACGCATTATAAAAATAACCGCAACCTTGGCCTGGGGCGGTTATTTTTTTCTGCCATGGTTATCTTTCCCAATAAGGTAAAATAATCCGGCAACGCTTATCAATAAACTTGTGAACTGAATCAGTTCCGTAAGTGTTATCACCAGCATCCCCTCCGTTAATGAATTTCTTCTTTCGAAGATCTCTATGTAATCAGAGGGTTCAGTCCCTCTGTTGAGGGCTAACCGCCTACCGTTTTCTCGTAGCACCTCATTCATTATACCAAACCAATAAAATCAGTGCAATTTATTAAATTTTTAAAGGAATGCTTTTAATGTGTAAAATTCTGTACCCAATGATACAAATACTGTGTAGATCCATCTGCATATGTAAATTTTTCAACATAACAAGATACTGATATTTTTGTAGATACATCCGACAAAATATTTGCTTTATGTCCTGCGGAATTCATCCAGTCATTAACTACTTCACTTGCACTTGTCTCACCTTCTGCAATATTTTCTCCTACACTCCAGTTTCCACCTGCAGAATTATGGCTATAATCTGTAACTATCTCCTTTGCGCGTCTATCTGAATATGAAGCCATATTACTATCCCATGAATATGCTGGCAAACCATTATTTGCTCTTTCTTGATTTGTCAAATTAAATACTTCTTGTGCCATATTGCTATCATAATAACCAGATACTTGAACATTATTGTCTGTAGCACTTCCATAAGCTACAGAATTTAAGTAAGCATCTCTTTCATCTGGTGTCATTGCTTCAAACATAGCTACCCATTCATCATCTGTCATTCCAAAATCATCTACATCCTGATTTTTACTAGCCTTTGAAATTTTTTGAGTATTTGTTGTTCCATGTTTATTATCACTACTTCTGGTTTTTTTTTCATTGGCAGTATCATCACTTGTCTGTAAAATCAGACCCGTCTTTTCGATCAGAGTGGCTGCATCCAAACCTGTATATGTAACCGTCACTTCGTAATCTGCCTTGTTTTCGTTTCCAGCCTGATCCAGCACTGTGCAGTGTACATTTAATACTTCTACAGGGTTCTCTTTCTGCAGATTAAAAGATTTCTGCTCAAATTCGTAGCTGATCGCATTGTCTCCGCAAAATGCATCACTGGCTGCCGCCCACTCCGCATTTGAAAAATCCGGAAGCTCATGCAGCATGTCTGCAATCTTTTCAGCGTCATCTGTGTTGATGTCGTCAATACTGATCCCGGATGCATCCACATCCAGATTGATCACATTCTGTGCCAGCTCTGGAGCTGTACCATCCACGTAAACGTTTAATGTTATATCTGTAAAATTGCCTTCACTATCTTTTACCTGTGCTGTCACTTCATAGCAGCCTTCATCATCCAACTGAACACTTTCTTGATAATCTGCTCCATCATACGGCTCTGCATTATCTACCGCCGCTTTTTCCTGCAGCATATCATCATAATCACAGACTACAAGATCCTCCTTCTGCTCACAAGATACAATTCCGCTGGAAGTTTCCGATGCATCTTTGATCTCCGTTACCAGATCATCCATGGTCAGAGTTCCCGGCTGCATGTAGATATAATCTTTTGCTTCGCATTGCGGTGAAGTCGTATCCTTCACTTCTACCGTAAATGGATAATTTTTCCCATCATATGCAACGGCAGCATTGTACGAACCAACTTTTGTTTCATCTACTGCTGACAGATCAAGGCTTGCACCCTTTAAGATTTTCTCATCCGGATTCTGCAGATAATCTTCAACATTTTCCGACAGCTCATCGCCAAGCTCCAGTGTCACTGTGCTCTGCGCGAGTTCCACCTTGGAACATCCGGCAATGCCAGCCACGCTTAAAAAAGTCATTCCTAAAAGTACGAATTGTTTATTTTTATAACTTGTGTTCTTCATTTTGTGACCTCCAAATGTATTTTCTTATTATAATATAAATGTACCACAACATCAAGAACATTTGTTCTGTTACAAAAAAGAGAAGCAAAAATCATTTTTCCTCTGATTTTTGCTTCTCTTTTTTTCGAAAATTTCATTTTTAAAATTTATAGATATCCTATAACATCACAATCGGCATATGCCAAAATGCTCCAAACTCCACTTACTGTGCCACAGTTCCATCCGTTGTCTGCGCAGCAGGATCTGCAGGAGCAACTGTTGAGCCATCTGCAGGGGCTGTTTGGTCTGCCGCAGGCTGCTGTGCAGCCGCTGCAGCGCCACTCTTTAAGGCTGCCAGCGCTGCCTCATCATCCACAAGTGTCTGATAATTGGTAACATAACTTTTTGCTGTATCCGATAACGCATCGTATGCTGTTCTTGCAGCCACGATAACAGGTTCGCTTTCTAATGTAACAGTTCCGATACTGTTGATCGTATTTACAACCGCAGCTGCCTCTTTCTGTTTCACACTGTCGCTTTCCGTTCCCGGAAGGTTATAAACAAGGACGCAGTATCCCTTGTCGATTGTCTCATAGATTTTCTTGGCTGCCGAATATGGAAGGTTGATACATCCATGAGAACCTCTGGTCTTATAAATATCTCCTCCAAAAGCTTTTCTGGAAGTCAGGTCATGCATTCCGATGTCGCCGTTAAATGGCATCCAATATGTAACAGGAGTTTCATAATCCGGTCCACGTAAAACAGCATTCAATGTTTTATAGGTAAGCATAAATGCTCCGCCTGGTGTTGCGTGCCCTTTTGCGACATTTCCGGATACAAAATCAGACTCTGTCACAAGCACACCATCTTTATAAAGGAACAAATGCTGTGCAGTAAGGTTAATCTCCACATAGGAATTACCGTAATCATTTTCGCCATGGCTGTTCGCAGTCTGGGAATAAACCGGTTCACGTTCCACTTTTTTTCCGGCTTTCAGATCATCTAAAATCTGTGCCACTTCCTCGGAATTGTTGATTTTCCATCCGTAAGGTCCATTGGAGATCGTCACAGTGGAACCATAAGATGTTTTCAGCTCTTTCGGTTTATAACAGGTATTATATTTACTTGCAAGCTCTTTTACAAAGGAAAGAACTCCCTCCTCGTCCACCACAAGATTTAAGTCATCATCCACAGAAAGCCACTCGGAAATACGCTCTCCATCCATCACTTCTTTCGCAACGTCAAAATCATAAGTGATCGTAGTTCCAACATAGCTGTTCATCTCATCAATGACTGCCAGCAATTTTTCATTGTCATCTTCGACCTCCGGCTTCACATAACATTCTGCCTCATCCAGATCAAGTTCATCTGCGAGAACTAAAATGGAATCCTCCACCGCTTTTTTGAAGGCATTTTTATCAATGGTCGTACCGTAATCTGCCGGAACTAAAGAATAGCCATCTGCCGTATACGCTGAAACTGTTGCATCCACCGGTTCGCGCTGTGCACCAGCCTGCATACAGTTTAACGCCTGAAGTTCGCTGTCCAGTGCATCCTCATCAAATGTCACAACCTTAGCCAGCTCCAGATTCTCATGTTTAAACAGTGTGACCACCCATGCAAAACCATTCTGTCCATTCAATAATTCTTCCACTTCGCCATTAAACACCGGTGCAATGTGAATGGAATCTCCTGCAATGCTTTCCCGTCCATCCTCACGTTCCACGAGATTCAGCACATAGCTGTCAATCTCCTCTGTGATGAGCTGCTCCATCTTTTCTACCGACTTACCACCGGCTTTTATTCCATCGATGGTCGTACCAAAGCAGAAATGGCTCTGGAAAAAGATTCCAAATCCAACATAAACAACAGCCAGACATGCCACGACAATTCCAATCGTCATAAAAATCTTCTTTTTGTCTCTGGATTTTACTGCCGTATTTGCCTGTGTCAGATCCTTTTTTTCTTTTTTCATAATTTTTCCTCTCACTCTTTTGTAGCTTATTCAAAAAGACGTATCAATATGCGCCTATTTTCAGCAAAACCATACTCTATTATAGGTAGAAAAAGGGCTTTGTCAACAATTTGCGGCAATCGTAATATTTGCGTAATGAATTTGTTTTAATTCGTAACAATGATGGTAAAATTTTTCTTCTGAAATTGTTTGTAAGGTTGCACAAAAACCAGACATTTACCTTAAGAAATCTTTAAATATTCAATAATCTTTCTTAAAAAAAGAGAAAGGGAATTGTTTCCTAAAAATCACTATGCTATAATCGCACAATGTAAGGAAAAAGAATTTATTTTTTATAAAAATGTGTTAGGAAGGTGATATTTTGAAGACAGATATGAAAAGCAGACTCAATGCTTTTATCGAGAAAAACAGACATGGTTTTTTGCTTCTTTATTTTTGTATCTATTTTCCATGGTTTCATCATCTGGAACGAACTGTGACCACACATTTTCATGTGATCCATACCGCATTGGATGACATGATCCCATTCTGTGAATACTTTATTGTTCCTTATCTTTTATGGTTTGGATATGTCGCATGGGCAGTCGGATATTTTTATCTCAAAAATAAAGATGAATATTTTAAACTCTGTGCAATGCTTTTTACCGGAATGACCGTTTTCCTTGTGATCTCAACGATCTATCCGAATGGTCACTATCTGAGACCAGCTTATTTTGAACATAATAATATTTTTATCCAGATGGTAAAATGGCTGTATGCAACGGATACACCGACAAACCTGTTTCCAAGCGTACATGTCTTTAACTCCATCGCCGTGAATATTGCCGTATGGCACAGTGACAATTTCAAAAAGAACAAAGCTGTACGCTATGGTTCCGCTGTTTTGATGGTACTCATTATCTTATCCACAATGTTTTTGAAACAGCACTCCGTTTTCGACGTTGTCACCGGTATGGTACTTGCCGTATTTATGTACTCCGTTGTATACACAACCAACTGGGCTGCTGTCACCGTTGCAAAACCGGTGCGCAAGCCAGGACAGATCTAACTATGTTTTTACCACAATTTCAGTAGCTGGATTCCTGTTTTCATCACTTTATACTTCACATCCTCAAGTTCTGCTGCGGCATTTTTCAGCTCCTTGCGGATTTCAATATGCTGCGGGCAATGCGTCTCACACTTTCCACAGGAAATACACTGGGATGCACTGCTCGTATCTTTTCGAAATGCAGTACACTGCAGGTAATCTCTTCTTCCCGATTTTTTTCCTTCGGAATACATCGCATTATAGCAGCGGAAAGTTCCCGGAATATCCACTCCGCGCGGACATGGCATACAATATCCACATCCGGTGCAGCCGACCTTCACATTTTTCTTAATCTCAGCTTTTACTTTTTCGATCAGCTCCTGATCCGATTCTGTAAGACATCCCACCAGTGACTCGCTCGCTGTTTTTACATTCTGTTCTACCATCTCCATGGAATTCATGCCGGAGAGCACACAGGTAACTTCCGGCTGGTTATACAGCCATTTCAGTGCCAGTTCTGCCGGGGTACGATGTTGTTCGTCCTTACGGAATAATTCTTTTGCCGGCTCTGGGAGCAGATTCACCAGACGACCGCCTCGTAACGGTTCCATAATGATGACCGGAAGTCCTTTCCGGTTCGCATAACGCAGTCCTTCCACACCAGCCTGAGAATGTTCATCCATATAATTGTACTGGATCTGACAGAAATCCCAGTCGTAAGCATCTACTAACTGACAGAACATCGCGGAATTACCGTGATAGGAAAATCCGATCTGCCGAATCTGCCCGGACGCTTTCTTCTCCCTGATCCACTCTTCCATCCCCAGTTTTTTCAATTTCTCCCAGGTTGGAATGTCCGTCAGCATATGCATGAGGTAATAATCAATGTAATCGGTCTGCAGGCGGCGCAGTTCCTCCTGAAACATTTTTTCCACGCCATCGATCGACTTGATCAGATAATGCGGAAGCTTTGTGGCAAGATTGATTTTCTCCCTGCAATGATTCCGGTGTAAAATTTCTCCCACTGCCACTTCATTTCCGGCATACACGTAGGCAGTGTCAAAATAATTGACCCCCGCCTCAATTGCCGCCATCACTTCTTTTTCTGCTTTGTCAAGGTCTGCGCTGTTCCCCTTTTTCGTAAAACGCATACAGCCGTAGCCAAGCGCAGAAATATCGTTTCCATATTTATCTTTCCGATATTGCATGCTGCTATCTCCTCTCGGTGTTTAATGCCTCCAGTTCTTCCATCCAGATCCGTGCAGACGCATCCGAAGGCATACGCAGATCTCCACGCGGAGAGACAGCAACGCTTCCGACTTTTGGTCCATCCGGCAGGCAGGAACGTTTGAACTGCTGTGCAAAAAATCTGCGGTAAAAAGTTTTTAACCATTTCAAAATGGTTTCATCATCATAAGTTCCCACAAAAGCAACTTTCGCCAGACGGTAAATCTTTGCCGGAGCATAGCCAAGACGAAGCATATGATACAGATAAAAATCATGCAATTCGTATGGTCCGACCAGATCTTCCGTCTTCTGGGAAATCTTCCCATCCTCCGGCGGTAAAAGTTCCGGTGAAACCGGTGTATCCAAAACATCGAGAAGAACCGCTTCTAACGCTTCATCGCCACAGGTATCTGCGTAATACCGGACAAGATGGCGGACCAGTGTCTTTGGCACAGACGCATTCACCGCATACATGGACATATGATCTCCGTTGTAAGTCGCCCAGCCGAGTGCCAGCTCCGACAGATCGCCTGTGCCGATGACCATACCACCGGTCTTATTTGCAATGTCCATAAGAATCTGGGTTCTCTCACGTGCCTGTCCATTCTCGTAAGTCACATCATGCACTTTCGGATCCTGTCCGATATCCCGGAAATGGATATTGACCGCATCCTTGATACTGACTTCCATAAAATCCGCATTGAGACATTTGATGAGGCTCACCGCATTATCGTAAGTACGATCCGTTGTTCCGAATCCCGGCATTGTCACAGCCTTAATATTTTTATGATCCATGCCGAGCAGATCAAATGAACGCACCGTCACAAGCAATGCCAGTGTAGAATCCAATCCACCGGAGATACCGATCACGGCAGATTTGCAGTGTGTGTGCTCCAGACGTTTTTTCAGTCCCATCGCCTGAATGGATAAAATCTCATCACAACGGCGCTCTCTGTCTGTCTTACTGCCCGGAACAAACGGCATTGGATCAATGTATCTGGTCAGTTCCGTCTCTTCTATTTTCAATGCAAATGGAATTTCCGTGTAACCGTCCATTCTGGTTTCAAATGTAGTCATTCTGCGGCGCTCTGCATTCAGACGCAAAACATCAATCTCCGAATAAACTGTTTCATTCGCAAAACGTTTCGCTTTCTTTAAAATCCTTCCATTTTCCGCAATGATATTATGCGCGGAATAGACGACATCCTGCGTGGATTCTCCATCTCCGGCACTCGCATAAATATAGCCGCACAGTAGCCTTGCAGACTGTCCGCCAACCAGCTCCTCGCGGTAAATGTCTTTTCCGGTCGTCTCATCCGAAGCTGACAGATTGACAATGACATTCGCACCGTTTAACGCATGACGGATACTCGGCGGTTCCGGTGTCCAGAGATCCTCGCAGAGTTCCACACCGATTTTCAGTTCCGGCATAGTCTGGCAGGTAAATAATAACTTTTTGCCCATTGGAACCACTTCTTCTCCGAGGCTTACCTGCACCGTTTCTTCCATTCCTCTTGTAAAATGTCTTGCCTCATAAAATTCATTGTAATTTGGCAGATATGTTTTCGGCACAAAACCAAGCACTTTTCCATTGCTTACAGCGGCAGCCACATTATAAAGCTTTCCGTTGTATTCGAGTGGAAGTCCCACAAACACGATGCAGTCCAATGCAAAGGTAAACGCAGCGATCTCAAGGAGCGACTGTCTTGCTTCACGCAGCATTTTTTCCTGTAAAAAAAGGTCACTGCACGTATAACCCGTAATGCAGAGTTCCGGGAGCACAATGATCTTTGCCCCCTCCTGCTCTGCCTTTTTGATCTCTGCGCAGATTAACGCAGTGTTCTCTTTCGTATCCGCAACTACAATTTTCGGGGTGACGGCTGCCACCTTGACAAATCCCTGTCTCACTACTTTCTCATCTCCTTCAGTTCGTCCACTTCAAAATGATATGCCTTGTTACAGAACTGGCATTTTACTTCAATCGCTTCACCATCGTTGATAATATCGTCTAAATCTTTTTTGCTCAAGGTTGAGATTGCACGGGAAACGCGCTCTTTGGAGCAGTCACACTGGAATGCTGCCGGAAGTGTATCCGTGATCTCAAGTCCAAAATCGCCCAGAATGATCTCTAAAATCTGCTCCGGTGTGTTCCCCTCTTCCAACATCTCAGTCACAGACGCGATCTCGCTGATTTTTTTCTCCAGTGCATCCACAACTTCATCCGGGGTAAATGGCATCAGCTGAATGATAAATCCGCCTGCCTGCTTTACAGAACCGTCCACATCTACTAAAACACCCAGTCCTACTGCGGAAGGAACCTGCTCCGAAGTCGCAAAATAATAGGTTAAATCCTCTGCGATCTCTCCGGTCTGAAGTGCGATCTGTCCCACATAAGGCTCTTTTAAGCCCATATCCTTGATCACACTCATGACGCCAAGTCCAAGTGCCCCGCCTACGTCTAATTTTCCCAATGCATTTGGCGGCAGTTCCACATCTGCCACTCTCGGAAATCCCTTGACATGTCCTGCGGAATCTGCTGTCACGGTCAGTCCCTGCGCCGGTCCCTGACACTGGATCTGTACTGTGAGAAGATCCTTCTCACCCTTCATCATGGTTCCCATCATGGCCGCACCAGATAATAATCTACCCAGAGCTGCTGTGATCACCGGACTTGTGTTATGGTCTTTTCTTGCCTCTTCCACAATGTTTTTGGATGTGATCGCAAATGCGCGGATGGAATGATCTGCCGCAGTTGCTCTTACAATATAATCGTTCATGTTTTTCCTCTTTTCCTGTTATTTTATATTAGGCAAGTGCCTGTTCTGTTATATCATATTCCTTAAATCCGCTTCGGTCTTGCAATGATATACATGCGCTCACTCTCTGCCGTCACCGGATCATGGGTAAACGCATCATACGCTGCCACAAACTCCATGCCTGCCTGCAAAAGCAGCTCTTTCACCTGCTCTAATTCGTAGGCTTTCTGATAATGAAGTTCCTCGTATTTCCGATAGAGGTCACTTTCCTCCCGGATAAAAAGCGTCAGGTCATACTCATTGACCATCTCATCCTCATAAAAATAGTTTTCCCAGATGAAACTGCTCTCTTCCCGGTTTTCACTGATGGTGCATTCTCCCATCAGATCCCGGTATTTATGCACGGTGTTCAAATCAAAAATAAACACACCGTCCTCTGCGAGATATTCTTTTACCAGTTCAAATACTATTTTCAGATCTTCCGGTTCCAAAATATAGTTCATCGAATCGCAGACACTTACAATTGCCCGGATATTTCCAAACAATTCCAGCTCCCGCATATCCTGAAGAAGATATAAAATATCATTCCGCTCTTCTTCCTCCTGGCGCTCTCCTGCGATTTCTAACATTTCGGCAGAATTATCCACTCCCACCATATCGTAGCCTGCATCTGCTAAAAGCCTCGTCATTTTTCCAGTACCGCAGCCGAGTTCCACCACGGTGCCATCTGTCACCTGATACTCCTTTAACAGACTGATAAGATATCTGCTCCACTCCTCATAAGGTACATTATCCATAAAAAGATCATATACCTGTGCAAAACTGCTGTATGCTTCCAATGTTTTCTCTCCTTGATTATTTTTTCACGAACCTTTATACTACTAGAGAAGCAAGATCCAATATTCTTAAGGTTTTTTCCTTTTGATATCCCGATAGTATAAAGCGAGGTTTTTTATGCCCGAGAATTACGACTATTATATCACAAAAAATATAAAAGCATTATATAAACGGCGACTTTTTTCACCAATTGTATATCTGATCATCGTGATCGTACTATGGCATGTATTTTCACTGACGGATCTTTTATTTCCGGTGCAGCTGACGGATGATGTTACGCTGGAATCTGCCTACCGGAATGACGCTGCCAACATGCATACCACACTGACAGATTTAAAATTCACAGGATACACCCGAAATAACTTTTCCGGGACTTCCGGTTATTATTATTACACGATCCGGAATGATGAATGTATCATCGTACTGCTTTCTCCTTCCACCTGTGAAGAGGGACTTCCTTTCATTGACGAGGTAACATTTACCGGGAAGATCAAAAAGTCCACTGTTTCTTTCCAGTCACTTTTAAAAAATATGTCGGACGATCTCGGCTGGACAGAAAGTGGAATCACAAGCAAAGTTTCCGGATATTACATCAGTGAACCGGATTATAATCGTACCATAAATACGATCCTTTTTACAGTCATATTTGGCACCAGTATTTATGCGATCCTCTGTATCGTACTCTATATCCTGTTTATTTTCTTCCCGGTACTCTCTCCCTGCTGCCAGGATCTCGCCTTGTTCGGCAATCCGAAAAAGCTGTTAGATCAGGCGGAGGAGGAACTTGCAACGCTGCCCCAGCTTGCAACGGAAGATATGTTTATCACAGAACACTTTTTTATTGAGACATCCGTTTACGGAAATGCGATCATCCCGATCGACCAGATCATATGGATTTATAAGTACTCCACACTCCATAAGTTTTTCTGGTATCATTTCAGTATTTCCTACACACTGCATATCAGTGCCAACAGGCATTTGTATATCCAGTGCCCGAAGAATATAAAATCCGATATTGATGGTATCATGGATTACCTTGCGGAGGCAAATCATAACATTCTGGTCGGATTCAATGAGAAAAACCGGCTGGAAGTACAGAAAATACAGGGAACGCCAATGAACTTTGAGAAATTTATCGCCTTCCTGAAAAAGCGGATTTGATGTCAACCGGAGTTTAATTGGCGTAGTGTCGCAGATCCTGTAGTGCTTTTATAGGTTGTGA
>OGZL01002825.1_pt1 | contig 12519 bp, 10 predicted proteins | sample 1576761 | NCBI WGS metagenome assembly OGZL01 (sample SAMEA3541595, study PRJEB24748) | human gut metagenome | biome: human gut; feature: human-associated habitat; material: faeces | place: China | collected 2012
GCATTTTCCAGGAGCTGGGCGGCTTTTCGCTGGGGCAGGCGGACATGGTGCGCCGGGCCATCAGCAAGAAGAAGGCCAAGGAGATCGAGAAGGAGCGTCAGGCCTTCGTATACGGCGATGCGGAACGAGGAATCAAGGGCTGTATCGCCAACGGTATCGACGAGAAGACAGCGCAGGCCATCTACGACGAGATATACGACTTTGCCAACTATGCCTTCAACAAGGCCCACGCGGTGAGCTACGCGGTGGTGGCGTATCAGACGGCGTATTTCAAGTGTCATTACACCAAGGAGTATATGGCGGCGCTGCTGACCAGCGTGCTGGACAACAGCGACAAGGTGGCCGGGTACATCGGCGAGTGCCGGGACTGCGGCATCGCGCTGCTGCCGCCGGACGTGAACCGGTCCAGCGACCGGTTCACCGTGGAGCCGGACGGCATACGGTTCGGCCTGGTGGCCATCAAGAACATCGGGCGGGGCTTTATCCAGTCGGTGGTCCGGGAGCGGGAGCAGGGCGGCAGCTTTACGTCTTTGCAGGATTTCTGTGACCGGATGTACGACTGCGGCGACATGAACAAGCGGGCGGTGGAAAACCTGATCCGCAGCGGTGCCTTCGACAGCATGGGGGCGCGGCGGTCGCAGCTGCTGGCGGTGTATGAGAAGGTGCTGGACGGCATCGGCAACGTGCGGCGGCGGAACGTGGAGGGCCAGATCGATTTCTTCGGCATGAGCGCCGCCAACAGCACTGTGGAGACGGTGGTGATGCCGGACATTCCGGAGTTTACCGCCACGGAGCGGATGCACATGGAGAAGGAGACCACGGGGCTGTATCTGTCCGGGCACCCCATGGTGGACTATCGCGCCACGGCGCGGGACAGCGGCGCGGTGACGCTGAACGAGGTATTGGAGGACGTGAACGGCGAGGAGGGCCCCACGCGGTTCGCCGACGGTATGCCGGTGACGGTGGCGGGCATCGTGGCGTCCAGCAAGACGCGGCCCACCAAGAACGGCTCGCTGATGGCCTATGTGGTGCTGGAGGACGAGACAGCCAGCATGGAGCTGCTATGCTTTAGCCGGGTGCTGGACAAGTGCGCCAGCTATCTGGCGGTAAATAGCCCGGTACTCATCAAGGGACGGCTGAGCCTTCGGGACGAAAAGCCGCCGCAGATCGTGCCGGACGTGGTATTCCCGCTGGAGAGTTGCGGCGTGGGGGCGCTGCAGGACGGCAAGGCCGCGGAGAGCGACACGGCGGCGGTGTATCTGCGGGTGAAGAGCATCGATGACCCGGCGTTCAGCCATCTGCTGTTGGTGGCGACCATGTTCGAAGGGAAGGTGCCGCTGAAGATACGGATCGCCGACACAGGAAAGCTATGGGGAGGCTTCTGCATGGACCATCCGGCGTTTTTGAAGGAGTGCCGGGAATGGCTTGGGCCGGAGAACGTTGTGGTGCGAAGGAAGGAAAAGAGCGAATGAGTGTCAGGGTGCGGCCTGCGGGCCGCACCCTTTTTGCCTTTTGGGCATAGAGTGGAATGAAAGAGGCCGTCTTTCACTACTTATTGGGAGGTCATTCTATGCCTGAAAATGTAATGCCGGGACCGGTCTGCGACCTGGGGAACGTCCGGGAGGCCGTGTGCATCCATACGCGGAAGATATTTGACTCATGCAGGGATAAGGACTGCGTGGAGGACCTGCGCTTTTACCCCACGGCGGCGGCGCAGGAGGTGCTCAGCACATCGCAGATGATCAAGGGCGGCACAGCGGAGCTGCTGTACGTCTACACCGATGTGGAGCCGGTGACGTTCAACCGGGGGTTCTATTCGGTGGATATGCGCTTCTACTACCGGGTGACTTTACAGGTGTGTACCGGCACGCCGCGATACACTGAGGTGGAAGGCCTGTGCGTGTTCGACAAGCGGTGTATCCTGTTCGGCAGCGAAGGAAACGCCAAGATATTCTCCTCGGACACGGTGTTTGACGAGTTGGATGTGCCGGGACGGATACGGACCAATCTGCCTATCGCCGTGGTGGAAGCCGTGGACCCGATCGTGCTGGATACCCGTGTAGCGGAGGTGCCGGTCCCTGTCTCGACAGGCAGTTGTTTGTCGGAGATCCCGTCCTTCGTGGCGCAGAGCTTCGGTGGAGAGCTGGTGTTCGACGACAGTGCAGCACGGCGGCTGTATGTGACGCTGGGGCAGTTCACGCTGGTGCGGCTGGAGCGCGATACGCAGCTGCTGGTGCCGGTATATGACTACTGTGTGCCCCAGAGCGAGTGTGACTGCGGCAGTCAGGAAGACCCCTGCGGGCTGTTCCGCAGTGTGGCGTTCCCCATGAACGAGTTTTTCCCACCCAACGCGGTGGAGACGCCCTGCGACTATAACAGCACCAAGAGCTACTGTGCGTGCCATTGAGAAGCAGAACAGGGGACGGCGAGAGCCGTCCTCTGCTTTTTTTTCGCGGGGTTTCGCTTTACAAGCGGGAAAAAATTGCGTATAATACCAAAAAAGGAGGTGGACGATGTGGGTATCGCGTTTATTCAGGACAAGCTGGAGATCAAGTTCCTGATCCTGTACATCGCGTCGCGGCTGACGGAGCCGGTAGACGGAGCCGACTTGCAGGACATGACCATGTGCGACGAGGGCATCGACTACTTTGATTATGCGGAGTGTCTGGGTGACCTGGTGAAGACAGAGCATCTGCGTGTCACGGAAGACGGGCAGTATGTTATCACGGAAAAGGGACGAAGAAACAGCGGTATCTGCGAGAGCAGCCTGCCATATTCCGTAAGGCAGCTGTCGGACAGGCATATCGCGGCTTGGAACAAGGCGGCGGTGCGGCGGCAGCAGGTGCAGGGGCGGGTGACGCCGCGTGAAAACGGGACGTTCACCGTGGAGCTGCGGCTGCGGGACGATGTGGATAGCCTGATGACGTTGGATCTGATGGTGGCCGATAAGGCCGACGCCGAGGCGATGGCGGAGCGGTTCCGGAGGGAGCCGGAGAAAGTATACACGCAGATCGTTGCGGCGCTTCGCGGAAAATAAGAAAGAAAAAGCCTCCCCGACCGGGGAGGCTTTTTGCGAGGAGAGTGAGTTCTGTACAGAATTGCAATGTTTTGGATCACACGCTGAAAAGAATGGCCGCATAGGTGGGATACGGCCACGCCTTGGCGTCCACCAACGATTCCAGCCGGCCGATCAGCTCGCCGGCCTTCTGGGTGCGGGTAACGATCTCGCAGCGGTAGTACCGTGCGGCGTCGATACCGCCATCCGCGGCGGGGGCATCGCTGAGGGCAGCGTGCAACGCCTCGCAGGTATCAAACAGCTTCTCACCCAGGTCGGTAACACGCTGGGCCAGAGTCTTTTCCATGCGGGCGGACAAGGCCGGGACACTGTTCTCCTTGTGAAAGGCCGTCTGGGTTAGGCGGTCGGCGTAAGCACTGGCGGCGGGGAGAATATGACGCTGGACCATGTCCAGCAGGGTGCTGGCCTCGATGGCAGACACCTTGCAGTAGTTTTCCAGGTGGATCTCGTACCGGGCGCGCATCTCCGTCTCGGTGAGGATGGCGTGCCTGGTGAAAAGATCGACGTTCTTTTTGTCAATGTAGGCGGGCATACAGTCCACCGTGTCCCGCAGATTGGCCAGGCCCCGGCGCTTGGCCTCCTGTACCCAGGCGTCATCATAGCCGTTGCCGTTGAAGATGATGCGCTGGTGGGCGGTGAAGGTGTCGTGCAGCAGCTTCTGGAGGGCGGACTGGAAGTCGTCGGCCTTTTCCAGAATGTCGGCGAACTGGCGCAGCTCCTCGGCCATAATGGTGTTCAGCACCACATTAGGGCTGGCGATGGACTGAGAGGAGCCCAGCATACGGAACTCGAACTTATTGCCGGTGAAGGCCAGGGGAGAGGTGCGGTTGCGGTCAGTGGTGTCCTGGGGTATCTCCGGCAAAGTGTCCACGCCGATGGTGAGTTTTTTCTTGGTGATGTCCACATACTCAGTGCCCTGAATGATGGCATCAAGAATAGCCGTTAATTCATCGCCCAGAAAGATGGAGATGATGGCGGGAGGGGCCTCGTTGCCGCCCAGACGGTGGTCGTTGCCGGGATAGGACACGCAGCAGCGCAGCATTTCCTGGTACTCGTCAACGCCCTTGATAAAAGCGGCTAGAAACAGCAGGAACTGGGCGTTCTGGCTGGGGGTGCTGCCGGGCTTCAGCAGGTTCTCGCCGGTGTCGGTGGCCAATGACCAATTATCGTGTTTGCCGGAGCCGTTGACGCCCGCAAAGGGCTTTTCATGGAGCAGGCACACCAAACCGTGGCGGGCGGCGACCTTTTTCAGCAGTTCCATGGTCAGCTGGTTCTTGTCACAGGCGCTGTTGGCATCGGAGTAGATGGGCGCGATCTCGTGCTGGGCAGGCGCAACCTCGTTGTGCTCCGTCTTGGCCAGCACGCCCAGCTTCCACAGCTCCTGATCCAGCTCCCGCATGAACGCGGCTACCCGGGGTTTGATGGCGCCGTAATAGTGGTCGTCCAGCTCCTGCCCCTTGGAGGGACGGGCACCGAACAGCGTGCGGCCGCACAGCTTCAGATCCTCGCGCTGGCGGTATACCTTCTCGTCGATCAGGAAGTACTCCTGCTCAGGGCCTACCTGCGGCGTGACATGCTGCGCCTCGGTGTTGCCGAACAGCCGCAGGATACGGATGCACTCCCTGTCCAGCACACGCATAGAGCGCAGCAGAGGCGTTTTTTTGTCCAGCGTCTGCCCACTGTACGAACAGAAAATGGTAGGGATATACAGTGTCTCGTCCTTGACGAAGGCGTAGGAGGTGGGGTCCCAGGCGGTATAGCCGCGGGCTTCAAATGTAGCGCGCAGACCGCCGGAGGGGAAAGATGAGGCGTCTGCCTCGCCCTTGCTGAGTTCTTTGGCGCTGAGCTCCATGACCACGCCGTCCTTGCCGTCGCGGGTGATGAAGCTGTCGTGTTTTTCAGCGGTAACGCCGGTCATAGGCTGGAACCAATGGGTGTAATGGGTGGCGCCCTTTTCGATGGCCCAGTCCTTCATGGCGTTGGCGATCTCGCCAGCGGTGGTACGATCCAGCGGCGTTCCCTGGGCCAGGCATTGCTGCCATTTCTGGTAGGCGGCGGCAGGGAGACGCTGCTGCATCTGCTGCTCACCAAACACCATTTTGCCAAACAGAGCGGGAACGTTCGTGGTCTTTTCACACATTGCGGGATCAATCCTTTCAAAATCAAGTACGCGGCGGCGCCGCGGGAAAAACAAACCGTATGGGAAACGGGGCTTACATAAACAGCTGCATAGCCAGCGGAGTGACATAGGCCTCCATCACAGCGGCCAGGATCAGCAGTGGTATCACCAGCAATCCCACCACGCGAAGCAGGTCCAGAAGCAGGGGCTTCATCATACCTTTTTCGTTGCAGCGGATGTATCGATTGATATTTCTGCACAGGCAGAGTCCGGCGGCCAGACTGAGCAGCAGGGCGGGGACCTCAAAGATGCCGTGGGGCACAAGACCGGCCAACAACAGAAGCCACTGGCCATCCATCAGTGCGGCAAGCATACCGATGATCGTAGCGTTGAGTCCCAGAGACAGTGCCGGCAGATACAGGAATGGTATAAAACCATAAAGCACGGTCATCACCATAGCCCGAAGGTTGTTGCCGAACAGGGCCAGCGCGCTGAAGCTGCCATCATCGCGGATAATACCGGCGTCTGCAATGCTCTCGTTGAAGGTGCGTATAATGGTTACGGGAACATCGGGGACAAGCCTTCCGACAATGTAAGCCAGCACGGTCAATGCCAAAAAAGCAAGGGCAGTTATACCGACAAATCGGCCATATTCCCTGTGCCAGAAAGCGGCGATGGCACAAAACTGCTTTTTCATGCCAGCTTCTCCAGGCCGGCGCGGAGACGGCGGAGCGTTTCATCACGGCCCAGGATGCGGCAGATCTCCACTGCGCCGCCGGGGGTGACCAGCTTGCCGGCAGCAGCGATACGTACCGGCCACATGAGGGTGGCATTCTTGACACCCAATTGTTCAGCTAAGGCGATCAGGCCATCGTGGATGGCCTCGTCCGTCCACTGGGGCAGCGCCGCCAGCATAGGAATAGCCGCCTCCAGCATGGCCTTGCAGACCTCCGGGTTCGTCTTAGATTTCTTGTTGGTGAAGAATTCCACGTCGTACTCCGGGCACGCATCGAAGAAGTCCACCTTCTCCGGGATATCTGTAAGACGCTCGCAGCGCGCCTGCAGCAGCGCGGCGATGGCCGCCACGTCAAAGTCGCCCTTGACGCTCTGGCGGATGTAGGGCTCGGCTGCCTTGGCGAAGTCCTCCGGGGACATGGCACGCAGGTAGACGGCATTGAAATGATCCAGCTTGGCCTTGTCGAAGATGGCGGGAGATTTGGAAATACCGGTCAGATCAAACGCCTTGACAAGCGCATCAAGAGAGAAGATCTCCTGCTCCGCCAGCTCGCCCTTGGGACTCCAGCCCAGCAGGGCAACATAGTTGAGAATGGCATCGGTCAGATAACCCTCTGCCTTCAGGTCCTCATAGCTGGGGTCGCCGTGGCGCTTGGACATCTTGTTCTGCGCGTCCCGCATGACGGGGGAGCAGTGGACATAGGTGGGTACCTCCCAGCCGAAAGCGTGGTAAAGAAGGTCGTACTTGGGCGCGGAGGACAGATACTCGCTGCCGCGTACCACATGGGTGATGCCCATCAGGTGGTCGTCGATCACATTGGCAAAGTTGTAAGTGGGCAGACCGTCCCGTTTCAGCAGCACCTGGTCATCCAGGGTGCTGTTTTCCACGGTGATATCGCCGAACACGGCATCGTGAAACGTGGTGGTGCCCTCCTTGGGGATGCGCTGGCGGATGACGTAAGGCTCGCCCGCCTCCACGCGGCGCAGAGCGTCCTCCAGCAGCAGGTCGCGGCAAGGATCATCGGCGCGGTCGAAATCGCCGGTGTCCTCCTCGGAGGCACACTTCTCGCAGAAGCAGTAATAGGCGCCGCCCTTTTCCGCCAGCAAGCGGGCGTATTTGCCGTAGGTATCCCGTCGTTGGGACTGGATATAGGGAGCCACGGGACCGCCGATGTCGGGGCCCTCGTCATGGTTCAGATGGCACTCGGTCATGGTGCGGTAGATGACGTCGGTAGCTCCCTCCACCAGCCGCCCCTGGTCGGTATCCTCGATACGGAGGATAAACGTGCCGCCGTGACTGCGGGCAATGAGCCAGGTATACAGGGCGGTACGCAGATTGCCGATGTGCATATAACCGGTAGGGGAGGGCGCAAAGCGGGTGCGGACCTTGCCCGTGGGGATCTTGGCTTCCATCTCGGTAAAATAAGCGGCGTCAGACATAGGGGTGGACCTCCGTTACTTGATAAAAATACTATAATAGTATACTGGTTTTACGGGAAAAGTCAATGCTTACAGACGATTTCGCAGAATGTCCAAATGTTTGGAATGTTTCTTGCAATTTGTGGGGAGATTTGGTATAATGACCGCGAAGCGGCCATGATACATGGATCGCCATTTCGTTTTACCCGCCGCAAGGCACGACTATAACACAGAAAGGAACATCGTCACTATGATCTACACGACGGAAGTACAGCATATGTGTCCTGTCGCCAAGGGCGCTTATCACGGTCCGGCTCCCATTCCCGAGGAGGGCAAGTGGGTACAGGCCAAGCAGATCGGGGATATTTCCGGCTTTACCCACGGTATCGGCTGGTGTGCACCCCAGCAGGGTGCCTGCAAGCTGACGCTGAATGTGAAGAACGGCGTTATCGAGGAGGCGCTGGTGGAGACCATCGGCTGCTCTGGTATGACCCACTCCGCCGCCATGGCTTCCGAGATTCTGATCGGCAAGACTATTCTGGAGGCGCTGAACACCGACTTGGTGTGCGATGCCATCAACACCGCCATGCGCGAGCTGTTCCTGCAGATCGTCTATGGCCGCACTCAGTCCGCTTTCTCCGAGGACGGTCTGGCTGTGGGCGCGTCTCTGGAGGACTTGGGCAAGGGCCTGCGCTCTCAGGTGGGCACCATGTTCGGCACCCGCGAAAAGGGCCCCCGCTATCTGGAGATGGCCGAGGGCTATTGCAGCAAGCTGGCTTTGAACGACAAGGATGAGATCATCGGCTATGAGTTCATCAGTCTGGGCAAGATGATGGACGCCGTGAAGAAGGGCGTGGACGCCAACGAGGCCCTGAAGAACGCCACCGGCCACTACGGCCAGTGGGACAACGCGGCGAAGTATATCGACCCGCGCCAGGAATAAGAGAAGGAGGACGACAAAATGGCTCTGTTTGAAAGTTACGAAAGACGTATCGATAAGATCAACGGCGTCCTCGCGCAGTACGGCATCGGCTCCGTGGAGGAGTGCCGCGAGCTCTGCAAGGCGAAGGGCTTTGACCCCTACGAGATCGTCAAGGGCATTCAGCCCATCTGCTTTGAGAACGCCTGCTGGGCGTACACCGTGGGTGCGGCCATCGCACTGAAGTCAGGTGTTAAGACCGCTGCCGACGCCGCACGGAAGATCGGTGAGGGATTGCAGTCCTTCTGCATCGACGGCTCCGTGGCCGAGGACCGCAAGGTGGGTCTGGGCCACGGCAATCTGGGCGCCATGCTGCTGAGCGACGAGTCCAAGTGCTTCGCTTTCCTTGCTGGTCACGAGTCCTTTGCCGCTGCCGAGGGTGCTATCGGCATCGTTCGCAACGCAAACAAGGCACGTAAGGAACCTCTGCGGGTCATCCTGAACGGTTTGGGCAAGGACGCTGCGCAGATCATCAGCCGCATCAACGGCTTCACTTATGTGCAGACTCAGTTTGACTATTTCACCGGCAAGCTGAACATCGTCCGCGAGATTCGGTATTCCGAGACCGAGCGCGCCGATGTCCGCTGCTATGGCGCCGATGATGTCCGCGAGGGTGTGGCTATCATGCACCATGAAGGCGTGGATGTGTCCATCACCGGCAACTCCACCAACCCCACCCGCTTCCAGCACCCGGTGGCCGGCACCTATAAGAAGGAGTGCATCGAGCAGGGCAAGAAGTACTTCTCCGTAGCCTCCGGCGGCGGCACCGGCCGTACGCTGCATCCGGACAATATGGCCGCCGGTCCCGCTTCCTACGGCATGACCGACACCATGGGCCGTATGCACAGCGACGCACAGTTTGCCGGCTCCAGCTCCGTCCCTGCGCATGTGGAGATGATGGGCTTCCTGGGCATGGGCAACAATCCTATGGTCGGCGCGACCGTGGCCGTGGCCGTGGCCGTGGCAGAAGCTGTGAAGTAATTTTAATTTACAGTAAAACACCCCTCGACGAGCTGTCGAGAGGTGTTTTTTTATGTGCATAGACTTCAGCACTTGCCGAAAAAGCCGCACAGCAGCTTCAGCAGGGAAGCGCAGTCGAAATTGCAGAACATAGTTGCTGTACCTCCTTGTGGTATTTGCCTTGCAAGACTGGGTAAATTGTAACCGTTTTGTAACCATTTTGCAAATGTAAATACTGGAAGTCACAATATCAGCAGCAATCCTATGGCGATGAGCAGCTCTTCATCCGCTTTTTGCCGGGAGAGGTAGAACAGCAGAAAAAGCAGCAGCAGGTCGCCGGCGTCTAAATCGCCGAGGTGCAGCTTTTCCAGCAGGTCGTTGAAGAAGCCGCGCTCCGGTGCACGGCTCTCCGGCGGGGGTGGCGGAGGACCCTTCGGCGGCGGATTGGGGCGCGGCGGCGCTTCGTCCACGGGAACGCGGGTATAGATGCCATCGTCGCCGCGAATATAGCGGTTATACAGGGAAACCGCCCCCTTCCGAAAGAAATCGCTTGCCAATGGTGATGAGCCGCGCCAGCCTTGCGGCGCGCTCCACCTTATTCTGTTTGCCGTCCTTCAGAAACGGCCGCAGGGCGTAGAGCAATTGGGTGGTCTGGCTGGTGTCGCGGGTCAGCTCCTGCAGCAGGGGCAGGTATTTGGCGATGACCTGGGGATCAATGGCCGGCAGTGGCGCAGGTGGTGGGACCGCCTGAGGAGGTGACGGAGGAGATGGCGGTGTGTTCTCGCCACCCATGGATCCGGAGAGCTGCTGCGCCAACTGCATGATCTGCGCCATGCTGCCGGGGTCGGACAGCAGCGCGTTGAGTTTTTCGTTGACGTCGTCCACGCTGTGTCCTCCTTTCCGCTACTGCTGGAGCTTCGATTCCAGACGCTGCACCAGCTCCGCGCCCTGTGGGCTGGACAGTACACGAGAGAGCATGGCGCTCAAAGCTGCCGTGTCACCGGAGGCAGCCTGGCGCGCTGCTTGACCCAGTGCGGCGCTGTTGCCGCCGGAGAGCATATTCAGCAGTGCTTGGCCGTCCTGTGACTGCATGACAGACTTCAATGCACGGGGGTCGCTTTTCAGCTTGTTGACAATATCCTGTTCATTCATGGAATGACCTCCTTATAGGGTTCGTTACAGGTATATCCTATGTATGCGGGACGAAAAAAGTGCCTGTCAGCCTTGGCTGGCAGGCACAACGTTTTCATTTTACAGGGCGATACAGGAGCGGAGATAGACGTGCCCCGCGTCCTGCTCCGTCTGCCCAAGGACGAAGCCGATACCTGCCTTCGCCTTAGATCGTATCGTGGAGCACCTGATACATTTTTGGCGTACCAACTTGGGGTATCGAGCAATGCCTGGTGACAGCTGGACAAGGGCGGCTGTTTATGCAGGATGCTTTGCATAAACAGTTGGAAATACAGTTGTAAATCAGGTACAAATGTGATACAATAATGTGCCAATTAAGATTAGGAGTATAGGCGTTTATGCCTACCTGTATAATACCCATATGATACCTGTGTGATAAAGGACGGAGACAGATTTGATTTTAGAGACGATCAACAGCCCGGCAGACGTGAAATGTCTGTCCGAGGAGCAGACGGCCACGCTGTGCCGGGAGCTGCGGAGCTTTCTGGTGGAGCAGGTATCCCGCACCGGCGGGCACCTGGCGTCCAACCTGGGCGTGGTAGAGCTGACAGTGGCGATTCACAGGGTGTTCGACACATCCACAGATCGGCTGGTACTGGATGTGGGGCACCAATGCTACGTGCACAAGGCACTGACCGGCCGACGGGAGTTGTTCGATACGCTGCGGCAGTTTGGCGGACTGTCAGGCTTTCCCAAGCCCTATGAGAGTGTGCACGACGCCTTTATGGCGGGGCACGCGTCGGATTCGGTGTCGGTAGCGCTGGGCATGGCACGGGCGCGGACGCTGCTGGGGCAGGACTACCATGTGGTGGCCGTTATCGGTGACGGTGCGCTGGGCGGCGGGCTGAGCTTTGAGGGCCTCAACGACGCCGGCGGCAGCGGCGAACCGCTGGTGGTCATTCTGAACGATAACGGAATGTCCATCGACCGGAATGTAGGCGGGCTGTCCAAGCAGCTGTCGAAGATGCGGACGGACCCGGAGTATTACGAATTCAAGAAGCGTTACCGCAAGGCGCTGGAGAAGCTGCCGGCGGGCCGAACACTGTATGAGTGGAGCCACGAGGTAAAAACAGCGCTGAAAAAGACGCTGCTGCCGCCGGTGAGCACCGTGTTCGAGGATATGGGCTTTGCGTACATGGGTCCGGTGGGCGGCCACGACGTACAGCGGCTGACGGCGGTATTGCGGGCAGCCAAAGAGGCCGGGCGCCCGGTGCTGGTACACGTCCACACCGTGAAGGGCAGCGGATACGACTATGCACTGCGGGAGCCGGAGAAATTCCACGGCGTAGGGCCCTTTGATCCGGCCACCGGAAAGGTACGGCAGGCAGGCAAAGAAACGTTCTCCCATGTGTTCGGCGAGACACTGCGGCAGCTGGCGCGGGAGGACAGGCGCGTGTGCGCCATTACCGCCGCCATGGCCGACGGCACAGGTCTGACAGGCTTTGCACGGGAGTTCCCGCGGCGGTTTTTTGACGTGGGCATTGCGGAGGGCCACGGTGTGGCTATGGCCGGCGGTATGGCCAAGCAGGGGCTGATACCGGTGTTTGCCGTGTATGACAGCTTTTTGCAGCGGGGCTACGATATGCTGGTGCAGGATATGGCGCTGGAGAAGCTCCATGTGGTGCTGGCGGTGGATCGCTGCGGCATCGTGGGCGCAGACGGCGAGACACACCACGGCTGTCTGGACTACCTGAGCCAGATACCGGGCATGACGGTGCTCTCGCCTGCCAGCTTTGCCGAGCTGCGGCAGATGCTGCGGCGGGCGGTGCTGGAGATGGACGGACCGGTGGCGGTGCGGTATCCCCGGGGTGGCGAGGACGGGTATGAAGGCGACTGCGGTGCTGAAACTGTGACGGTGCTCCGTCAGGGGACAGACGCAGCCATCGTGACCTACGGTATCCTGACGCAGCAGGCGCTGCGGGCAGCGGCGCTGCTGGCGGGGGAGGGCGTTTCCGCCCGGGTGGTAAAGCTGAACCGGGTCGCACCGCTGGACAGCGACGGTATTTGCCGGGCGCTGGACGGCGTAAAGCGCATAGTGGC
>OGZL01002828.1_pt1 | contig 12518 bp, 13 predicted proteins | sample 1576761 | NCBI WGS metagenome assembly OGZL01 (sample SAMEA3541595, study PRJEB24748) | human gut metagenome | biome: human gut; feature: human-associated habitat; material: faeces | place: China | collected 2012
GTGCCTTCCGATCTCCTGCAAAAAAGTTCTCCCGGATACCGCTCATTGTACGGTATCCGGGAGATTTTTCATTACTTTTTCTCTTCCTTGATGGCTGCCCGCAGGTGGACGGACAGGACGGCCAGGGAGGTGGCCATATTTTCGTTTTGCACCAAAATATTGTCCGGCACATCCAAATGGGTTGGGGCGAAATTCCAGATTGCCTTGACGCCGCCTGCAATGAGCATATTGGCAACCTCCTGGGCTGCGGAGGCAGGCACGGTGATGATGCCCATGAGCACCTTATGGAGCTTACAGTAGTGCTCCAGCTTGGTGATGGGATAGACGGGCTGTCCGTCCTCGGTTTTCTCCATAGTGGGGGCCACATCGAAGGCCGCCTGGATGTTCAGGCCATAGGCCTCGAAGCCGCTGTAGGCCATCAGAGCCAGACCCAGCTTGCCCGCACCGATGAGCACCGCATCCGTGGTATTGTCATAACCCAGGAACTGCTCGATATCGTCAATCAGAGCTTCTCTCTGGTAGCCAACCTTGGGGCGGCCGCCATCGGAGACAATGGCCAGGTCCTTGCGCACCTGCACCTCGCCCATATCCAGAGCGTTGGCCAGCGCCGTTGCGGAAATATTGGCCGGAGCCGAATCCGGCAGACTTTTCAGATAGGCGAGATAACCGGGAAGCCGCTTCAAAACGGCCTTAGAGACTTTCACATTGCGTTCCATTTGATTCTTCGCTCCTCTTTTATCGATATATTTTTCTATCGATATCATTTTTATCGATTATACCACTCTATCCCAGGTTTTTCAAGAAGCACTCCCCATTATTTTTCGCAATTCTCCATTGTTTTTATCGATACAATTATAAGTATTTTTTAATGGCATTATGCGCAGCTCATCTGCCGCTGGAACTCCCTTCGCAGCTTTCCCAGGATCTTTTTTTCCAGTCTTGAAATGTAGGACTGGGATATTCCAAGCTTTTGGGCAATCTCCTTCTGGGTCAGTTCTTTTTGCCCGTCCAATCCATAGCGCATTCCAATAAGCTCCCGTTCCCGGCCCGGCAGCTCTCCCAGGGCCTGCCGAAGGGCTGTCAGGTCTGCCGCAGCCTCCAGGGGCGCAAAAATTTCGTCCTCACCCGTTCCCAGAATGTCCGAAAGCAGCAATTCATTCCCGTCCCCATCCTGGTTGATGGGCTCATCCAGGGAAACCTCCGCCTTCTGATTGGATATTTTCCGGATGTGCATCAAAATCTCGTTTTCAATGCATCGGGAAGCATAGGTTGCCAGCTTGATGTTCTTCTCCATGCGATAGGTTCCAATGGCCTTCATGAGCCCGATGGTGCCAATGGATATCAGGTCTTCCAGGCTTGTACCGGTGTTCTCGAAACGTCTGGCGATATAAACCACAAGGCGAAGGTTATGCTCCACCAGTGTCTGCCGTGCCGCCTCCTCTCCCCTGCCCAGGCCTTCAATGGCCTGACGCTCCGCCTCGCCCTTCAGCGGTGGGGGCAGGACATCGCTGCCGCCGATATAATAGACGTTCTGCTCTCCCTGCAGCCACTGACGAAACCGCTGCCACAAATTCATACGCTGCCTCCTATCAATGCCTGATACGCCGCTCCTCCTACTCGATTTGGCGCAAACGCCACCACACGGGCTCTGCGTTTGCCGCCCAGGATCACATCCGGGATCATTCTTGCCAACAGAAAGCCCTCGGCCTGCCCCACAGCGTGATACGGAATCAGCCGCAGTCCCGGCTCCGTCTGACTGGTTATCGTCTCTATGGGACTGCTCAGCTGCTGGGCCGTAAGCCCGGTAAGGGCACAGCCTGCATCCCGGTCAACCACCAGCACCGGCTCCCCGGTTACGGGGTCACAGAGCGTATTGCCGGTATCCCGCAGGGCCGTCAGGCGGACCGTTGTCCCGTTTCCGGAGATTTCAAGGGGGATATACTGCCCCGGTCCCGCTCTGCCCCGCAGCAGAAGCGTGCAGGCAAGCCACAAAAGGCCAGCGCACAGCAGCAGCTTACCCGGGTTCTCTCCGGCGGCCAGCTGCGCCATGCCGCCCAAGGAAAAGCTCAGCAGCAGAAACAGCCCCGCCTGCTGCCAGGTGCTCCGGCGCAGCCCATAGGCAAGCATCGCCATCAGCGCCAGAAAGACAATGCGCCAGGGCAGCGCCCCCAGGAATTCAAAGCCCGGAAGCAGGCAGCCCCCTGCATAGACGCCGCCCAAAGTCGCCGCCGCCAGCAGCCGCCAATGCACCGCATAGGTCCCGGACAGGCGGGCTGCGGCAAAAAGCAGGAGATAATCCACCAAAAAGTTCAAAAAAACAGTCAAGTCCCAGTACATACGCCGCCCCCTTCCGAACTGAGTATAGGCTCTCCCGCACAAGAATGCCGTCGCAGCCCGGCAGGACTATGGGCGCAAGTTCTGTCTCCGATTTCCAGCTTTCGGGATTTGAACCGATGCACCTTCACAATGCCCCCGCGAATATTCTCCCGCCGGTGAAGGGTGCCGGAGAAGAACGCGCAAAAAAGCCATTGCCGCCGACCCTGCAAGAGTCCCGGCAATGGCAATGGCTTATTCCGCTTCTTTTCGCTCCACAGAGCGGATGTTCTTCTCCGCCTTAAACCGGGGCGTCATCAGCTCGTGGCCGCAGCCCAGGCATTTCAGGCGAAAATCTGCACCTGTGCGCAGAACCTCCCAGCGCTTCTCCCCGCAGGGGTGGGCTTTTTTCATGGTGAGGATGTCCCCAACCCGTATGTCCATGGTCAGACCTCCTTTTTGATGGCGTCCCAATACTGCTTGGCCGCCTGCTCCAGCTTATTCGGGCCGTACTCGTAATAATGCGTCCCCACCAGCTCGTCCGGCAGATACTGCTGGGCAACCCAGTGGTTGGGGAAATCATGGGGGTAGAGATATCCCTGGCTGCGCTCCTGGGTGAAGGTATCGGCATGGACGTTTTGCAGATGTCTGGGGAACGGGCCTGCCTTTCCCTTCTGAACGTCGGCAATGGCAGCATCCAGGGCGATGTGTCCGGAATTGGACTTTGGAGAGGTTGCCATGAGGACTGCGGCATCTCCCAGGGGGATTCTGGCCTCCGGCATTCCAAGCATAAGGGCCATGTCCACGCAGGATTTGACAATGGGGATGATCATGGGATAGGCCAGGCCCACATCCTCCGCCGCAATGACCATCAGTCGGCGGCAGGCGGACTGCATCTGCCCTGCCTCCAGAAGCCGGGCAAGGTAGTGGCAGGCCGCATCCGGGTCAGAGCCGCGAATGGATTTTTGCAGCGCGGAAAGAAGGTCATAGTGGTTGTCCCCATCCCGGTCTGCCCGCATGGCGCTTTTCTGGGTCACGGCTATGGCATCGGTCATAGTCAGCGGCAACGTATCCCCCTGGGGCACGGCTGCGGAGAACAGGACCTCAATGGCGTTCATGGATTTGCGCAGATCGCCGCCGCTGGCCCCTGCAATATAGTCAAGAACCCCATTCTCCGGCACGGCTTTCAGACCGGTGCGCTTTTCCATAAAGGCGACCGCCCGCTCCACCGCTTTCAGCGCCGCCTCCTTGGTGATCTGCTTGAACTCGAACACCGTAGACCGGCTCAAAATGGCGTTGAACACATAAAAATAGGGATTTTCCGTGGTGGAAGCAATGAGGGTAATCTTTCCGTTTTCGATGTATTCCAGAAGGGACTGCTGCTGCTTTTTATTAAAGGACTGAATCTCATCCAGATACAGCAGCACACCGTTGGGAGCCATGAAGGTATCCAGCTGGGAGGTGATCTCCCGGATGTCTGCCGTAGAAGCAGTGGTGGCGTTGAGCTTGAAGAGCGTCCGGTTGGTCTGCTTGGCGATGATATTGGCAACGGTGGTCTTCCCGGTGCCGCTGGGACCGTAGAAAACCATATTGGGGATTTTCCCGGATTCAATCAGGCGGCGAAGTACCGCGCCCTTTCCCAGAATATGCTCTTGCCCCACCACATCGTCCAGGGTTTCGGGCCGCAGGAGATCGGCCAAAGGTTGGTACACAAGCACCCCCTCCTTTCTAAAAACAGTACAAAGGGGCGGCAAGGATGCCGCCCCAGGGAAATCTTAAAATGTTGCGACATCCGGGTCGGCGGGCTCCGCGCCGGTTTCCACGGAAATGGCAGTCAGTACAGGTCCCACATCGCCCTTATACAGGGGGTGCTTCTCTGCGCCGATCTTGGCGGTGACCCAGACCCAGGAGCGGGATTCCAGACTTCCTGCCCCGGCATAGCGGCAGGGAATGCCGCAGAACTGGATATCCTCCACACAGCAGGTCATGACGAACCGGCCGGGGGCGAACATTCCGTTTTTGTCCCTGCGGAGCATGGCAACCTGACCCTTGAAATGGACGGTCTTTCCGTCGTATTTCTGGGGCTCCTCGGATACATCCCGATACCACAGGGCATAGTCCTCATCCTTGATCTCAATGACGGGGGCATTGATGTCAAAGGGCAGCGGGTCTTCGATCTCATCGAACTTGGTCGTGCCGTCGGTGTAGTCATAGAGAATGTCGATGCGGCGATTGGCAGCTCTGGCCAGCTTATGGAAGGGCATGACATCCTGGCCCGGGGCCATCCGGTTGAAGACCACCATCTGGGCGCCCATCAGCTTGTCCATAACCAGATTGCGCATATTGGCGTTATAGGTCATAAAGGTGGTGGCATCCGCAAACATGACCTCCTGGGCAATGGCCCAGGAATCCGGGAAGCGCATATAGAGGTCCCCCACCTGCTGCATACCGTTCAGCTCAGCAACCACGCGCTCGGCCTTGTACTTCTTCTGGAGGGCTTTCAGCTCCTCCGTGGTCACCGTCTGCTGGTCCAGAACCTCCAAATAGACATTCTTCTTGGGATAGGTGGAGAGGTCATATTCCTCTTCTCCCTCCTCAAAGATCAGCACCAGCGTCCGCTCGCCGGCATTGAACCGGGGATCTTCCAGAGTCTCCTGGATGAACTTGGTCTTGCCGGAATCCAGAAAGCCCGTAAAGGCATATACAGGAATCTGCTGCATGACCATGGCTTACACCCCAAACAGCTCGGCAATACCCTTTTCATCCAGCTTGGAGCCGATGACGCAGAGCTTGCCGGTGACATCGGCGCTGCCGGTACGGACATTGTGCTCCTCAGGCACATAGTCGAAGTGAATCCAGGTGCCGTCCACGGCAGGCAGGATGCCCTTGGCCCGAAGAATTGCGCCGTAGTCCCCGGAATCCAGCGCCTTCAAAGCATTCTCAACGGTCTGCTTCTCGAACTTCCGGGCAGTTTCGGTGCCCCAGGAGGTGAAGACCTCATCGGCATGATGGTGATGATGGTGGTGGTCATGGCAGCCGCAGGTGCAGTTCTCGTCATGCTCGTCCTCATCATGGTGATGGTGGTGCTCGTGCTCCTCGTGATCGTGGCAGCAGCAGTGGCCGCCATGGTCATGATGATGCTCGCGCTCGTCATCATCCTCATCGTGGTGATGATGGTGCTCGTGCTCATCATCCTCATCGTCGTGATGATGGTGGTGATGGTGCTCGTGGGCATCCTCATCGTCGTCATCGTCGTCATCATGGTGATGATGGTGGTGCTCTTCCTCTTCTTCCTCGGCTTCCAGCCGCTCGGATTCCAGCTTGGCCAGCTCGGCAGCCAGGGAGGCCTTGCCCTCCATGGCGGAGATCATCTGTTCTCCGGTGAGCTCGCTCCAGGGCGTAGTGATGACGGTAGCAACGGCGTTGTGCTCCCGCAGAATCTCTACGGCAGCATCCAGCTTGGCCTGGGGAATGGAATCGGTACGGGACAGGATGATGGTGGAGGCAGTCTCCACCTGGTTATTGTAGAATTCGCCGAAGTTCTTGGTATAAACCTTGACCTTGCCCGCATCCACAACGGCCACGGTGTAGCCCAGGGTCACATCAGGGCCGGTGACCTTGTTCACTGCGCCGATCACATCGGACAGCTTGCCCACGCCGGAGGGCTCGATGATGATCCGATCGGGGTGGTACTCGTTGATCACCTTGGTCAGGGCCTTGCCGAAGTCACCCACCAGAGAGCAGCAGATGCAGCCGGAGTTCATCTCCGTAATATTGATGCCGGCATCCTGCAGGAAGCCGCCGTCAATGCCGATCTCACCGAACTCATTCTCAATCAGCACCAGCTTCTGGCCCTTGTAGCCCTCGGAAATCATCTTCTTGATCAGCGTAGTCTTGCCAGCGCCCAGGAAGCCGGAGTAAATATCAACCTTTGTCATAAATAACACCTTCCATTTTTATTCCGCCCAGCGGAAAATCCAACCGGGTAATATACACACTTTATGAGTATAGCACATTTGATTGAAAAAATCCATATCTTCCCAAATTTTTTACAATTGCAAATGCAAACCCCCTTTCCGGGGCGAGATCAACACCATCCGGGGCAACGCGGACCGGATGTTGGCCCGGGAGGAAACCATGCTGTCCCCCTGCATGGCAGAGGATATGGACAAGGTGCTGCCCGTGATCTCCCAGAACGGCTCCGATTCGGCCATGCTGGACAGGAACAGCCTGCGCCCTGCCCGGTACTATATCACCAAAGACCGGCGGCTGATTGCCGCGGGGTTTGTGGGCTGCCAGAGCTATGTGGCAGAGGCCTTTGGTCTTCCTCGGGACAGCCGGGGCAATCTGGTCACTGAGAACTACATGACCCCCACGGAAGGCATTTTTGCCGCCGGTGACTGCCGCAGAGGCCAGAGCCTGGTGGTCTGGGGCATTGCCGAGGGCCGCGCCTGCGCCAGAGCGGTGGACCAATATCTGATGGGGTATACAAATATGCTTTAGCTGCAAAAAATGTCCTGCCGGGGTCACTTCATTCCGGCAGGACACTTTTTATGGCTTTTTCTTGGAAAGAGGGCCTTCGAACCGGTCCTTTTCCGTGTGGGTTGGAATCTCGGTGGGGTATTCTCCACTGAAGCAGGCATGGCAGAAGTTATGGGAGCCAATCATCTGGGCCAAATCCTCCAGGTCCAGATATCCCAGGGAATCTGCCCCGATGATCCGGGCAATTTCGGGAACGGTATGTTGGCAGGCAATCAGGTGCTCCCTGGAATCAATATCCGTGCCATAGTAGCAGGGATTGCGGAAAGGAGGCGATGAGATCCGCATATGAATTTCATTTGCCCCGGCTTCCCGCAGCAATCCTACGATCTTCCCGCTGGTGGTTCCGCGAACGATGGAATCGTCGATCAGCACAATGCGCTTGCCCCGGACCTCCTCACAGATGGGGCTCAGCTTGATCTTCACCTGGTCCAGGCGCTGCCCCTGACCCGGAGAAATGAAGGTCCGGCCGATGTATTTGTTCTTGAGAAAGCCCAAGGCAAAGGGAATGCCGGATTCCTCGGAATAGCCCAGAGCCGCATCCAGTCCGGAATCCGGAACGCCCACCACAATATCCGCATCCACCGGGTGCCGCCTTGCCAGCAGCCGCCCCGCATTCTTCCGCGCCCCATGGACGCTGATGCCATCCATCACCGAATCCGGGCGGGCAAAATAGATATACTCAAAAATGCAGGAGGTCTGGCTGCATCGGCCGCAATGGGAAGTATCGGAATGCACGCCGGTTTCATCGATGGTAATGATCTCACCGGGCAGGATATCCCGCTCCAGCTTGGCACCGACCGCGCTCAGTGCGCAGCTTTCCGAGGCCACAATGTAGGTCCCGTCAGCGGTTTTTCCGTAGCACAGCGGGCGGAAACCCCTGGGGTCACGGGCTGCGATCAGTTTGGCCGAGGACATCATAACCAGAGAGTAAGCCCCCTCCATCTGATACATGGCGCAGCTGACAGCCGCCTCAATGGATGGCGTTTTCAGCCGCTGCTGGGTGATGATATAGGCGATGATCTCCGTATCGCTGGTTCCGTGAAAAATCGCGCCGCCCATTTCCAGAGCGCTGCGCAACTCGAAGGCATTGCTCAGATTGCCGTTATGGGCCAGAGCCAGCTTGCCCTTCATATGGTTCACCACAATGGGCTGGCAGTTTGCCCGGTTGGTGGCACCGGTGGTTCCGTAACGCACATGGCCCACGACCATGGTCCCGCAAGGGAACTGCTCCATCACGTCACGGGTGAACACATCCCCCACCTGTCCCAGATCCCGGTGGGTGGTGAAAACGCCGTCCTCATTGACGACGATGCCGCAGCTCTCCTGGCCCCGGTGCTGCAAAGCATACAGCCCATAGTAGGCCAAATCCGCCAAGTTCTGCGGCTTTGGGGACCAGGCACCGAAGACGCCGCACTCTTCATGAATCTCCTGCATAGAATCCTCCTTTGGTCAAAAAAGAAACGCCTACCCGGGCAGAGCATAGCTCTGTCTGGATAAGCGTCCTTGCTTTTCCGCCTTATTTTACCACGTTGCCGATTTCAAGTCAAATACAGGATGCTTTCCCTGCAAAAATCTGTAAGAAACAGCCACTTTCTTCTCCGACCTTCCGGAACAATTGGGCGTTTCCGACAAACAGGGGCTACAGTTCCAGAAAATTCGGCTCCCTGCGGGAAAGCAGGCTCAGATCCTGCAATTGTGCCGCCTGAATGGGCTGCGCCCCCAGCTGCACCAGGGCCTGAGCGCCCTCGCTGCCGTCGTCCAGAACCCGGACAGGCGTCCATCGGTTCTGGAGATTCCTGGCAGTGCCGTTCCAGGTTCCGCCCTGCCCTGCCCTGCTCTGGGCCACCAGCACCACCTGGCCAAGAGCATGGATCACCCGGTTGCGCCGCAGCGCCCGCAGGGTGGAAAAGGGCATATCATAGTCCTCTTCGCTGAGGTAGAGAACATTGGGCTGCTCCAGATGGCTGTGCAGAGCATCCGCCACAACGCTGATGACCTGGCCGCCGCTATCCAGGCAGCCGGCCTGGGCAGCCTGATCGGCTCCCGACGCATTGCCGGACACCAGCACAAAGCCCTGCCTGGCGGCCTGGCGGCCTGCCTCATAGGCAAAGTCCCGATTTTCCGGCCGCAATACACGGCAGCCCACGGCAGCCACCTTTGGCCGGTCCAGCAGCTCCAGCGCTCCCTTTGCCCAGAGGCAGCCGGGACTATCCAGCCCCAGCTTCTTCCGCACGGCGGCGGGATAGCGCAAATCCCGGCGCTGAATGGGCGTACACCTGCGTGCCTTCGCTTTCTGCAAATACCGCTCCAGCAGTGCCTGATCCTCCAAAAGCGCCAGGATATGCCGGGCGCCCTCCGAAGAAAAGCCCAGCTCCAGCAGCGTCTTCTCCGTCAGCTCACCCTCTGAAAAGGGGCCGCAGTCCATGACCCGCCGGGCAAGCAGCCGCAGCTGCGCCGTTGTCAGAGGCTTTCGGTCCGGATTGCCCAGATGGCTGCACAGCAGCAGAAAGCCGTAATTTTCCATCAGCGGAATCTCCGCTTGGGCGCAGGAGGAGCCTTGACCTCTTCCTTCGTCAAAACGCCATCCTCAGAAAGGGCCATGGGCTGGATGGTGTAGTTGGAGAACTTGGCAATCTCGTCCAGCTTGGCCTTTTCCGGGAAATTGCCGATGATGCTCCAGGCAATGCCCTTGCGCTTGGCCCGGCCCGTACGGCCGATGCGGTGGACATAGTATTCGTTCTCCTCGGGAACGTCAAAGTTGATGACGCAGTCCACATCGTCTACGTCAATGCCACGGGAAGCCACGTCCGTGGCAATCAGCACAGGCAGCTTGCCGCTGCGGTAGCGCTGCATGGTCTTCTCCCTCTGCTGCTGGCGGATATCGCCATGGAGGCATTCGCAGTCCAGCCCGGCCCGCTGGAAGTCGTCGCACAGCCGCTGGCACATATGCTTGGTATTGCAGAAGACCATCACCCGTTCGTAGCCCTGGCTCTTGATAAGGCGCAGGGTGGTTTCCGCCTTTTCCAGGGGCGTGCAGGTCAGGCTGTACTGGTCGATATCCGGCCGGTCCTCTTGCTTGGGCTCCACGGTGATCTCCACCTCGTCCCGCTGGTACATCCAGCTGACGGTCATCACCTCCTGGGAGATGGTGGCAGAGAACAGGCCCAGATTCTTCCGGTTTTTTACCTTCTCCACAATCCGGGTCACGTCCTTGAAAAAGCCCATGTCCAGCATTCGGTCTGCCTCGTCCAGAATGATGGTCTGCACTTTGTCAAAGCGAATGTTCTTCCGGTTGTAATGATCCATCAGCCGGCCCGGCGTAGCCACCACAATCTGGGGCTTCTTCTCCAGGGCCTTGGCCTGGGTGACCAGGGATGCGCCGCCGTAGAGCACCGTGACCCGGATGCCGGTATAAAACGCCAGAAGACTGCGCAGCTCGTCACAAATCTGAATGGCCAGCTCCCGGGTGGGAGCCAGGATAAGCCCCTGCACATCGCTGCTTTCCGGGTTCACATGCTCAATCATGGGAATGCCAAAGGCGAAGGTTTTGCCGGTGCCCGTAGGCGCCTTGGCAATCACATCCTTCCAGGCTAAAAGCGGCGGAATGGCCTCCCGTTGAACTGAGGTGGGATATCCATACCCCTTCTTCTCCAGCGCCTTCCGCATAGCCTCTGAAAGCCCCAAATCCTGAAATGTCATTGCTGTTTCTGCCATTTGTCTCGTTCCTTTGTTTAAAATGAGTTTCCATTGAAGCCAGTATATCAGATATGTCCCCGTTTTTCAACTCATTGCAGCGTTTTCCACAGGGCGACGGCATTTCCTTTTTACAGACCGGTAGTACCGTGCAACGCTTATAATTGCACATTTTCTGGCTGACGGATCTGTCAAAGGCCCCTAGGGGCGCACCGTGTGCGCCTGGGTCAGCTGTTGGATCCGGAACCGGCTGAGCAGCAAGGCCCCCCGGTTGTAGGGCGCTGCCGCGCCAGGGATGGGTGAGTAACTTGGACCCAGAGGAAGGAAATGCCGCTGCCCTGCTTAAAAACAGATCCCCAGTTGACAAATTCTGCGAATATGGTACAATGATGTTGCAGATTGTATCTGCCATATCAAGAGAGAGAAGGGAGATTACTTATGGAAAACAACAACGCGAAGGGCTATTCCATCGCCGCTTTGGTCTGTGGAATTCTTGGCATTGTGGGCAGCTTCATTCCCTGGGTGTGCTACTTCACCTTTGTCCTGGCCATCTTGGGCATCGTCTTTGGTGTCAAGGGCCGGAAGCTGGCACAGCCGGATCAGAAGGGGCTGGCTACCGCCGGCTTTGTCCTGGGCATCATCGGCACGGCGATCGGCGCTCTGGGCATTGTCTGCATCGTTTGCGCCGCCGGTGTGGCCGGTGCTGTGGGAACCGGTTTGCTGAGCTAAGCCATGTGGACACAGGGGGTGGGGCTGCCTCAACGGGAGGAGCCGCCACCCCCTCTTCTTTTGGATTTTGATTATGGGAGGTACCTCATGATTCCTTCTTTTCCCCTTCTGGGCCGGACCTTCACCATTTACCCTCTGATGGCCTTGGTGGGCATGTTCGCCTCCGGCATTTACGCCTGCCGGTCCGCCTGGATCAGCAGCTTCAGGGCCTCCACGCCCACCTCCACGGCGGAGGTGGTGTCCTCGCTCATGTCCTGGTCCAACCCGGCGGCTTCCCGCTCCTGGTTCCAGATCACATGGAAGCAGCTGCCGCAGCGGCAGCCCAGGGCGTCGGCCACCACAAACAGGGCGGCGCTTTCCATTTCGCTGGCCTTCACGTGCAGGCGCTTCCAGGCCTCCCACTTGTTCAGCAGCTCATAGGACACCGGCATTCTGGCGGGGCTGTGCTGGCCATAGAAGGCGTCCTTGCACTGCACCACGCCGGTTTTCAGGGACTTGCCCAGGTTTTTGGCGGCCTGTACCAGGGCGCAGGTGACGTCGAAATTGGCCACGGCCGGGTACTCAATGGGGGCATACTCCCGGCTGGTGTGCTCAAAGCGGATGGCCCCGGTGGCCACCACCACGTCGCCGGAGCGCACGTCCAGGTCGATGCCGCCGCAGGTGCCCACCCGGATGAAGGTATCCGCGCCGATGTTGTGCAGCTCCTCCATGGCGATGGAGGCGGAGGGGCCGCCGATGCCGGTGGAGCAGACGGAGACCTTTTCCCCCAGCAGGGTGCCGGTATAGATGGTGAATTCGCGGTTCTGGGCCACAAAATGGGCGTCGTCGAACAGGGCCGCGATCTTTTCGCAGCGGCCGGGGTCGCCGGGCAGGATGACGTAACGGCCCACGTCGCCCTCCACGCAGTGGATATGGAACTGTTTGTCCAGCTTTTGCATAGCTGCGCCTCCTTGATAATTGATCCGTGTGATGCCGTCATTATATCACAGGAAGCTGCCGGGTGCAAATAAAATGCCCGGGGCGGGTGCTTATACGTTGCCGTACATAAACAGGTCGCACTTGATCATGCCGTTATAGAGCTTGCGCTTCTTCTTGGCCTGGTGGCCGAAGGTGCGCTCAAATTCCGTGTGGCTGCTGAGGACCAGCGTCCGCCAGGTGTCCGGCAGCCGCTCCCACATTTTGCCGAAGTCCCGGTACAGGGCCTCGGCCTCCTGCCGCTCCAGCAGCCGCTCGCCGTAGGG
>OGZL01002857.1_pt1 | contig 12435 bp, 13 predicted proteins | sample 1576761 | NCBI WGS metagenome assembly OGZL01 (sample SAMEA3541595, study PRJEB24748) | human gut metagenome | biome: human gut; feature: human-associated habitat; material: faeces | place: China | collected 2012
CCTGCTGCCACGCCTGCTCCACCTTGGCGGCATCGCCTGCAACAAAATTATATTTCTATTACAGAAAAAGGATCCGGTCCATATTAGACCGGACCCTTTGTGAGTCTTTATGAAATACTCGAAATCTTATGCAAGCTCTGAGAAGTATTTGATTGTTCTTACCATCTGGCTTGTGTAAGAATTCTCGTTGTCATACCAAGAAACAACCTGAACCTGTGTTGTTCCGTTGTCAAGTAGCATAACCATTGTCTGTGTTGCATCGAACAGTGAACCATATCTCATTCCAACGATATCACTGGATACGATCTCATCTGTGTTGTATCCGAATGACTCATTAGAAGCTGCTTTCATAGCCTCATTGATCTGCTCTACTGTTACGTTACCCTCTACAACTGCTGTAAGGATTGTTGTTGATCCTGTAGGTGTTGGTACACGCTGTGCAGAACCGATGAGTTTTCCATTCAGCTCTGGAATAACAAGACCGATTGCTTTTGCAGCACCTGTGCTGTTTGGTACGATATTAACTGCTGCTGCACGAGATCTTCTTAAATCACCTTTTCTCTGTGGTCCATCAAGAGTCATCTGATCTCCTGTGTAAGCATGGATTGTGCACATGATACCAGATTTGATTGGTGCAAGATCATTCAGTGCCTTAGCCATAGGTGCAAGACAGTTTGTTGTACAAGAAGCTGCAGAAATAACTGTATCCTCTGGTTTTAACTCATTGTGGTTTACATTATATACGATTGTTGGCAGGTCTTTTCCAGCTGGTGCGGAAATAACAACTTTTCTAGCTCCTGCTTTGATGTGTGCCATGGATTTTTCTTTAGATGTATAGAATCCTGTACACTCCAGAACAACGTCTACACCGATTTCTCCCCATGGAAGTTCCTCAGCATTAGCTTTTGCGTAGATTTTGATCTCTTTTCCGTCAACAATGATAGAATCCTCTGTAGCCTCTACCTTATCAGCTAAAGCATATCTTCCCTGAGAAGAATCATACTTTAACAGGTGTGCAAGCATCTTAGGAGATGTCAGGTCGTTGATTGCAACTACCTCATATCCCTCTGCTCCAAACATCTGTCTGAAAGCTAAACGTCCAATACGTCCAAAACCATTAATCGCTACTTTTACTGCCATGATTAATTCCTCCTAAAGTTTTAAATTTAGTTCTTTGCATTTTATGCTGATATCTTCAACAAAAGTTTGTTAAAGATTCATCAACCTCTTTCATTGTACTAAAGAAAGTACAAAAATTCAAGTCTCTTTTCGAATTCTATCGAAGTGTCAAAAAAATCGGCTTTCTTTCCTTAAATTCTGTATAATATTTAAAATTACACCCTTTTAAAATGTCACACGCCTTGTCAAATTCCCATGCAATATGCTCTGGCCGGTGCCCATCTGCACCAACTGTAACAATTTCGCCTCCAAGCTCTCTGTAACGCTTCAAAATATCCGGATGCGGATGTGCGAAGGGCAGTCCATATTTGAGTCCTGCCATATTAAGCTCAAGTCCTTTGCCATGTTCGATCAGTTCCCTTAAAAGAGCGTCGATCTCATCTGCAAACATCTTATACGAATATTCTTTTTCTTTGTTCTTACCATATCTTACCACATAATCCAGATGTCCCATAACATCAAAATCATGAAAATGTCTGATATCCTCCAGACTCTCCTCAAAGGTCATCCTGTATACTTGCGCATCAGTCTTTCCTTCAAACAGCTTTTCGGACGCCGGGTCTACGCCGCGAACCGAATGGACCGAACCAATCACCATATCAAATGGATACTTTGGAACGAACCTGCTGTAATATTCTGCAAGATGCGGTCTGAGACCAAGTTCAACCCCTATCCAGACCTCTATCTGATCCCGATATTGTTCCCTTAGCCTTGTCATAGTTGTAAAATATTCATCTACATCAAAAATCTGCTCTCCCTCGCCCCACTGATCGTCATCTTTGTCATAATGATCTGTAAAGCAGATGGCTTTTAAACCCTTCTGGATGGAAGCTTCTATCATTTTCTTTGGACAGACCTCTGCATCATAAGAAAAGCTGCTGTGCATATGTGCATCTGTTTTCATAGAATCGTTCCTCCTCCAAGAACATATTCTCCATCATAAAGCACCAGTGCCTGTCCCGGTGTGATCGCACGTACCGGTTCATCGAATGTACATAAAATTTCGTCTTCACCTGTACGTTCGACTGTACACCATGCACCTTTATGATTATAGCGGATCTTTCCCCACGCACGCTTCTTCCCATCAATGTCAGCAACCGACATGAAATTCACATGATTAGCACGTACATATCTGGACATGGATTCTTCATTGGTTCCCACAACTACTTCATTTGTCTCTGGACGGATTTCCAGTACAAATGCCGGATGTCCCAGAGATAATCCAAGACCCTTTCTCTGCCCCACTGTATAATGTATGATTCCTTTATGCTGTCCTACAATCGTTCCATCGGAAGTCACGAAGTTTCCCGGCCGGATTGAACCTGCCGCAGTGTTTTCTTCTATATATGTGGCATAGTCTCCATCCGGAACAAAACATATATCCTGACTGTCTGGTTTATGAGCAACCAGAAGTCCGATATTCTCAGCCATCTTACGTACTTCGTCTTTGCTGTACTTTCCGACTGGCATCAGTGTTTTACTAAGCTGATCCTGTGTCAGATTATATAGCGCATAAGTCTGATCCTTCATGCTCGTCACGGAAGTCTTAATGGAATACCTTCCACTAGGAAGCTGTTCTACCTGTGCATAATGACCGGTCGCAATATAGTCTGCACCAATCTCCATCGCTCTTGTAAGCAGAGACTCCCATTTTACATAACGGTTACAGGCAATACATGGATTCGGTGTCCTTCCATGCAAATAGTCATCGATAAAATAATCGATGACATATTTTTTAAATTCATTTTTAAAATTCATAACATAATAAGGAATGCCCAGACGGGCAGCTACCCGTCTTGCATCTTCCACAGCGGAAAGTCCACAGCATCCGCCTTCTTCCTGCTGCTTGAATTCATCTTCATCCTGCCAGATCTGCATGGTCACACCGATCACATCATATCCCTGCTCCTTTAAAAGCCAGGCAGCCACCGATGAATCCACACCACCGGACATTCCTACTACTACTTTTTTCTTCTCCATCACATCTACCTTTGCGATTTAATACTCTTCTGCCTCATCCTCTTCACCTTCGTGAATATCTGATTTTGGTTTCTGGAGTCCTTCAATTGTAATACCGTTCTTCTGTGCATAGTCCCACAGTGCTGCATGGATTGCTTCCTCTGCAAGAAGGGAACAGTGTACCTTTACCGGCGGAAGTCCGTCAAGTGCTTCCATAACCGCTTTATTCGTAACCTCCATCGCTTCCTGAACCGTCTTTCCTTTTACCATCTCAGTTGCCATACTGCTTGTTGCAACTGCAGCTCCGCATCCAAATGTCTTGAATTTTACATCTTTAATGATCTGGTTCTCGTCGATGTCCAGATAAATTCTCATAATATCTCCACATTTTGCATTTCCAACAGTTCCTACTCCACTGGCATCCTCAATCTCTCCTACATTTCTTGGATGTTCAAAGTGATCCATTACTTTTGCTGAATACATTTATATTTCCTCCTGATGTTTGTGATTTATTATCTATTTTTGTTTTTTTAAGAAGTCCTCATAAAGTGGTGACATCTGACGGATATAAGCCACGATTTCTTTCAGACTGTCTACCACGTAGTCGATATCTTCTTTTGTGATTTCCTCATTCAAAGTCAGTCTGAGTGATCCGTGTGCGATCTCGTGAGGCAGTCCGATTGCCAGAAGTACATGGGACGGATCTAAAGATCCTGATGTACATGCGGATCCACTGGAACCACAGATTCCTTTCATATCCAATCTGATCAGAAGTGACTCTCCTTCGATGAACTGGAAGCTGAAGTTTGCGTTGTTCGGAAGTCTCTTTGTTGGATGTCCGTTCAGTCTTGTATACGGTATCTCCTCCAAAACACGTTTGATCAGATAATCACGTACTTCTGTTTCTTTCTTTGTACGTTCTTGCATCGTGCGGACCGCACGCTCAATTGCCGTTCCGATTCCCACGATTCCCGGTACATTTTCTGTTCCGGCACGACGTTTTCTCTCCTGAGCTCCGCCATGAACGAATGAGCGGATCTTAACCCCTTTACGGATGTAAAGGAATCCAATTCCCTTAGGTCCGTTTAATTTGTGACCACTGGCACTCAACATATCAATATGACATTCGTCAACATTGATTGGAACCTGTCCAAATGCCTGTACTGCATCTGTGTGGAATAGTATACCATGCTCATGAGCAATCTCACCAATCTCTTTGATTGGCTGGATCGTACCAATCTCGTTATTTGCAAACATCACAGAAATCAGGATTGTGTCTGGACGTATTGCTGCTTTGAGGTCATCTAATTTCACTACACCATATTCATCTACATCCAGATAAGTTACTTCGTATCCTCTCTTTTCAAGATACTCGGCACTATGAAGAATTGCATGGTGTTCAATCTTTGTTGTGATGATGTGTTTTCCTTTATTTCCATAAGCCTCTGCAGTTGCTTTCAATGCCCAGTTATCAGACTCTGAACCACCTGCTGTAAAGTAAATTTCTTCTGTTTTGGCACCGAGCGCATTTGCAATGATCTCTCTCTGCTGTGTGATCACTTCTTTATTCTGTGCTGCAAAGCTATATACGCTGGAAGGATTTCCATAGTATTCTGTAAAATAAGGAAGCATAGCCTCTACAACCTCTGGAGCTGTCTTTGTTGTTGCCGCATTATCAAGATAAATTAATTTAGACATCTTACATTACCCTTCTTTCTCTATTGTTGACTGCATTCTCCGTGGATAACACCCTCCGGATTCAGTTCTTTGCTTTCTTTTACAAGCTCATCCAGCTTGATTTCATTTACGGTTTTATTAATACTGTCGTTGATTTTCTGCCATACATACTTTGTGACACATTCATCGGAAGCCATACACCCTTCTTCTGAATAAAATGCTGCGCATCTTACTGGTTCCAGATTGCCTTCCAGGGCACGCAGTACATCACCTACCGATATTTCTGACGCATCACGGGCAAGCACATATCCTCCGGACGCTCCCCGGATACTTTTTACAAGCCCTGCTTTTTTCAGTAATGCAAAAAGCTGTTCCAGATATCGCTCAGACAATTTTTGTCTCGTGGCTATGCAGCCGATGGATACCGGTTCTTTCTCGCTAAATCTCGCCAAATCGATAATGGCTCGCAGACCATACTTTCCTTTTGTCGACAGTTTCAATATTATCACCTTCTTTTCCAATCCCTAGCAAAATACTGGGGATTTACTTTAAGTAGAATATCACCCATTTTCCGTTCTGTCAAGCTTTTCCTACGAATATAATAAAGAAATAAAGGCATCTTTTGAGGTACTTTCATGGAGTTACACAATCCACTTATCAAAGGGACATTTATTTTAACCGTTACAGGGCTGCTCACCAGATTTATGGGTTTTTTTTATCGCATTTTCCTAAGCCATACATTTGGAGCGGTTCAGGTCGGACTTTACCAGCTTATTTTTCCCATTTATGCTCTTGGCTATTCCGCAACTTGTGCCGGAATCCAGACGATTCTCTCCCGCAGTGTTGCCAGCCGTCTTGTTCAGGGCAGAAAAAAAGAAGCCCGCCAGCTTCTCTATACCGGACTTCTCATCACGTTGTCCGTCTCCTGCTGTTTTACAATTTTTCTGCAAAAATTCGCGCCATTTTTGGCTGGCTCTGTACTTGGCGACCGAAGATGTGAACCTCTCCTGGTCCTGCTTTCTTACGTTTTTCCTTTCAGCGCTATACATAGCTGTATTACCGGATACTGCCTCGGCCTAAAAGACACCAAAATTCCTTCATCCTCTCAATTATTAGAACAAACTGTACGTATTTTCAGTGTTCTCGTTATTTGTCAGTTTTTAAACCACACCGAAGGATCTTCCGGCATCTGGATTGCTGTTCTGGGGTTGATATTCGGTGAAATAGCTTCTGCCCTTTATAGTCTAAAATGCGTTCGTAATAAACCTGGGCTTCATTTTCTTATTCCGTCTTCCCTTTCCTTACAGCAAATGTTTTTCGATGCAAAAGAGCTTATAAAACTTTCTCTTCCCCTTACCGGTAATCGTATACTTTTAAATATACTGCAAAGTATCGAAGCAGTCTCTATCCCTGCTTCTTTACTAATTTATGGGCTTTCCACCTCAGATGCCCTGAGTACTTATGGTGTCCTGACAGGCATGGCTCTTCCTTGTATCCTGTTTCCATCCGCTCTTACTAATTCTGCTTCCACAATGCTCTTACCTGCTATCACAGAAGCCCAGACTCAAAAAAACGTACAACGCATAAAGAAAATGATTCGAAGTTCCCTCTGTGGTTGCATTTTTCTTGGAACTGGATGCCTGGCCGGATTCTTTCTACTTGGTCCCGCATTAGGAAGACTGCTCTTCCATAGCTCTCTTGCCGGAGAGTTCATACGCACCCTTTCCTGGATGTGTCCATTTTTATACGCCAACAGTGCACTCATCAGCATTATCCATGGTCTCGGAAAAACCGGCATTTCTTTCTTGCTAAATACGCTAAGTCTTTTCATTCGGATCATTGGTGTCTTATATTTTACAGCATATTGGGGAATCCCGGGATACCTGCATTGCCTTCTGGCAAGCCAGATATTCCTTTTCGTAACCGGGATTTTGTATATAAGCTATCATTTACGCCAGATGCTTTTGAGCTCTCATTACAACACATAAAAGAATGTTAGTTTTTATAATGTTCTCAAAAACATTTTCAGCAATACCGGATTGACCAGACACTCTAATGCAATTCCCATAGTAAGAAATAATACAAAACTTAACGTCTTCGTAGAATTCCATTCGCTCACCGGATATCGGAATAAATATAGTAAAAGCATTGCATAAGCCGGTATATAGCACAAAAAATGCGGAAGCATACTTATAATGCATAATATCAATCCTTTGACTCCCAGCATAAGAAGTGCCGATGTCAGAATCATGCCACTTGCCAGTCCAGCCCATAAAAGAAACAGATAAGCTGCTATTCTCCGGAACTTTGTCCCACCAAGTATTGCAAGTCCGACTGCCGGAAGCAGGCGTATCTGCGCTATATACCACATATAATCAAAAGATTTCAAATCATAGCCAAGATACTGGCTTCTGAACCACTCGCTCCAGATTCCCACATCTACAACATACCTGGTCGAAGCAACATTCAAATATATGATTCCAAGAAAAAAGCCCAGCATATAAATCAGAATAGGATACCTTTGCCTTCTTTGTATCTTCACACACGTAACCTCCTGTTCAGATACTTTTGCATGTAGTCTCCCTCTATTTATATGCCTGGACTTTCTAGATATTCTTATTTACTTGTTGTGATTCTTCTTTGTTCATAAATCTGCTTTTCCATCTCATGTAAACACTGATGTCTGCAGATTGCTATTTTCCATATTTGTCCGCATATGCGAGAAGTGCTGCCACCGTCTTGGAATCTTCAATCTCACCGGAATAAATCTTTTTTCTCAATTCATCAATGGTGTAAGCTCCCACATTGATAAATTCATCCTCGTCCAGATGCTGGTGTGACGGAATCAGATTTTTCGCAACGTAAATATCAATCTTCTCATCGCAAAATGCCACTGTTGTCCGAAGTGTAATCAACCATTCAAGATCCTCTGAACGATATCCCGTCTCCTCCTCCAGTTCTCTGGAAGCGCATTCAATTCCAGGCTCTCCCGGCGCATCCAGTTTCCCTGCCGGAATTTCAAGCGTATCTCGCTCCAACGCATTACGATACTGGGTAACCATGAGAATTTTTCCATCATCCATGACCGGAACAACTGCGGCTGCCCCGTCATGATGGATAAAATCCCATTCTGCCGTGTTACCATTTGCAAATTTCATATGGTCTTTATAAACTTTTATGACTGTTCCTTCATATGCCAGATCTCTTCCGACACGCTTCACTTCTTCGCTCATAATTCATCCACCTTTCTTATATAGATGATACAAATGCTTCCATCATATTCATTTTCTTCTTGAGAGCTTTTTCTGTCATACCTTCATAAGTGAACCACAGCAGTTGGTCTTTTTCTGCGTCCGGTGTCACAGCCGTCATATATTCCTCTGTCAGAATCTTCGCAGCATTTGCCGTATTTCCAATCAGAACTCCATTGTACATCTTCTCATCCACTTTTGTAAAATCGATGCAGACTGCCCCATCTTTTTCCTCCGTTGCCAGCGTCACAAGCGGCATCTCTTCGATTCTCTGTACGATATATTCTTTGAAATCCATCACATACATCTCCTTTTATTTACTATCAACCATAATTGTAGCATTTTAGGACTATTATAGCAATTTCTTATTATACAAAAAAGGAACCATCACCATAAGCTTTTATGCTTTATATGTGATGATTCCTTATCATTTATCTTCTACTTGGCATAATCTGTAACTCTTGATTCACGAATTACATTTACCTTAATCTGACCTGGATATTCAAGTTCAAATTCAACCTGTTTCGCAATATCTCTAGCCAGCAATACCATGTCTGCATCAGATACTTGTTCTGGAACTACCATGATACGAATCTCTCTACCTGCTTGAATTGCAAAAGATTTATCAACACCCTTGAACTGGTTGGTGATATCTTCTAATTGTTTTAACCTGTTTGTGTATGTTTCTAATGTTTCTCTTCTTGCACCCGGTCTTGCTGCAGAAATCGTATCAGCAGCCTGTACAACACATGCAATCAGGGATTCCGGCTCTACATCGCCGTGATGGGCTTCAACCGCATTGATAACGGTTGCTGACTCTTTGTATTTTCTGCAAAGGTCAACACCGATCTGGATATGTGATCCTTCCACATCATGATCGATTGATTTACCGATATCATGTAAAAGTCCGGCTCTCTTAGCCACTCTGACATCGAGACCGATTTCTCCAGCAAGAAGTCCGGATAACTGTGCCACTTCAATAGAATGCTTCAATGCATTCTGTCCATAGCTTGTTCTGAACTTCATTCTACCAAGAAGCTTGATAAGCTCTGGATGAATTCCATGAACACCAACTTCAAGTGCAGCTGACTCTCCTTCCTCGCGAATCATAGAATCGACTTCTTTCTGCGCTTTTTCTACCATCTCTTCGATTCTTGCCGGATGGATACGTCCGTCAACGATCAGCTTCTCAAGCGCAATTCTCGCAACTTCACGTCTGATTGGATCAAAGCCTGATAATACAACAGCTTCCGGGGTATCATCGATAATCAGTTCCACACCTGTCAGTGTCTCCAAAGTACGGATATTACGTCCTTCTCTACCAATAATTCTTCCCTTCATCTCATCATTCGGAAGCTGAACTACAGAAATCGTAGTCTCAGCTACATGATCTGCTGCACATCTCTGGATAGCAGTGACAACACATTCCTTTGCCTTCTTATCTGCTTCTTCCTTTGCCTGCGCTTCCATCTCTTTGATCATCTTCGCAGTATCATGTTTCACATCTTCTTCAACAGTTTTTAACAAATATTCTTTTGCCTGTTCGGAGGTAAGTCCTGAGATTCTTTCTAGTTCCTGTACACGCTGTTGACTCAGCTCGTCAACTTTCTTCTCACGCTGCTTCAACTGTTCTTCTTTTGCTGTAAAGCTTGCTTCGCGCTTCTCAATTGCCTCAGACCGTTTATCCAAAGCTTCTTCCTTGGAAAGTACACGCTTCTCATATCTCTGTAATTCAGATCTGCGTTCCTTTGACTCTCTCTCAAGTTCATTCTTATTCTTGATTGATTCCTCTTTAATTTCCAAGAGAGACTCCTTCTTCTTAGCCTCGGCTGTCTTCACTGCATCATCGATAATCTCACGCGCTTTGCTCTCCGCATTACCAATCTTAGATTCCGCATTCTTCTTCAGATTAGAAACGGTTACAAAGTGACTGATGACTGCTGACACAATGACAAGCACTACTGCAACAGCAATTACTATTCCTATCGGCACAGGAGCACCTCCTTATTTAGTTTTCATTGTACAAATACAACAGTTAAATTCTATACTGTTTTGTGAAAGATGTCAAGCTTAACCATTGGAAACTTCTATAATTTAAATATGTTTTCTTTATATCAACTGTACATTTCACACTCATATATCTGCATGGTTCTTCTGATATCATCATAGCCAAAACCTTTTCTGACAAGGTAAGCCATTATTTTTTTCTTTTCCTCCGGCGTCGTATTCTCCCGATCATAATGCTTTTTCTCTAGCAGTCTGCGAATTGCCTCCGTAGAATCTTCACGCTCATAGCTCTCTTCAAATGCTTCATCAATTAGTTCTCTGGACACTCCTTTTCCCACAAGCTGCATATAAATCTCCCGCCTGCTTTTTCGTTCTTTCCTTGATTCAATAAAACTTCTTGCATATTCATAATCATTGATATAACCAAAAGATTTTACATAACTGATTGCAGCCTCCACGATATCTGCCGGATACTCATTACGCGTAAGTTTCTCCCTAAGCTGCGCCTCTGTACGCCACATATCATTCAAAAGATGCATTGCCCGAAGCTTTGCTCTTTTTAATATAACCTCTGTTCGAATCTTCTCATAGCTTTCCTGCGACAATTCCTGATCTTCGGCTATATGAAAACGGGACAGTTCACCCTTATACAATATAAAAGCAAACTGTCCATCTACATATACCTTATACTTTGTCTTTGTCACAGCTTCAACTCTTGTGACAACCATCTGTTAGTCCTCTTTTTCTGCCTCTGCTGCTACTTTGACTGCACTGTCAGCTTTACTGCTTTTTCCTTCCTTTGTATCCGCTTCCTCTGATGCTGATCCGTCAAAATTATAGTGTGCACGAATCTGCTTATCCAAAGACTCCATAAGTTCCGGATGCTCTGTGAGATAAATCTTAGCATTCTCACGTCCCTGGCCAATCTTATCTCCATTACAGGAGAACCATGCACCACTTTTGTTGACAAGTCCAAGATTTACTGCAAGATCCAGAATATCTCCTTCTTTTGAAATACCTTTTCCGAACATAATATCAAATTCTGCCTCTTTGAACGGAGGTGCAATCTTATTCTTCACAATCTTCACACGGGTTCTGTTACCAATCATCTCTCCGCCCTGCTTGAGCGTCTCGATTCTTCTGACGTCCATGCGGACAGATGCATAGAACTTCAATGCACGTCCACCGGTCGTAGTCTCCGGATTACCGAACATAATACCAACCTTCTCACGAAGCTGGTTGATAAAGATTACCACACAGTTAGACTTGCTGATAACAGGAGTCAGCTTACGTAGTGCCTGGGACATCAGTCTTGCCTGAAGTCCTACATGGGAATCTCCCATATCTCCTTCAATCTCCTGCTTCGGTACAAGCGCTGCAACAGAGTCAATGACAATAATATCCATCGCGCCGGAACGCGCCATTGTCTCAGCAATCTCAAGCGCCTGATCTCCACTGTCAGGCTGTGAAATGTAAAGTTCATCAATATCTACTCCAATGTTACGCGCATAAACCGGATCAAGGGCATGTTCAGCATCAATAAACCCTGCAATCCCGCCTCTTTTCTGAACTTCTGAAATCATATGCAGTGCAACTGTTGTCTTACCACTGGACTCCGGTCCGTAGATCTCAACCACACGTCCTCTTGGAACACCTCCGAGTCCCAGTGCAATATCCAGACTTAAAGAGCCTGTCGGAATTGTCTCCACTGATACCTGAGCTGCCGGGTCTCCAAGCTTCATGACCGTACCTTTACCAAAATCCTTCTCTAACTTTGCAATAGCCGCATCTAAGGCTTTCTTCTTATCTTCATTATTCGCCATAATTAATTCTCCTTGATATTCTCCGAACGAATGTTCGGCATCTGATTAATATAGTATTATAACCGCCGCAAATTGTCAATAGAAAAAACAAGAAAAAGTGTGTAAGAATTGTTTCCCCTGACAATGTTAACTGTATCATGGTTTTCGATCTCCGTCAACGCAAATCCACGAAGAATGTATTCCATCTTGTATAGCAGAAAAAGCGCTCCATACATCTTTTCAGGCACCAGAAAAATGTCCGTTTTTTAAGCCCGCTTCTTGTCAAAACATCGTATTTTCCAATAATATTTTTATCTATTATGTACCGCACTTCTCCCACTTTCTGCCCTTTTTCTACCGGTGCAGACAAAGCTTTTTCCATCTGCACGGAAATCTCTACATTTTCATCAGTTTTTAATAATACTTTTAATACTTCCGGCTTCTGTTGAATTTCAACCTCAGCCACGCTGTTTTTCTGATAAATGTTCTGGTCGTTACCACTATCTTTTACAACAATCTCCTGCTTTGGAAGCTCCTGCCATACGTTCCGGTACTCATAA